>Ga0247812_10001428_pt1 | contig 13570 bp, 20 predicted proteins | sample UWRJL149409B1_FD_178011 | JGI IMG/M metagenome (GOLD analysis project Ga0247812, IMG submission 178011) | Plant litter microbial communities from Arlington Agricultural Research Station in Wisconsin, United States - UWRJ-L149-409B-1 | ecosystem: Environmental > Terrestrial > Plant litter >...
GAGCATTTTGGAGAGAATCGTGGCACTTCGTGCTAACAATCAATTGGAGTTCAAGCTTTACTCATTACATTGATGACCGGAGGCTCAACGCGATGGCGAAGAGAGGTGATGCTGGGGTTTACGTATGGGCCTTGCGGCGGGATGGCATTCAAGTGGATGTCATCGCAGCAGAAGAAATACTAGAAATGCAACAGAGTGATACAGCCATGCTGTTTAGGTCCTCTGAGCTCGTTGATGACTGGGCCACTCATCTGGACTTCCACCCGTCACTCTCCTCAGACACCTCCGATGAATCGTTCCGCTTAGCAGGAGACGTGCTATTCCACTTGCTAGACCAAACTCCGCTGTTTCGTTATCAGCTAATAGCTTACTTCGACGCCGCAGCCCTCGAACGTGACCTCCGGAGGATATGGACGTTGGACTCAGCGAAAGGCCTAGTCTTTGCTGATATGCGCCGGTCGACAGCATTTGCTTACTGTCATGCCGCGTTCTTGAGCCTGTGCTCAGGCGCGATGTACTTTGACACACGTGCAGCATTAAACCAGGAGATGAAGGTGTGGCTTCCCAATCTCCTCACAGAATCACCGCATCTTCTTGCTGGGGTTGTCGCTCTCTCATCGCTCCTGTTGGTGCCAAAGAATACTCACAAGGTGGAAGACCAACTAGACGACATAGCTTACCTTGGGGTTGGCGAAACCATTCTCGTATCGCTGGAGCGACTCGCAACGTATAAAGGCAGTGATAATCTTTTACCACTAGTGTTGGGGTTACCACATTTCGGTAACCTGAAATATGAAATGCGCGCCGAGCACCGCTGGAAAACTGGGAAGGCATCGAGGGATTTAATGTGCCTCGCGCGAATGAGTCGGTCGTGGCCTGACAGCTCGCTCCAAGACTCTGTTCTAGAGTGGCTTAATTTTTTTGCTGATGCAGACGACGTGGCCGTAGTGTCGGGATTGCAAGATCTAGACACCCTCCCTATTGCACTCTCTACCATCAACCCCAACAGCATTCCTCGAGAACTGGCTGCAAACTTCGATATGTATAATGACCCCACATCCATTATTCGAATCAACTTCTTAGACGTTGCCCTAGGGCTTCGCTACTTCCAAGTCATCCCACCCAAGTCACCGTATCGTTTGCGGCGTTCCGCTCTACCTTCAATCACTATGGAACGTCAAGAATTGGAGGCATTCTCCATTCTGTTGAATGATCCTTATACCCTGGAGATTATGACGGGAGTACTCAGTTATGAAAACCATAAAATGATATCGCTGATTATATCAATCTTGGTGAAAGGGAAGGCGCTATTCATATCTGAAGAAGCCACGACCAAATACCCATCTCTTGTCGAGGAAATCGATGCTCTTCAAGGAAAGGTAGTTCGCTCTGGTCGACCTTGGCAACAGTTGTGGGTTGGATATCAAGAATTCACACAACACAAGGCGGCAATTTCTATGCTAAAGGAGCTATCTAGGCGTTTGAAGGAAGCTGCATCGCAAATACGGCTTGAGTTAAGATCTAGTGCTGGGAAGGGGAGCGAGGTACATTGTAGTATAATTACCTTTTTTGGTATCGGCTCGCGAGATCTTCTGGTGTAGTGGGGGAAGTGATTTTCTCGTTTTCGTCAGGATTCTCACATTTTTTGTGTATCACCACTCGTCTTTGTGCAGAAATACAAGTAAACTTTGCAAGAGAGAATGTGCAGCAAGTGACAATGCCTGAGCCATTACAGTCGCTGCATCCCAAGATAAGCAATGGATTCTGGAACCCGATACCGTTAGGTGATTCATCTTGAATGGTGACTTGCATCTCCACATGCTAGAAATAAAGCTCTAAATCGCAATAAGACTACCAGAATGTCCATCGGAGGGAGATTTTTTACTAAGGCGGGTTGAAGCTAAGGGGCTCCTCGTTGTTGGAGCGAATCACGTGTGTGCAATTTTACGTCATTACCACCACACCTCTTCAAACGACCTATCGAAACGACCATTCTTGCAATAGCTCTCAAGATATCAATCTCAAAGTATCAGAATTTTTTACATCTGAAATCTATACTCGGGCACAGAAATCAAGCCTATTGACCATGTCGTTATCGAGCCTCATCATGTTCTCATGTATACCAGTGGTTTTGGCGTGGACATTCCCAGAAACGGGTGAGGCACTCCTATTATGCATGCGTTCTTTTGCTGGATTTCCTAAACGACTTCTGTAGGCTGGGCCACTATGACCCATTATGATCTCCCGCTAGGATACCTTGCAAGTAACTATTTTAAGCCAGTTCCCACCTGTCCTCTCATTAAACCTCGCCCAATCAAGGCTGCGGATGTACAGGTAGATCGACGTACTATCCCACTGTCGCGCTCAGCACATTGGGATTTGGGACTGAGGGCGCATACGGGCCTTCATGTGGACGATGCTTCAAGCTCACATTGATACAACCTTTCTATGCCAACCCTCCATTTTACCCTGAAGAAACAAAATCAATTGTGGTCAAGGTTACGGATAGATGTCCCGGTGATTCACTTTGCGGAGCAACAGAGGACCACCCAAATTAGTACGTATGCCAAGCATGTTTTATTATTCATTGGGATCATTCACACTGGATTCAACTTAGTCTTGGGGCGTGGCTAAATTTCGATCTTGCATACCCGTCACGAGCGATACCGAAAGATTTCTTCCCTTCGAACGAGAAGTTGTACGGTAAGCTTAAACGATATCTTGCTCTCCATCATAATCTGTCTGACTTTGGGCCACCACAGGATTTAAAGTCAGCATCGCTTTTCTTCTCAGTCCATTTATGGATGCTAACCTTTATGAAAAGGATTTTGGAGTATGGAATATCACCTATGAAGCAATCACTTGTGCGGAATGGAATGGTTGGAACGATCAAGCTGCACTAGGAAGCGCTCCCAACATGTTTCCAGGTGTATGCTGTCCTGCTGAACCCTCAGTATGTGACCTACATTTATTCTTCTACCGAAACTCAGATTTAGTTGTATTAGGCAAACAATACCTGTCCAATTGGTGGGCTTCCGCCAGACACAACAACTAACACAGCGTTGGGCCGCGACAAGATGCGGGGAAACATTCTTTATGGTCTATTTCTTCCTCTGGTAGTCTTACTTTGGTGATTGTGCTTGTAAACCTGTGTATACCCCCCCTCTTAGATACCCAAACCAAATCGACTATTGTCAATGAAACCCAAATGCGAGAGTATATATTTTGCAAGATGATAATGGTACTGAAGTAGAGCAGAATGTTATACACGCCAATTATCTCATATCCACAGGGCAGAACTTTGCCGTCGCCAATTCTGGGGATTACTTGATGGAGAGAAGCTTGACCTCTGAATATGTAGTTAGCATCAAGTCGTCAATCGGGAGCTTATATACTCACCGAAACGCAGGGTCGAGTTTGCGGGGATATCTTCCATTTTCTTTTTACCATAGGCGAGTTGAGGGGGGATCGTCAAAACACGCTCGCTTCCTACAGACATTCCCAGGAGGCCTTCGTCCCATCCTGATAATATTCTTTTGAGATATTGTTCCAAGTGGTTAGAGTGTTACTTACCTTTGATAACCTCGCCTTTACCGAGGACGAACTTGAACTAGAGAGGAACAAGTTTCATATCATGAGGAACATATCGACGTCGTTCTTCTAGACAAGGGGCTTACAGGTTTTCCAGCGGTGTTTTTGTCAAATACTTTCCCATTCTGGAGTTTGCCAATGTAGCGCATTTCCAAAGTATTACCATTTTTGGCGGCTGGGCCAGTTCCTGTGACGGCCTCGAGAATTTCTACGCCATTCTTAGTAGTGAAGCTTTTCTTGCCAGTAGACTATATAAGGCAGTTAGCCAAGTGCCTGATCCAGCAAAGCAAGAATACATACCGTTTTGTCCTTCTTCTCCTTCTTGTCTTCCTTTTTATCTTCGGCGGTAGCCTTCTTATCTTTCTTTTCTTTTGGGGCAGCGTCCGTGGGCTTTGCAGCCTCGCCGGCGGGTACGGCCTGACCACCTTCAGCCTTGAGTTTTTTGTTTAACTTTTTTCGTTCTGACTTTGAAAGAGCGGGTGTTTCTTCAACCGCATCGCTCTCCCTCGCGCGTTTCTTGGAAGGCTTTTCAGCCGCAACGGGGATTACGACCTCTTCAGCGGCTTCCACAACCTCCTCGAATCTGGAAGCATCTTCATCTTCTGAATCTTCGCCTAATGCAGCCGTCATCATTTCGGCAGGGTCCATCTCAACGTCTGAGCTGACGTCCTCTAGAGGGTAAGCCTCTTCGTCGGAATCATACTCTTCAGAATCCCCATCGCCGGTTGGTAGAGGCATTTGATCTGCATGTGAGCTAAGTTAGTCAAAGAGATGGATATATCAAAGTAGCTTGCTAACCAATATAGTTGCCGACCATGTAGACGGCACTAAAACACGAAAGATCATGGTCAGAGTGGACCTTTCATCGTGCACGACACTCACTTCTTTCCGGTGACTTCAAACTCAATAGGCTCGTCATCAGTAAAAACGAGGTCAAGTACTTGAGTTTCAATCTAAATAATGGAAATTAGACACTAGTCAATATTAGAAGGCTGATTTACTTACTGCACCGGGAATCAAGGAAGCGAGGATGATTGGCTCCTCTTCAAACTCCAATGCTTTCTCTTCGTCATCTTCGTCATCTTCGTCATCCTCCTCTTCAGAGTCCTCGGGGAAAATAACGCGGTACATTTTGATGGTTGACCTCCCCTTGGGGTCAGCAAGTTCGTCGGACAAAGTAACCGAGGTAAGACGGAAGTCAGACATGGGAATAACCCGGACGCGACCTCCGGGTGCGAGACGTTGAGACCATAATCCAACTGAGATCATTATTGTGGATAAGTAGTGAAAGTGAGGAAACTTCTGGTCAAGTTCAAGTTCAGGTAAGAAAAAAATACTCGAGGACCTAGCGTGACATACCAGTCACAGCCACCCCACGTGGTGTGTTTTTCGGACCGCCTCTACCTCTTCCAAACCATCACACCAACTCCAAATGCTTCCGCTAAGCTTCTTATATCCAGCAGCGACGACGGACATCAACGACTTGTCACAAGCAGCTAGATGTGCTAAGGTTGCACGTCATTCCCGTTGCTCCGCCTGTCATTGTTCTGGTCTTCAACCACCCGACCCCTGGCAGATTGTTATTGACGATTCAGAAGATGCTCAAGATGCAATCGAATTGGCAGAACAATCCGAAGCTCCTACGGATGAAGGATTCTGGATGTGCTGTATTTGTGGGCATGGTTGGGACGAGCATGGTGCTGGAATGGATGTCCCAACTCGCGAAATGGAGAGACGGACTAGAGTTGCCATGAGAATCGATGAACTTCTGGATGATCTAGGGAAGCTTTCGGACTTCTCGTATACTAATGACGATATTGAATCTCTGCGAAAGTGGGTTGTTGCGACCATTTTGAACATCACCCTCTGACAAATTCAAACAGGCAAATGGCAAATCCTGAGGAAAATCGGTCTTCCACTGAGCTCTCTGCGGGTGGGTCGGGACCAAGAGCCAATGGTATGGTTGACCTATCTTCCATTTGAGTTACTTGTAAGCAAAATGTCTTAGGCCAATCCAGGAAACATTCTCTCACCTCAATGTCCTCGCTAGGTAAGTCGAATATCAAACCAAACGAAGCTCTGCCTCATTGTTATAAATTTCCTAGTGGAAAGCAGTGATGAAGACAAGCCCCTTGCATCCCAAATGATGGCTTCTAGTTCATCCAAGAATAACCATCACCGTCAACAAGCACGTCATCGAACTGGAGACCAACGTTCGGGTAAACAGCCTTCAGCCCATGGTTCTGTTGCCCATACTGTGGCGAAGACGAATGAGGAATTGAGGAACGAACTTGCTATCAGCCCAACCATCAAATTGGAGGAGCCGAAGATGGATGAGGACCAGATCAATAGGTTAGCCAACGGTGTAACCCAGGATGTGGCAGCAGATGAGGTGCCTTTCCTAAAGTTGTGCCTTGAAGCTGAAGATCTAACATCTGTGGCCATGTTCAGGAACCACCAGCAGAAAAACCAGCAGTGATCGAAGAACAAAAAGGCCTTATCAGATTTGCCAGTGTTACTAATGACGGCGATGCGCATAGTATGATTATTCTCACTGGCCTGAAGAATTTATTCCAAAAGCAACTCCCGAAAATGCCGCGGGAATACATTGCTCGCCTCGTTTATGATCGCAATTCCTATGGACTTGCTGTGGTTCGGAGGGGTTTACAAGTGGTTGGCGGAATTACCTACCGCCCATTTCCTCATCGTGGATTTGCTGAGATTGTTTTCTTCGCGATTGCTTCGGTATATCAAGTAAATGTAAGTACTTTACCTTTATTTTGCCCCTAGGCCTTATCCTAACTACTTCCTCTAAGGGTTACGGAGGTCATCTCATGAATCATTTCAAGATGCACATACGTCGAGAAATGCCTTCCATCAAATACTTCCTAACCTATGCTGACAACTATGCCATCGGATATTTCAAGAAACAAGGTTTCACAAAGGATATCACCCTTGATCGCAAAGCATGGACTGGCTATATCAAGGATTACGAGGGCGGTACAATGATGCAGGTAAGTTAACATGCCTTCGCTAAGTTTACCATTTTTAACACCCCTCTTAGTGCACGATGGTTGATAAAGTTGACTATTTGGACACCAAAAATATACTGACGGCTCAACGAGACGTACGTTATCCAGTTGCCTATTTTTGATTCAATCTAAATAATCGTTCTTCAACAGGCCATACTGGAGAAGATTCGAGCCATGTCAAAATCACATGTGATTCATCCTGGCCTCACCCAGTTCAGAAATGCACCACCAGGCACAGAGTTAGACTATAGAACCGTACCAGGCCTTAGTGAGTCCCATAACTCATACTGTGAGACTCACTTACCTAGGTTCTGCTGCAGGGGAAAGTGGATGGAATCCTGAGATGGATGCTGTGTAGGTAGCATTCATTAAACGGTTATTCTGTTCTTCTAACTACCTTTATAGAACTCGGATGCCAACCCGTGGGCCACATCATAAGGCCATGACAAGATTGCTAAGCGATCTTCAGGGACATGCTTTGGCATGGGCATTCCTTCAACCAGTTAGTAAAGAGGATGTGGCAGATTACTACGACGTCATCAAATATCCCATGGGTGAGCTTAGTCACATCATGACATTTTATACGTGCTTTGTTTATGGGGGCTCTCTAGACTTCTCTACCATGGAAATGAAACTTGAAAAGAATCAATATGCATCCTTCAACGATTTTGTGGACGATGCACAGCTAGTGTTCAGCAACTGTCGCACGTATAACCCCGAGCATACGATATATGCGAAGAATGCATCCAAGATGGAGAAATGGCTTCGAGACTGGGTTGCCACCGAAAGAAGCAAGAACGATGGGTTGAACATATAATGTGGAGTATTCATATCATAGAATATCAACGGTTTCGATGGTGCTTATGATGTTTCCAGATTGCTTCCGGAGATTGCTTATCAGTGGCTGTTGAGATACCACATCCCCTTTGGCCCCAAACTATGTCACGTGTTTCATCACCTCTCCAGCATGGGAGGAATGATTTTGCGAACACGTTCGCATCTCATATGCGCGTAACTGATTGCTAGGTTTACTCATGCAAGGCTCCACGTACATCTAAAAGATTCCTGGTAGTTGTCTTGACACGCATTGATAGTATCCCTTACCCCTTCCCCTGATGAGTGTATTAGAGTATTCCGCAGTCGCAACAGGCGTCTTGGGTGGCCTCACTGCTGCCTATCTTGGTGGAAAGGCTGTCCGAGAAAAGGTTTTAGTACCTAAGCTCACTGTGATGTCCGATTTACCCCTGCTGAAGGAGGAACGCCGAGGACAAAAGTTACCAGGTCAAGCTGTTGTTTGCGGTGGAAGGTTAGCTTTATTCAACCCTCTCCTGACATTTACTGAAAGCCTTTTAGCATTTCAGGTCTCATCACTGCTGCCATTTGCTCGAAACATTTCGAGGAAGTGTTGGTGGTGGAACCAGACGGCATCGACCTTAGTGTTGATTCCGACGGGTCCGTGTCGATGAAACGCTCAAAAGTTCCTCATATGGCCTCTTTCCATGGTGAATACATTATCATTCTCTGATTTGTGTTGCTGACTTAGTTCCTCTCAGGTTTTCAACCCATGAGTCTACTAGCTCTAAGGAGCATTTTCCCCAGCTTTGAGGAAGTGGCTAGAAAAATGGGCATAATGTGAGTTCTTCCCGTGAGAAACTTGCTTGTTTCATGGTTTGAATGTGATGGTTTATAGACCCAGTGATGCCGACTATAAAACCTACTTCAGCGACTTCCCCATACTACCTCCCTCTGCGTTTTATGAAGACGGGGAATGCCCGGAGACACTAGTCTGCAGTCGGGAAACGCTTGAAACACTTCTACGACGCTTGGTCTTGCGGGACATTCCCAATCTTAGAGCAGTAACGGGTTCTGTGAAGGCATTGTACAAATCACCCCACTCGACTTCGCTGGTTGGAGTTGCGATTGATAGACATGATGGATATGAAGCTGTAGAGCCAGCCAACCTCGTCGTGGGTAAGCCGCTATAGTTGATTCCTAACCCCCATATACTGAGACTGGTGATCAATAGATGTCAGCGGAGCTAGTCAAGTTGGCTATAATAAATGGCTGCCAGACATTGGAGTCGACCTTTCCTCAGTGGAGCGCTCTCAGTACGATGCGAAATGGGTTTCCTTGTCAGCCACAATCTCTGTACCGGTGGATATACAAGACAAACTTCCAGTGGACTGGGGACTGCAAACACAAAAATGGCTTTACAATAGATTACCTGACCTTTCTCATGGCGAAACTACATGGGCAGGTCTCTTGATTGAAGAGAACGACAAATGTGAGCACTTTCACCTTGGATCCTGTAGAAACCCCAATACTGAATTTGCTGTTAGTGGTCATTGGTTGTGGTGGATGGAACGCCCACTGCGATTTCAACTCGCTTGACGAAGTGTTATATTTTGTGCGGTCGGTAGGCCAGAGTGTGCCTGACTGGATAATGGAGATGCTTGAGATTCTCGTAGAGAACGAGAAATCTCTTCAAGTTCAATACTCGCATTGGAGAATGGGCCCTCAATCAAATATCAAATATGAAGATGTTCCCGCCGGCTTCCCCAACAATTTCGTTGCTATCGGAGATAGTGTGATGGTCGTCAATCCTATTTTCGGGTACGTTACTTCTATCGAACTATATTCAGTGATTAACTGTACTTTCCTCAGGCAAGGATTTTCCAAAGCCATTCTCGGGGCCGTTTCTCTAGACAAAACCCTCCGTACCTTACCAGCCACAGTACGCTCGGACGCAATACTACCTCGTGATTTTTCTCGCACATTCTTCCGGACACAATCTGCCAGAACCGAATTCGTCTGGTATGTGGAGTTGCCAGCCGGCGGGCTAATTTAGACTAACCCTTTTGGTACATAGGACAACCACTAAAGCTAATGACTATTCCGTTCAATCTACTATACCTGTACGCGGAGAGAACCTCGCACAGAAGTCTTTACAAGCGGAATTCTCAAGGCGCCTATTAGGGCTCATTCAAACGGTATGTCTAGCCCATCTCACATGTTAAGTCCTTTACCCTTTATTCTGACACAAAACACAGGACCCAAATGCAGCGCGGATCGCCCACTCTGTGCGAGCTTTCACAGCCCCTCCTACAGATCTATATTCTCCCTCCGTCTTGACGAAAGTGGCACTATTATGGCTTTCCGGATACTAGTTGTTCCCTAGTAGAGATGTGTATGTTTTACTATGTTTGTTTCCTAATATTAACCATGAATGACTTTCCATCAACGGACAAACTCCAAATGGAGAACCCTAGGATGTACCTTGATCCACCGATAGCATTGGAAGGAGGTGAATGAATTGAATAGCCGAGGCTCTTTGTTCCTATGACTAATGCGGCTGAGATTCTGCCTACGTTCCCCCACCTGACTTCCCACACCTCCGGCCCTCGAACCAGCCCCCGAACCAGCCCGTAGAAGTTGCCTTAAGATAGCTTCATATCGCAAGATGAATCTTTGGTACTTTCTCTTTGGTCAACCTCTCATCCCTATACAAACATGCATCAAGATCCAGAGAAACAGGAAGACAATCATCTTGAAGATCTCAAGAATGATTTTTCTCCTACCAGTCTAGTGGCACCGACTACTATGACGGAGCAACCTCTTAGGACGCACGAGTTTTGGGTTATACCGATTCCTCGACGTCTTCAGTATAATCCTCAAGTACCATTTCGATTTACGACGTTGATCAACGTCATTTTTGGATTTGCCAGTACAACGAGTAAGTCAAAGGTTTTTTCGTTCCCTTTCTATTGTTTACTTAAAGAGAATAATCTGCAAAGCCGTCGCCAACCTCTACTACTGCCAGCCTTTGCTAGGTAACGTTGATCCAAGCCCGTCTTGCGCGAACCCGACTCACTAGGAAGTCACACATGTTCTATAGTGGCATTCGCAGATTGGTTTGACGTCAGCTATGACGAAGTATCAACAATCCCTGCAATCACTCAAGCCGGGTAAGTCATACTCTCCCTTCCCTTCAGTCAAACAACCCTTACGCTTCCATCCCAACAGCTACGCATTCGGTCTATTAAGCATCACGCCCCTCGGCGACCTCGTGAGACGACGGCCCCTTCTCCTCCTCATCCCCTCCATATCCACACTCTTCACTATCTCCATGGCTCTCGCACCCAACATCACCACTCTCAAGATCCTCTCCTTCTTCCTCGGCATATTCACCGTAACACCCCAGATCCTCCTCCCCTTCGCCGCCGATCTCGCACCGGAACATCGTCGTTCCACCGCCCTCTCCATCGTGCTCTCCGGTCTTCTCCTAGGCATCATCGTCGCGCGTGCATTAGGCGGTGTTATCGCCGATATATCTCATTCATGGAGAAACGTGTATTGGATGGGCGCTGGGCTGCAAATGATTGCGCTTGTGCTGCTATACAGCGTTTTGCCCGATTGGCCTGGCAAAACGGATATCAACACTGAGATCAACACAGGAAAGCCGGGAATTGTAGTGGAAAGGAAGAAGAAAAAGAAACTCACGTACCTGGGCATATTATGGACAATGGCCAAGTTATCCGTAACAGAACCATTACTGGTTCAATGCTACTTGATCATATTCTCCGCATCAATGGTGTTTAGCACATTCTGGGTAACACTTACCTTTCTCCTTTCGGGATCTCCATATAACTTCTCAACGTACGTCCCCCTCCCCATCATAAAACACCTGACTAAGAACGAGGTTTTAAATGTAGAATGCAAATTGGTTTATTTGGAATAATCGGAATATTCGGTGTGCTCACCGCCCCATTTGTCGGTCGTCTCTTAGACGGACTAGTCCTCTGGGTCGGCACACTGATCTCCATCTCCATCCTCCTCGTCACTCAAGGAATCCTAACAGGCGCAGCAGGAATCCACATTGCCGCTCTTATAATCGCGTGTTTCGGTGAGCCCTCTCTTCCTTTCCGCTGTAGTGGTTTTTTTTGTTGGTCTTGGCGTGCTTATGCTGAGGGTGGTGATCAGGTCAAGATGTAGGGATGCAGATGCAACATGTTTCCTGTACAGCACGGTTATTTGGGTACGCTTTCTCCCCCGTACACTCATCTTCAGAACCTCTAGTCTGACATGAACTTACCTAGATTGGATCCATCTCTTCGCGCTCGATTGAACGCCGTTTACATGATCTGGGCATTCATAGCAAGTCCACACTTTAAACCCATCCGCTTTCTGTTTCTAACTCTATTTCTCTTTTTGGCATTTAAAGGGCCAAGTGGTCGGTTCCGCTGTTGGGTCTTACGTATTCTTACACTATGGATGGAGAGCATCTGCCGGCATGGCATTGGGATGGGTTGGATTTATGTTCTTAGTATTATTCGCCAGAGGTCCTCACTGTGATCGTAAAACCTGGTTCGGTTGGCAAGGAGGGAGTCGATGGACCAAACAAGCCTAAAACCCAAATATGGCACGCTGGACGCCATGTTGATAACTTATAAAAACCACGCATGTCAATTAACTCTAAAATGCATCAACTTCATGTTTTTGCAATATCTTTAATCAAAACGCGGATGGGTAAGAAAGGGAAAAGGTGAAAACTGTCCGACTATATACAAAAAGGGTGATACACACAGTCCTCCCGAAGAAGCGGAAAAGGTAAGCTACCGAGAGCGTGTTTAACGAGTGGACGACAAGATTAGGAAGAAACCCTTGTCAAAGCTAAAAAGATGATTGAAAAAAAGGGGGAGTGGGAGGGGCAGTAAGTTAGAATTGGTCACGAGGAAAAATAAAGGCGTAGACGACGTGATATGAAGGGGTTGAAGATATGCCAGCGATTGAGATGCAAAGAAAAATTGGGGAGAGTACGGGAAAAGAAAAAAAGGTCTAATTTTGGTATCATCGCCCAGAACCCACTGCAGCATACTGAGCAGCTTCAGGATCATATCTTCTCGCATCCGCCGCAGTCTTTTCTTGCGCTGCGGCTTCGTTCTGATTGTCCAACGCCTTGAGGGCAACACTAGCATCACCGATACCGGCACGGGTTCCCCAACCGACTTCGTGTAACGTAAAGAGCGCGTACATCTTCATCACGGCGAAGTAATAACCAAAGGCGATGAATGCGGGAACGTAGATGACGTCTCTTGGGCGTTTCCACAAATGAGGCAAGAGTTTGAGGGTACGCGTAATAGTGAGCCAGACAGCATATGACAACAGAATTTTCCTGATAGAAAATCGATTAGTCACGATTAAATCTCAGACAAATAGATTAGCTCACCATGCTGGCAAATGGTATCCTCCTTGCGAAACGGGGATAGTGGATTTATAGCAGAGATAAGCGACCAAGACGGGTCCCACCATGAGAGTGAGGGGGTTAAACAATTTATCCACCTGACGTCATATTATCAGAAAAAAGCCACACAAAAGAGAAACTTTGATGAACGCACCATGGTATATGCACAGTAGGGATGAGACGTCCAAACATGCCTCTCCATGAACAAAGACCTCAAATCCGAACGCCACGTGTTCCTAGTCCATCGAAGGACTTGCAACAAGAATCGCCAATTGGGTTTCATCGTACTGAGCAGTTCGGCTTCCTTGCAACATTGAATGTAGGTGTTCCAACCATGGCTGACCATCCATCGAGTAAGGAATTTGTCGTCGCCGGAGTTGAGATGGTATTTGCCGAGCCAAAAGTCGTTAGTGAAGCCGTGGATAAATTCAGGGTCTTTCAAGATGATAGTACGATATGCGGCTGTACGACCAGACAAACAGGGGACACCTCCGTCGATGTGGGTAGAAGCTGAGATTTCGATGTTACGGATGGAGAGACGGAAAGCAGCCAAGACTTCCCAGACTGTGAAGTTTTTACCGACGGGTTGGACGCGCTGGGATGTACCGACACCGCCGACCTTTTGATCTTCGAAGCAAGCGAGAACGTAGGGTAACATAGTCGGAGGCCAAATCGCGTCATCGTCTGCGAAAACGATGATATCGGT
>Ga0247812_10001429_pt1 | contig 13556 bp, 14 predicted proteins | sample UWRJL149409B1_FD_178011 | JGI IMG/M metagenome (GOLD analysis project Ga0247812, IMG submission 178011) | Plant litter microbial communities from Arlington Agricultural Research Station in Wisconsin, United States - UWRJ-L149-409B-1 | ecosystem: Environmental > Terrestrial > Plant litter >...
GTCGACGATCGCGTCTTGACCAAGCTTACCGCCAGCGGCTTTCAAATCGGGCCGTCGCAAGATGCGGACTGGCCGGCGCCCAAGCCTTTTCGGCTGTCGGCCAACCCCGCGACGCATCGAACCGCTTAGCCGCCAAGGCCGACCGCGATGGGCCTAAGGCGTGGGATAAATCCCATGTAGCACCGCGTCGAAATGGTTCTCGATGGCGGTCGTGCACTGGCACGATGCGGCGCGCAGAGCGGCCTCGTCTTCAACGATGAACACGCCGCGTCGGGTGCTGATGACGCCCTCGTCACGAAGTTTACGCACGATGCGCGTGACGAAGGTGCGTCCCACGCCAAGCATCTCCGCAAGCTGCTCTTGCGTCATGGCAAATTGCACGCCGTCGGTGCGGCTTACAGCCGCCAGCAGCCACTTGGCGGTCCGCTGAGTGATCGTATGGGTGGCGTTGCAAGCCGCGGTCTGAAACACCTGGGCCAGAAGACAGTCAGAATAGCGCGAGAACCAGTGGCGCAGCGCGATCGATTCAAGCTTGGCCTGCTCGAGCGCCGAGGTCTTGATGCGCAGGAAGCGGCCTGCAAACCGGACCTGGGCGGTGGCGTAAGCGGGCACCTGACCATTGGAGACAATGCCGCCGATAGCCCCCTCGCGTCCGACCAAAGCCACCTCGACGGCGTCTTGATGGTGATTTGTCCCCACGCAGAAAGCCGCCATCGCCGAACCGCAAGGAAACCACGTGTCGGTCACCTCGGCGCCGGCCTCCTGCAAGATATCTTGAGGCTTGAGATCGAAAGCCAGCATGTGGGGCGTTAGCCGTGTTCGATCCTGCTCGGTGAGCTTGGCGAGCAATAGATTACTGGCGAAATCCGCCGATCTTGGCTGACTCATAGGGCCTTTCCGACGCGTTTGTCTGCTAACGCCAAAGCGGCTTGAAGGGTCCACTAGTAGACGGACATCCGTTGGCCGATATGTTACTGGCGAGCATAACTCCCGAAGGTGCGCTTGATGACAGCCAGCCATTCCCTGGCGATTTCCCGGCGAATGCGCCTGCGCGAGGCGACCAAAGCGCTCCACGAATCGATCGACTCGACCGTTAGCCAATCGGCGTTTTTGACCAGCCCCGAGGGCTACATCGCCTATCTGCGCGCCACGCTGCGCGTTCGCGCCGCAATCGAAGCACGTCTTGACGCCAGCGCCGCCGCCCAGGTTTACGCGCCGTGGTCCAGGCGAAAGATCGGTCAGGCGCTACGACAGGACATCGGCGACTTGCGCGCCGAGCTTGCGTCGGGCGATGAGCGCATGACGCCGCGATCGCCGTTGAGCCTCGGTGCGATCTGGGGAACGCTCTATGTGCTCGAAGGCTCGGCCATGGGCGCACGGCTCCTGCTGCGACAAGCTTCGGAACTCGGCTTCACCGCTGAGTTCGGCGCGCGCCATCTGGCTCGGCAGACCGCGTGTCCAGCGGCCTGGCGCGATTTCGTTTCGGCGCTCGATGAGGTTGCGATGACCGCGCCTGAGGAAAAGGCTTGCATTGAGGCGGCCCTCGCGACCTTTGCGTGCTTTGATGACGCCTACGCCCAGCTGAGTGACCGTTAGTATGCCAGCGCCTGTTGATCTGACCAACTGTGACCGTGAGCCCATCCACATTCCTGGAAGCGTTCAGCCTCACGGGGCCATGCTGGTTTGTGATCCCGACAGCTTTGAGATCCTCTTTGCTTCGGAGAACCTCCAGGCCGCAACAGGGTGCGCCCAGGCCGATCCCACCGGCCTCAATCTGGCGGCGGTCGTCGGCGACGAGGCCGCGCATGATATTCGCAACGCCGCCGCCAAGGCTGGAGGCTCCGAAATCGCCGGCGTCGTTCTGGCGACCTGCCTCCCGGGATCCCGTCAACCGATGGACATCGTCGTCCATCGCTACAAGGACCGCGCCTTCGTCGAAATCGAGCCGAGCGACCCGGGCAACAGCGGCCACGCGGCGCTCGACACGACCCAGATCCTGATCAGGCGGATCGGACTGGAGTCCGATGTCGCGGCCATCGCCGCGACCGGCGCCAAGCTCGTCCGGGGGATGCTCGGTTACGACCGGGTGATGATCTACCAGTTTCTGCACAACGGCGCCGGCAAGGTCATCGCCGAGGCCAAGCACGCGCGCCTGGGCACGTTCATGGGACAGCATTTCCCAGCCGCTGACATTCCCTATCAGGCCCGCCGGCTCTATCTGGCCAACACCATCCGCATGATCGGCGACGTCAGCTACGCGCCGGTGCCCCTGCAACCGCCGCTCGAACCTGGCCAAGCGCCCGTCGACATGTCGTTCGCGCAGCTGCGCAGTGTTTCGCCGATCCACTGTCAGTATCTGCAGAACATGGGCGTCTACGCCTCGATGTCGATCTCGATCATCGTCGACGGTGAACTCTGGGGGCTGATTTCGTGCCACCACGACGCGCCCAAGGTCACCCCGCTCCCGCTTCGGATCGGCGCTGAGCTATTTGGCCAATATTTCTCACTGCAGATCTCGCTGGCGGAGCGACGGGCGCAGATCGGCGCGGCCAACCTCGCCCGCGACCGCCTCGACAAGATCATCACTTCGCTGAGTGCAAGCGACACCCTGGCCGACAACCTTCGCGGCCGGCTTACCGATTTGGCTGAACTACTCGAGAGCGACGGCGTGGCTTTGTGGATGGACGGCGTCTGGACCGCTCAGGGCGTGACGCCGCCGCTCGAAGCGGTGTCGGGGCTGATCGAGGCGATCAAGACCGCCGCGGGTGGGACGGTCTGGCATACGCAGGACCTGCGCGAACTGGCCGGCGCAGCTCTGTATGGGGAAGCCTTGGCCGGCCTTCTGGCTGTTCCGCTGTCGTCGGCGCCCCAGGATTACCTGCTGTTTTTCCGCAGAGAGGAAGCCCATGCGATCGAGTGGGCCGGCGAACCTATAAAGACCGTCGTCAAAACCGACCAGGGCGAGCGCCTGACGCCTCGGGGCAGCTTCGCGACGTGGCGCGAGGAGGTTCGTGGTCGCTCCAAGCCCTGGACCAGCGCCGAGCACGCCGTAGCCGAAGCCATCCGCACCTATCTGCGCGACGTCCTGCTTCGCCATAGCGAGCGCACGGCCGACGAGCGTCAGAGAGCCGACCAGCGGCGACGCATCCTCAACGACGAGCTCAACCATCGGGTCAAGAACATCATCGCACTGGTCAAATCGATCGCCTTGCAGACCGGCGCGCACGCCTCCAGCGTCGCCGACTATTCTGCGTCTCTGGAGGGACGCCTGCGCGCCCTGGCTTTCGCCCATGACCAGTCGCTCGCCGGTCAGAGCACCGGAGACCTCGCGACCTTGGTCGAGGCCGAAGCGAGCCTTTATCGTTATGGCGCGACGCCCGACAGGGTCATCGCAGACGGTCCCAAGGTGCGTCTGGACGACCAGGCTTTCAGCACCCTGGCTTTGGTCATCCACGAGATGATGACCAATGCCGCCAAATACGGCGCGCTGTCGACGCCCGAAGGCCGGCTGACCATCAGCTGGGCCTTCACGGAAGCCGGCGACTGCGAGCTGAGGTGGCAAGAACGGGGCGGACCGGCGGTCAAGACGCCGTCGCGGTCCGGCTTTGGCACCAAGCTTGTCCAATCCACCCTGACCTATGACCTGAAGGGCCAGGCGCAGGTGCGCTACGAGCCCGCGGGCGTTGAGGCGCGTTTTCTGATTCCGGCAAGCCATGCCGCGCTCGATGATCGCGATCTGGCCGCCCTCGCCCCGGACGCGCAGGCGGAGGGCTCACTGACCAATCTGACCATCCTGATCGTCGAGGATCAGGCGCTGATCGCCATGGATATCGAAGAGACGCTCAAAGCCCTTGGCGCGCGCGACGTGCGCGCCGCGCCAAGCGTCCCCGAGGCGCTGGATCTCTTGAACCACTTCGAGCCGGACGCGGCGGTCCTGGACTTCAATCTTGGCGGCGAAACCTCCGAGGCGGTCGCCAACGCGCTGGTGGCGCGGGGCACCCCGTTCGTCTTCGCGACCGGCTATGGCGACACGGTCCTGATCCCCAAGCGGTTCGCCCATGTGCCGATCGTGCGAAAGCCCGTCAGCGCCAGCAGCCTCGTGGGCAAGATCGATCAGGCTCGGATCCGACCGTCAGAACTCTCCCAATAGGCCCGCGCCGTCGCGATCGTCTTTGCAAGCTGACGCGACGGCTCTGCCGGCGCCCAGGCCTGGATACGCTAACCCCACATCCCCAAGGGGCGGCGCAACGGATTGGTTGCGGCGCTAAGGCGCCTGCGGAGGGTGTCGGCGGCGGCGCGCCTAAGCGCTCAAGCGATGCGCTGGGTTGATCGTGCTGCGCGCGCCATGGACCATGGCCTCCAGCACGGCGACCGCTCGCTGAGGGCCCGAGGCGTCGCGCCTGATCACCCGTCCGACCGCGGCGGCGGCATCTGAAAAACAGCGATCGCTCAGTACGCGTTGCACGGCGCGCCGAATGCGTTGGGCGCTGGCGTCGCGTGGAAGCCGCAGCCCTGCGCCGGCCGCGACGATGCGTTGCGCGTTCTCTGGCTGATCTCGGCCCGTGGGCAAACAGATGACGGGCTTGCCGTGCGTCAGCGGCCGCATGACCGTCCCATGCCCGCCGTGACAGACGATCAGGTCGCACAGCGGCACCAGGACGTCGTGGTCGGCGCGGGCGACCACCCTGACATTGGACGCGGGCGCGAGCCCCTCGCCGGAAATCGCCGGACCCAGGGTCACGATGGCGTTTACGTCCAGGCGTCCCAAAGCCTTAATCGTGCGCTTGACCGTCGCGCGCTGATCTTGGTGCGTCGTGCTGAAGGAGACCAGGACGTTGGGGCGATCAGGCGCGATCAGGCCCACATCCCGGTCGTCCGAACCCACCCAGTCGGGCGTCTGTCCAAGCGGCCCGACATAGGTGAAGCCTCGCGGCGGCGCGGCGACGCCATAGTCAAAGGCCTGGCTGACGCCAAGCAGCACGCCAGCGCAACTGTCCAGCTGCTGCAGGCATGACGAAAGCGGCGCGAGCTGAAGCTGCGCCCGCGCGCGATTGAGATCCTCCAAACCCGCATCGTACCAGCGACTGATCATCCGGCGGACGATCGCGTCGCGTCTCTGTCCCGCCGCAGACGGCCAAGGGGCAAAGCCCGGGCCAAACGGCGGCACGTCTTGGCGCGTGGGGTAGCACCACACGTTCGAGGTCAGCAGCGCGACGGGGACCTTGCTGGCCTCCCCCGCCGCTATCACGCCCATCAGTAATTCATTGGAGACGACAAGATCGGGGTCGAAGCGCGCGATGAGCGCCATGGCGTCTGCAGCATAGCGCTCGGCCGGGCCCGTCATCACGCCGTCGCACACTTCTCGAACGATCGCGCTTGGCAGACGCGGCTTCCAGTCTCGCAAGGGATCGGCGCGATCGCCCAGAATTTTACGATTGGGCGCCGTCGACCAGCCGGCGAAGGCCAGGCCCGCTCGGCGAGCCGCCTGGCGGTTGGCGTCGTCAGAAACAAACAGCACGTCATGGCCACGCTGACGCAGAGCGGCGGCGACCAACAAGGCCGGCGGCACGTGACCGCCGCCCTCGAAGGTCGTGAACAGGAAGCGCCTTGGCGCGACCCCTTGATCAGAGGACCTGGACCTGTCGGCGCGCGCGCCTTGTGACGCCAGGCGGGTCAAGTTGTCGATCTGTGCCATCTGCATATCTGACCTCGGCTTTTGCGCCTGTGGCCAACACGCTGGACGGCAACCGGTTGCGCCGAAGCCTCCATCGGACCGCATCAACGGCGGCCCGGCCTATGGTCGTAGGGCAACGCCGCAGGTCCCAGCCACGGCCTCCTGGTCGGCGCCGCCAAGCCGCCTTAACGTGGAACGGCTGCGAGCAGGGATCGTTGAGAGCGGACACCCTAAACTAGGACTCTTCGATGACCGATCTGACCGCGATCAAAGAACATATGGAAGTCATTGGCGCCGACGGCGTCCATCTTGGGACCGTGGACAAGGTGGAAGGCGATAGGATCAAGCTGACACGCGCTGACAGCGGCTCCCACGCCGACCACCACCACTATATTTCCGCGGGCCTGATCGCAGGGGTCGAGGGGGACAAGGTCCGCCTGTCGGCAAACGCCGACAACGCCGCTCTCCTGGAGGAAGAAGAAGGCGGCGGCGCGATCGCTGACCAGCGCGACTAGACAGCGCCATTGGCGAAGGCGAGGCCCCTGGGGACCCTAGCGGGCCCGCGTTGGCCTCGCTTTCGTGGGCCAAATCCAGAAGGAGTCGCCGGTGCAGGCCGCCACAGGCCCTCAAGTGGTCACGCGTCCGCAACGCATGCTCCAATCTAGGCGCAGAGCCAGACTCGAGCTCGTTCAGTTTCCAAGGGCGCTCGTCGCTGCGGTTTCCCTACGGCCGGTCGTCTTGCTGCCCCAGCCTATCTCTCCCGCATATAGGGGGCCACATTTTTGGCAATCTGGTCGAACTCAGCTGAGGTCAGCGGGAGTTTAGCCCGAAACAGGCTCCAGGCGCGCGCAAGATCAGGATTGCCTGCAATAGGCATGTCCGAGCCGAAGACAATGCGCTTCATCCCGAGTTGACGGAGCCGGGCGGCGACTAGGGCGCGCTCTTCTGGAGAAGCCTCCTCGGAGGCCACGGTCGTCACGTCAAAGACCAGCCGTCGCACGCGAGGGTCTCGATCTCGGATGGCCTCGACGAAGACCAAGAGCGCGGCGTCGGCGTCAGCCGAATGACCCGGCCCAGAGCCCGCCAGATGGGCGATTTGGATCGTCACATCTGGCGCGAGCGGCACCAGCTCATTGAGAAAGAGCCGCGCTTCGACGGACCCGTATGGCGTGCCGCTGCGGGCCCGCAGATGTACGACGACCGGGACGGCGAGCCTGTTGGCCAGGGCAAACACCGCACGCATCCGCGCGACGTGATCAGCTTTGTGAAGATCAACGCCGCTATTGCCGAAATGCAGTTTCAGGCCCTTCATTCCGGGCAGGCGATTGCATCTTTCGACCTCGGCGAGGGCTCCGGGCGACAGGGGGTTCACGCTGCAAAACCCACGCAAACGTTCGGGGGCGGCGGCGACTTGCACGGCGGTCCAATCGTTTTCCGCCCGGACCTTCCGTTCGGGATCGGCCAGTTGCTTGCGCTCATCGGCGAACGAATAGCCCATGGACAATATCACCGCCCGTTCGGCTCCAGCATCATCCATCATTCGGAGCAGGGACGCGGCGTCGAGAGGGTCATGCTGCACGAGCGCGGCAAACCCTGGGCTAATGAGATGTTGGTGATGCGCGACCTGAGGCCCCTTCACGCTTGCGAGCCTGTCGGTGGAGGCGCATCCCGCCAGGGCGGCGACGGCGATGATAAGAGCTGGAAAGACGCGCAACGGCATTTGACACCAAAGTCCAGAATTTGAGCTCATTGAAGCAATGCAAGGCCGCGCGCGCGCTCAGGCGTAGACGCCGCTAGCGTTTGAGCCACGATGCGCGACGCGCCCGCCGGCGCGATCGAGCGCCAGGTCAAGCGCGGCGCCATGGCCGCATCCGCGGGGAGGCTCCGGTGGCGTAAATGATGTGGCCACGCCGCAGCCCTGCTCGTCGTCGCCTAGTGAAAAATGCCGACCGCGGCCTCGACCCAAATCAAGATGGCGACGCTCGTGACCGCGCAGCCGCACAGGGCGCGAGCCAGAGGTGTTCGGAACACCTTCCTGCCCACCTCATAGGCGATGCCGCTGCCGCCCAGCAAAAGGGCCATGACCATAAAATCGCTCAAGGTCCACTTGACCGCCTTGGTCACTTGCATGGCGACGGCTGGCAAGAGCAGCAAGCCGCCAATGACGGCCCAGCGGGCGATTTGGTAAGCTTGCGCGCGTCGCGCGCCGGCTTCAACAGTGTTGGTCATGATCCATAGTGCTCCAGGAAAGATCCCACCATGGCTGCCGCATGTGCTGAGCGTCATGAGCAAACCCTGAGGCTTTGCTGAAATGACGCTCGCCACCTTCATGTTCGAGGGCTTCCACCTCGACCCGGCTAACCGATGGCTCCGCCGAGGCGATCAGCCTATCGAACTCAGCGGGCGATACCTCGACGCGCTCATCCTGTTGGTCTGCGAGCATGGGCGGCTGGTCTCGAAAGATCGGTTTTTGCAAGACGTTTGGGGTGGCGCGCCGGTCACCGACGAAGCCCTGACACAGTGTATCCGCTCCATTCGCAAGCAGCTCGGAGACGATGCTGGACGCCCGCGCTTCATCGAGACGGTGCCCAAGCATGGCTACCGTTTCATCGCGCCGGTCATACAGGCCCCGCGCATGCCGTCACCGGCGCCCGGTGGCTCCCCCGCGGCGCTATCGGCCGTTCTGCACCGGGCGGGGCGCCTCACCAAGCTGACCATCGCCGCGGCGGCTGGCGGCGCAAGCGCCGGCGCCCTCGGCGGCCTGCTTTACGGCTTTGGCTTTGCGTCACAGCAGCCGCCGTCGGGCGTTGGGGCTGCGTCCGTCATCTTGATCCTTGTCGTGATCACGGGGCTGGTCGGCTTTGTCGGCGGCGCGGGTGTCGGGCTCGGTGTGGCGGTCGCCGACCTTGCCCCGCGCCATCGGGGATATTTGAGCATCCTCGGCGGCGGCGTGGGCGGTCTGACGATCGGAGCCCTCGCCAAGTTGATCGGGCTTGACGCTTTTGACGTGCTTTTGGGTCTTACGCCGGGGGAGATCACCGGCGCGGCGGAGGGATTGGCGCTCGGCGGCGCTGTGGGGATGGGGGCTTGGCTTTCAGAGTTTGGCGCACGCGCTGGGTCGGGCGCTAAGGCGGCGGCTCTGGCGGCCTGGATCGGAGGGGCTGCGGGGATCGTCGTCGCCCTCTGCGGCGGCCATTTGATGGGCGGCAGCCTAAACCTTCTGGCAGGCCAGTTTCCCACCTCACACCTGAACGTCGGCGCGATCGGCAAGCTGTTTGGCGACCCGGTCTTTGGACCTTTGACCCAGGGCTTGACGGCGGGACTTGAGGGCGCGCTGTTCAGCGCTGGCGTCGTAGGCATGCGCCATCTGGCGCGGCGAGCCCTCCGCTCCGCGCCATCCGGCGGCTAGCCGCGGTCGATGAGCGGCGACTGATGGCCTGAGCGCGTCGCCGCCGCGTCACCTAACCCGTGCGCGCCCTCTGGCCAACATGGCGCCCAGCCCGTCGGACTGACCGAGCCGCCACCCCAGTCATGATCGATCTGCGGGTGTCGCCTAGCCCGTTGACGCGCAATCATCTAGGCGGCCTTGGCCCAGCTCGCCGCCGACATCGAGACGCCCGGGCAGACAAAACGCCTGGCCAGGCTGCCGTCGCTTAGCCGCAGCTCAAGCAAGCAGTCGGCTAGCGCGCGCGCCGTCGCCTCCGCGCGAGCACCGCTCCTATGAATCATGACGTTGTCGAAGAGGTCGGGGCAACGCACGCTCCATGCGGCCCCTTCCCGGCCGACTGAAATCACCATCGGCATGTGTAAACTCCAGTCTCTGATACCCGGCGGCCGGCCCTGGTCCGGCCGCCTCATGTTTACGACGCGCCCATGGCGTCCAGCCGCCGCAGCGCTGCGAGCACTTCGCTTAAGGGGACTGGGGCGGGAGTGCCAAGCAGCCATCGCTGAGTGGGCCGATCCTCGACAGCGCTGGCGTCCGACGCCCAGGCCGCGAGGATTTCCCGCTTGGCCGCCAGGTCCAGGTCAGAGTCTTTCACAACTTCCAGCGGGTGGAGGAACCCAACAGCGGGGCGGCATCGCCAGGGCGCGGGGCGTCTGAATTCAGCCGATTGGACGAGCATCGTTGGGCTCCATCTAGGCGGCCACGCGGGCGTTTTCAGGCGCGTCCAAACGTTGCTGCGGCGATCGCCCGATCTCGATACGACGTGGCTTGAGCGCCTCCGGGATCTGCCGCGCCAGCTCGATCGTGAGCAGACCATCGGCGTGACTTGCCGATTGCACGATCACGTGGTCGGCCAACTCGAACCGGCGTTCGAATGCGCGCGTGGCCACGCCGCGATATAGGAAATCGCGCGCCGGCTCATGGTTGGCCTTCTTGCCCGAAATGACCAGAAGATTGGGCTGAGCGGTCACGTCCAGCTCGTCGGGCGCGAAGCCCGCCGCGGCGAGTGTGACACGATAGCTATTGTCGCCAGTCTTTTCGACGTCGAAGGGGGGATAGCTGTTGTCGACGTTGCTGCGCAAGGCAGCCTCGAAGATGTCGGCCATGCGGTCAACGCCGATCATCGAGCGATACAGGGGGGACAGGTCAAACCGAGTGCTCATTTCCATCTCCTCGTAAGCAAGTTGGACATGAGGGACGCCGAAGCGCGCGGCGCCCCAGAGCCGAACCCCAGAGGCGTTCGACACCGGAGATTTAATACAGGGCGCGCGGCCGTCAAGCAGCAACAAGCACATTTTTCGTGAGCGGGCAGATCCAAAACACAGCGGATGGACATCGTGGCAGCGTTACAGCGCAACCAGTCACATCGCGCCCGCGTGCTCTGACGCTCTAAAGTCACGGACGCTCTGCCCGGCCCCACCGCGTGGCCGCGCATACGCCATCTGCTTCCGCCTGCTTCAGAGCGGCCTTGCTAGCGCCTAGGCCATTCCCGCTGCGCTTCCTCCCGCGACCGGGGCTCAAGGCCCGCAGCCGACGCCGTCTAGGCGACGGTCTAGCGCGCCCGCATGGCTTGCGCGGCTCCGGCCAAGGTCGGTCGCGTACCCGACATAGAGTTTTTGTTGAGTATTTCCTACAGCGTTTACTTTCTATTGCACACGACGCTGCATGATTAAGAGCAGGATAGCTGAGGTCATAGTCTATGGCGCGTCGCAAGCCCTTGATCGGTGAGAACTTCGGCGCGGAGCTGGCCATGGAGCAGATGCCCCACGGCGTCTTCTGGCTCGACGGTCTCGGGCGGGTCGCTCGGGCCAATGCGGCGGCGCGGCAAGTGTTCGCGGGGGTGGATCTGGCGGGTCGAGACCTGACGGCCTGCCTTGAAAGCGCGGTCAGGCACGGCCTCCTCCTGCCCTTCAACCCCGATCATGTGGCGCGCTGCCTAGGCGGCGACGAAGCCCTGGCGCTTGAGACGCAGGACGGCCGCAGCCTGTCTTGCAGTCTCACAGGCCTGTCCGACGGCACCGCCCTGGTGATCCTGGATGACGTCACGCGCCATCAGAATGCGGCCCGACTGGCCGTCCGCGATCCGCTCACGGGGTTGGCGAACCGGCGAGAGTTTCATCTGCGGCTTGAAGAAACGCTTTCGCAGTGCGCTCGCACAGCGACTGTGGCGGCGGTGATCTGCATCGATCTTGACCACTTCAAGTCGATCAATGACACCCTGGGCCATCCCGTGGGCGATGGTCTGCTCAAGGCGGTGGCCCAGCGGATCACGAGCGCTGTACGGTCCAATGACATCGTCGCCCGCCTTGGCGGTGACGAGTTCGCGATCATTCAGTGCGGCGCAGAGCAGCCGCAAGCCGCCGAAGCCTTGGCCAGCCGTCTGGTCGATCTGCTTGGCCGCACCTATGTGGTCCAGGGCCACATGCTGCACATTGGCGCTAGCCTCGGCGTGGCCCTGGCGCCGAGCGACGGCGCTGATCCCGACGAGCTGATCAGGAGCGCGGACCTGGCGCTCTACCGCGCCAAGGCGGAGGGTCGCGGTGCGTTTCGGTTCTTTGAGCCGGAGATGAACGCTCGCATGCAGGCGCGCCGCAGCCTGGAGATCGATCTGCGCCGCGCCATGGCCTTAAGGCAGTTCGAGCTGGCCTATCAGCCTCAAGTTTCCACGCGCACGTCGCAGGTCGTCGGCTTTGAAGCCTTGATCCGCTGGCGCCACCCAGATCGCGGCCCCGTGTCGCCAGCCGACTTCATTCCGCTGGCCGAGGAGATCGGCTTGATCGCGCAGATCGGCGAATGGGTGTTGCGTACGGCCTGTCAGACCGCGGTCTCCTGGGCAAAGCCCGTTTCCATCGCCGTCAATCTCTCGCCCGTGCAGTTTCGCGGCGGCAAACTGGCGAGCCTCGTCGCATCGACCTTGGCCGCGACAGGTCTGGATCCGTCGCGTCTGGAGCTGGAGATTACCGAGGGCGCCCTAATTGACGACACCGACGCTGTGCTGGCCACTCTGCGACAGCTGCGCGCGCTCGGCGTCAGGATCTCGATGGACGACTTCGGGACGGGCTATTCGTCCCTGACCTATCTGCAGAAGTTCCCGTTCACGAAGATCAAGATCGACCAGTCCTTTGTGCAGAAAATGGTCGCCGATCCCGAGTGCGCCGCCATTGTCCGTGCGGTCGTCGCTCTGGGCGCGAGCCTGGGCATGAAGACCACGGCCGAGGGCGTGGAGACCGAACAGCAGCTCGACATGATCCGCCAGGAGGGCTGCACTGAGGTGCAAGGCTATTTCACCGGCCGGCCGCTGGCTCAGGACGCCGCCGCCGCACTTTTGACTTCCCCCACGTCCGCCGAGAAAATTTGACATGGAAAGCAATCTCTCTCGCCTCGTCTACTACAGCCGTAACCGTCTTAGCGGCCAAGTAGGCGACTCCGCTGACATCGACGCCATCCTTGCCGCCAGCCGCAAGAACAACGCCGAAGTCAAAGTCACCGGCGCGTTGATGTTCAACGCCGGTTACTTTGCTCAAGTGCTTGAGGGTCCCGAACCGGCTGTCGCCGCGACCTTCGAGCGGATCCAGCAAGACGAGCGGCATGGCGACGTCAATGTTCTGTCGTTTGGTCCCGTCGCCAGCCGAGCCTTCTCCAACTGGTCGATGGCGCTGGTAGGCGGTACGGCCCAGGATGCGGAGCGCTACCAGGGGATCGGTGATGCGAGTGGCTTTGATCCGGCCGCCTTGTCAGGCGACCGGGTCTTTGAAATCCTGCGCGATCTTCTCGTCGAAGAGCAGGCGACGGCGCTCTAGGACCCGATGCGCCAAGACCGCCGCGTTGCGCCATTTCGCGAGCGACGGCGTCAAGCGCCCCCGCCAGGCTCTGCGCCGGGCGAGCCTACAGACGCGATCTTGATCCTGGCAAGGCGGGCCCGGCGCACGCAGCGCCTTGGTCGGGCAGGCTCTACGCATGCCCAACTGGCCTTGTTCGGAACGCTGTCTGGGCCAACGACGCTTTGTCATCAGTCAAGGAGATGACCATGAGCGATCCGACCCCGCCTCGATCCGACGCCCTTCGTGACGCCGACACCGAGCGCGCCACACGCCGCCAGCCCGAGTCTGACATCCCCGCCTCGCCCACCGACGGACGCCTTGGCCCGGCCGCCGATCCCGCCGAAGGCAAACGGGACTAGAGCGCGTCGCCGCCCCGGCGCGCGAGCGTGCGCGAGCGTCAACCCTGTTGATAAAACGGCGGCGCACCGGCTTGAACCGGTGCGTCGCCATCGTCGTGCTTAATCCTCGGCGGCTTCAGCCTCTTCCTTGGTCTTAAAGTGCACGCCTTCATCCTCGGCGGGCGGCGAGTAGACCGTGAAGATCTTCAGCTCGGTCTCGCCCTTGTTGATGATGTTGTGCTTGGCGCCCTTAGGGATCACCACGAGGTGGTTCTCGG
>Ga0247812_10001430_pt1 | contig 13549 bp, 15 predicted proteins | sample UWRJL149409B1_FD_178011 | JGI IMG/M metagenome (GOLD analysis project Ga0247812, IMG submission 178011) | Plant litter microbial communities from Arlington Agricultural Research Station in Wisconsin, United States - UWRJ-L149-409B-1 | ecosystem: Environmental > Terrestrial > Plant litter >...
GCTCGCGCTGAACTTCATGACCTTGATCGCGTCGAAGTTCTGCACCCCGCCGCCGACCCGCTTGGTCGTGTAGAACAGCACATAGGGCTTGGCCGAATACGGGTCCCTCAACACCCGCACCCCGGCCATGTCCACGATCAGATAGCCGCGCTGGAAGTCTCCGAAGGCGATCGAGGCGCTGTTGGCCGCGATGTCCGGCATGGTCTCGATCTCGGTCACCGGATAGCCCAGCAGGCTGGCCGTCTCGCCCGGCCGCGTCGCCGGCGACCAGATATAGTTGCCGTCCGCGTCCTTGAACTTGCGCACGGCCGAGACCGTTTTGCGGTTCATCACGAACCGCCCGTTCGGCCGGTACTGGGCCTTGGGCGCATAGATCAGATCGATCAGCCGGTCCGCCGGGCTGGAGCCCGGGAAGGCTCCGGCCGCACCCGAGGCGACATAGCCGATCTGACCCCAGGTCTGGCCCGCATCCGCCACGATCGAATAGCCGAGAAAGCCCTTGGGCTTGTTCACCCCGTCGCCGGTCACGAAGGCAGAGGTCTCCTGCGCGGCGAAGGCGTCCTCGACCTCGCCCGCCAGCCATTCGTCCAGGTTGATCATGGCGTCGTCGAGCAGACTCTGCGTCGCCGCCGGCGAGGCGTAAAGATCGGCCGCCGGGAACTCCAGCAAGGCCAGGGTCGCCGGATCCGTCTCGGGCCGCGCCGCCGTCTCGGCCACCCAGCCCGAGGCGATGCCCGCGATCGACACCGGCTTTCTGAACACACCGGCTCCCACGGTCCGGACCGTCGAGATTTCGCGCATCGGCGAACCCGCCATCAGGCGTCGCTCGATCGCCCGCTCGGTTTCCGCCGGCACGACATAGCCGGCCGAGTTCGACGCCGACGACAGCCCCGCCTTCAGCTCCAGCCCGTGCGACTGCCCGGCCCTCAGATACCCGTCCCAGGCCGCCTTGGCTTCGGGCGGCGCCGCGACCACCGCCGGTTCGGCGCCCAGCCCCGGACGCCGCGTCAAACTCAGCGCCCGATCCAGCCGCGCCTGGGCGCTCGACACCGCCTGGTCGATCCGCGCGACCTTCTCCTCCAGCAGCGTATCGGCGCCGGCCTTCTTCTCGATCTCGTCCAGCCGGGCGTCGTTCGCGCCTTTGAACGCCTCGAAGGCCGCCATCATCTCGTGCATGGCGGCGCGCGCTTCCGGCGAGGCGGAAGCCTGTTTGGTCTCTTTCATGATGTCTCCGGTCTACGAAACCGCGGATCGCGGTCAGCGTCGGGCGCGCAGGATGCGGTCCGAGGTCCAGTGCGGATCGAGCAAGACCTCGATCCGAGGCTCTGCTGATCCGCAAAATTCGATCACGTCTAAAATGCGATGAGCGGGTCGCTCCACCGCTTGTGGCGTTGTCCACGACCCCGCCATACTCGGCGCAAAGAGGGAGCCGTCACATGCGCCAATACCTGCTAGCCGCCGCCGTCAGTCTCGCATTCGCCGCGCCGGCGTTCGCCCAGACGCCGGCGCAGCCTCCGGCTCCACCTGCCGCTGCAGCCCTGCCTGAACCGCGCGCCGAAGACGTCGCATCCTCCGACGCCATCGTCGCCGCGCTCTACGATGTCATCTCGGGCGACGCCGGGGTCCAGCGCGACTGGAACCGTTTCCGCAGCCTGTTCCATCCGTCCGGCCGCCTGGTCCCCATCGGCGGTCCGGCGGAAGGACCCGCGACCCTGCGCACCCTGAGCCCCGACGACTACATCGCCCGCGCGGAATCCCTCCTCATGAAGGGCTTCCACGAGCGCGAGATCGCCCGGCGCGTCGAACACTTCGGCCACCTTGTCCACGTCTTCTCGACCTACGACGGCCGCCAGGCCGCATCCGACGCCCAGCCCTTCGCCCGCGGCGTCAACAGCATCCAGCTGTTCAACGACGGCACGCGCTGGTGGATCGTCAGCGTCTACTGGCAGAGCGAGACCCCGCAGATCCCGCTCCCTCCCCAGTATCTTCCGCCCGCGTCCTGAACCGCGCTCCGGGCAGCATCGGGAACGTCACGACGTTTCCTCACTCTTACAAAGTGATTATGACTCGAGGGAACTGTAACCGATACTGTGCTATTTGTCGGTTGTCAGTCGAGCGGGATGTTTGTGCAGCTATCTCGCTTCCGCTCGCCGCCCGGCCCAGGCTACTCCCAGACCTCGGAGCCAAACCGCAGGTCACCTCCGTAAGGGAGGACGCCGCACAGGTTGCGCGGGCCGTCTACAGAGAACGTGACGTGCGGCCGATAGGGGTGGTGATCGTACACGGCACCCGCAGCGAGGAACGCTTCATGCCGGGTGGTCAAAGCCTCCGACTGGATCATCAAAGCTATAAACGGCCCCAGACGACGGACCTCGCGCTCGGCGGGCGGTAAGATGATTTCGCCCATTTCGGGGGCTAGGGTCGCGGGTTCCACCGTTCGCCGAGTGTTGATGATGGTGACGTGCCAAGCGCTGGGCCGTAGCCCGCGAAACCCTTGGGCCTGCGCCCATGCCGCCAGATCAGAGGCGTTCAAGAGCGGTCTGACGATGATCACCGGCAGGGCTAGTCGCGGGTCTCAGCGCAGACCGCCAAGCCGGACCCGGTATCGTATCGACAGGCTCTTCCGCACTCATAGGCTCCGACGCCGAGGCGGCCGAAGGCGGCCAACGTCTTCACGGCGCCAGCCCTGCATTGCTCAAAGGTCTCGAAGCGGCCGATCTCGGCACTGACGGTTAGGGCGTCGGCATCGGGGTAGACGAAGCCGGTCCACGGAGCCGGACTTTCGCAGCCGGTCAGCAGCAAGACCACCGCCCCCAGGATTGTGCGTCTCGCCATCGTCTTCCCCCATCGTTGTCTGTTAGGTTTCCTCGATAACACGGGATTCCCATGACGCGCTTTCAACGCCTCCTCATGGTGCTGGCGGTCGCCAACGCCGCGACAACATGGTGGGTGATCAGCACGGGTCGACAGGCCCAAGCAGCCCGCAAAGACTTCCTCGCCTATCTGAACCGCACTTATGGAACGCCCCAGGCTGAATTCACGCTGACCAGCCGCGAAGGCATGTGGGTCAACTCGACCGCCGCCTGGGAAGCGAACGCCTTGCGCTGGGCGCTGATCGGCTACGCCGCGACCGCCGTGATCTTGATCATCGCCTGGGTGGCGCGCGGACGCCCACGCAGTGCGCAAGCGCTCAGAGAGTAGACCCGAGCCAGCCCGCGACAGGCGGACTGGCCGGGGAGTGGCAAGAGCAACTACAGCTTCGCAACCAGCGCGTTGATGGACGCGATGGAGTTGACCCGATATTCCTCTTTGACCTGCACACGGTGACCGCTGATCGATTGCTTGCCAGAATGCAGCTTGCTGAATGGCAGGCCTTTGGCAAAGGCGACGACGCCGGTCGTTTGGAAATCCCGAATCTCGACAGTGCCCGCCGCCACGTTCGAGAACGTGAAGTACTGCGGATGGGACACGAGAAGACCTTGAATGTCCCGCTCGATTTGCGCCAGGACGGCCGCGTAGGCGGACGCTGGCCCCATGTACTGCGTGATCCGGTTCTTAGCGATCAGGTGGACTTGGGGCAATGTCCGGCCCGCGTTCACCAGCTTCGTGTTGAAGGCGTACGTCGCGTAGATCGGCGACGGCAAACTCAATCCATAGATCAGGGACAACGCGTTTTGAACGGCGCGCCTTGATGAGTCGTCAGCCATCACAGGCAGGATCAGCCGATCAACGGACGCTATGGCGATCTGGGTGTAGAAGGAGAAGCTGGGGTTGCAATCGATGAACAGCGTGTCGAAGTCGTTAGCTACCTGGGCCACAAAATCGTTGATCCAGTCGATGACGGCGACCCAGGTGTTCGTTCCGGGAATCTGGGTGTTCGACAGGGTGTTGATGGCGTTCGATTGCAGTTCTAGGAGCGGATCGCCGCACACCAGCGATACGTTATCTGGGATGGCAGGGTTCAGAGTGCTGGGCTGCATGATGTAGTCATGCGCCGAGAACACCGGAGGGCTGTACGGCGAAGGCAGACGGATTTGGAAATACCCTCCAAGCGAGCATCGAGGCACCTTCCCCTGTTGCTGGAGCAACTTATTGCCGCCGTGGTTTGTGAGGCCGCCAAGGAGCAGTTCGGATATGTTCGCCTGGGGACAGACATCGATCACCAGGATGCGTTTGCTCGGGTGCAGTTCGGCGTAGCGAGCGACGGCTTGGAATGCCAAGCTTGTCTTTCCCGTGCCGCCTTTGTTGTTCCAGAAGCCGTATTTCAGCATTTCGTTGTCCTGTCGAAAACGGACGACCAGACGTCCATAATGGACACATAGGCGTCCTTTGCGGACATGGCAACGTCCTTAACGGACAACTCATCGGTCATCTTCCGAACCGCCGGGCACGGCCTGCGAGGGGAACCGGTCAAAAACGATTCAGCAAAATTTCGAAAACTGGGATTTCGCGTTCGTAAGCCGTGCCGGGAAATCGGCCATTCAAAACCCCAAATCCATCCCTGGACGGCGGGCGGGCCCTCGCAGAACCGAGGTATATGGGGCGCCCTGGGTCCCGCCCCTTAACGTTTTGTTAAGATCCATTTGCGTTTGGAACCGACCTTCTAGCGGTGTCGGCGAGGTTGCTCAGCGGAGCAATCTGTAGCGACCCCAGCCGCCTTCGCGGCCCGTTGGATCGCAGAGCGGTCGACTCCAAAGGCCTTCGCCAAAGACCCGAGCGTCTCACCTCCACGACGGCGATCAGCGATCTCGCGGCGCTGCGCTTCGGTGAACAGCGCTGGGCGGCCCAAGGTCTTTCCTTCGCTCTTTGCGCGTACAAGGCCGGCTTGGGTCCGCTCAATGAGAAGGTCGCGCTCGAACTCGGCCACGGCGGCGATCACGCCCATGGTCATGCGACCGGCGGCGCTAGTCAGATCAGCGCCGCCCAGTGCCAGACAGTGGACCTTAACGCCCATGGTCGCCAGCGAGTCCACGGTCGCCCGCACGTCCATGGCGTTCCTTCCAAGCCGGTCTAGCCGCGTGACGATCAGCACGTCCCCGGCTTCCAGTTTGTGTCGGATCAGGGCGGCGAAGCCCGGTCGTTCCATGGCGGCGGTCGAGCCCGAGACGGTCTCCGTGACGATCCGGTTGGCCTCTACCGCGAAGCCCGCCGACTTGATCTCTTGGATTTGGTTGGCGGTAGTCTGACCTTCGGTCGACACTCGCGCGTACACATAGGTGCGGGATGACATGCTGATCTCCTGTATCTAAAAACTGTATCGATTTAGACGCTGTATCTTATCTGTGGTCAATCTAATTTTAGATACACCTACGGAGAAAGGCTCGGAATCGGTCGTTTTCGATACACCGGTCGCCGGTCAGGCAGAGACAGCACAGACACCACGGTGGCGACCGCGACGGCGACGGCGACGGCGACGGCGGGCGTGGCGGCGGCGTGAGTCGCGTTTCGGCGAGTGGCGGCGAAGCCCACAGACCTAGGCGTGGACGGCAAGCACCCAGACAGGGCGTTGTCGCCAACGGCGACAACGTTGAACAGGGCCACGGCAACGGCACCGGTGATGTGGGCGTCCAGGACCGTCGGCCCTGGGCGCCGTCGATATGGACGAGGTCAACAGCTATTTCGGCGGTCTGGCGGCGGCCTCGACCGGCGGCGCTGGTCCGTTAAAATCAGGGAGCGTCAAATCGATCTGCGGTCACGTTCGCGTCGAAGCCGGGCGGCGTTGAATCGCCCCGGCGTCAAGTTGTCCAGCTACCCCCTCACTCTCTACCCCGTGTAAAAGTCAGAGACAGAATCAGCACCAACGGGGCTCCAGCAAACTTGGTGATCGGAGTTGGTTCTCTTTCTGTCTCTGAGTTCTTAACCCAGACCGTGGTGGCCCCGTGACAACGTCGCTGGGTCCGTGTCCAGCGCGGATGCCAGAGTGACCCACGTCGCCGATGACAGCGCTGATCCCGCCCAAGGCGTCCCCACACCGCCGCCGCGCTCCAGCCCCGCCCAGGCGATCATCGCCGCCATCTGGCCTAGGTCTGCGGCCTGATCGGCCCACCACGTCTTAATAGGGATGGCCCCCGACGACCTCGGCGACAGAACCGGCGAGAGCCCCCGTCGCAGATCAGCCACGAACATCGGCTCCACCGCCGCCAGCACTTCCGAAATGGACAGCCCCGCCGCTTCACGCGCGGCCCGGACGCCCAGGCCGATGTCACGGCGAAGACCGTTGATCGCATTGACCGACAGGCGACGCCAGGGCCGCCCGGCGCGAAACGCTTCTACCGACAGATCGGCTTCAATCCGCCAGCCCGGCAAGGGCAGCGCGAGCCGTTCCGCGTCCGGCAGGACCCACAGCGACCGCCCGTCAGACATCGTCGGCATGTTCTCGAACCGGCTCCGCTCCAGCAGCCGGTGTAAGCGGCGACGGTCGGCGGTGTCGTCCAGATCGAGTGCCTCACGCATGTCGGAGGCACGCGCGATGCCGCCATTTTCCTGCATGAAGGCCTCGACCTGCCGCACCAGAACGACGCCCGGACCGGCGCCGCCGTCGCCGACGAACCGGTAGACGCCGCGCGCCTCGGCGGTGATGACGCCGGACCGGCACAGGGTCCGCAAGGCGCGGCGCAGGCGCCCTTCACCGGGCTCGCCGGTGGCGAACGACGATCCCATGTCGGAAGCGATCTCGTCGAAGCCGAAGGGGCCAGACATGCGTCCAGCCCCTTCCAGGATCGCGACCTTGAAGGCGGTCGGAGTCACGCCTTCACCACGCGATCCGCCAGCTTCACCAGCTTCCAACCATCGTCGGTCACCGCCAGCATCACCGTCACCTCATCGAGATCGAAGGTGCGGCCACGCAGGCCATCCAGCTTGGCGAGGAAGTTCGGACGGCGCTCCGATCCGAAGCCCTTCACCATGGTGGATTCGATGCCCTCCGCGAGGTCGAAGGCCGTGCGGTCGTCAACATCGGTAATGCTCTTGATGCCCCACCACGCGGCGATGAACTCGATGATCTCGGCCCCTTCGCGGTCGGCACGGGGTGCGCGCTTGTTCTTCAGAAAGCCCTCGACACCTGCCGTCTTGAGGATACCGCCGAGCGTTGCCGCCCATGAATTGAACGACGGCAGGTTGACCTCGCAGGGCTTACTCCCCTTGGCGATCCAGGCGCGTGCCAGCGTCAGGATAGCGGCGATGATCTCACCACGGTTCGCCAGCAGCCAGCCGTCGAAATCGGGATGGCTGTACTCGCGTTCCCCATTCTCTGCGGTGCGCGTGTTGAGGTTCACCGCCACGACGCGACGGACCATTTCCGAAGACAGGCGAGTGTTCACCCCCGTGTAAATCCACTGGAGATCGTTCGGCCGTTCGATCATGCGGGACTGACCCAGCAGCCGGGCACCCACGACACGCGAGGTCGTCGTTCGGAGAAGCGCCTGGGCCGACATCGCCTCGGCGTTGTCGATGAAAACGAACCGGCCTGCCGCCTGACAGATCGCGCCGATCTGCTTGTCCCACTCGGCCTCGCTCGACGGGTTAGCGGTGGTGACCGAAGCGCGCCCATCCGCCAGCACCTGGGGAACCGTGGCGAGTAGGGTCTTGCCCGATCCGGCGCTGGGCGCAACGACACCGAACACCGGCGACGGGCCGTCGAACAGACGGCGGACGAAGGGCGTCATGATCATCGCCAGAGCGTTGGCGTGGCTCGCTGGGCTGTTGCCGGTCTTGCCGCCCTCGTCGCCGTCGTCGAAGGGGAAATCGGACACGACAGCTTCCAAGACGGTGCGGGCGGTGGCGACCTGCGCAGCGGTCGGCTTGGACGGTACTGGCGGAATCTTGAGGTCGCCCAGGTCCACCAGCGCATCGTGATCGGGATAGTAACCGTCGCGATCCAGCAGGGCGCCATCGGCTCCGATAGTCGGGGCATGAAGGATGCTCGGCTGGGCCGGAAGGTCCTCGGGCTCGATGGATTCATACACCGCGCGCACGATGTCCGAATCCGGCAGATCGCGGATCATCGGAGCGCCTTCGCGGTGTTGGGAGAACGAACACCGCTTGGCGATGGAAGCGAAGAACGATGCCGCCGTGGCCGCCTCATAGGTCAGCTTGCCGCCGTGGCGCTTGAGCAGCATCGGCGCGCCCATCTTTTGCGCATAGGTCGGCGGCCCGCCCACGTTGGCGACCTTCATCGTCGTGGTGATATAGGCGCAGGCCTCGACCGCGTCGAAGCGCTCCGCGTAGGTCAGAACGCGGTGCCCGTCGTCCAGAGTGACGACGCCATCAGCGCCTCCGTCCGCTGGAGCGCGCAGGGCGGCGACTGCCTTGCGCATGACGACGACCGAGCCGCCGACGACCTTCGCCAGGGCCTTGTACAGGCTCTCGCGCTCTGGCTCGCTGTCAAGCGTGGCGATCGACTCCAGCACCGGCGACGGGCTCTCGGCGCCCGCCGCGATCATCGCCTTGATGCTGGCGAAGGTCGGCGCGTCCGGACGGTTGGGGCGGTCCGAAGGCGGCGGCGCAAGGGTGAGGTCGCGCCAGTCGAGCGATGGCCCCTTCACCATCGTTGCGAACGGCGGCAAGGCGTCGGCGTGGGCATCCAGGCGGCAGCGGGGGGCGAAGACCAGACGCGCCGGGTCCTGGGCTTCGCGGGAAGGCGTCGGCAGGCCCAGCGCGCGCGGCACGGCGCAGGCGACTGCCTTCCACAGCGCCAGCCCATCCGCATGCGTCGCCGCCGCCGTGGTCGGGACGAACGGCTGCGCCAGAGGGAACACGACACAGAACGCTGGACGCGGGGCATGGGTCAGCAGGATCATCAGACCCTGTGGGGTCTGGCGCAGGCCCATGAACTTGACCGTCGCCAGCAGAGCCTCATCCCAGCCCGCGATCTCGCGGAGGTAGCGGACCATGCCGACTTGATCGACCTCGGCAAAGTTCCAGCGCAGGACACGGCGGTAGACGGCGTCATGAGGCAGGAGCGTATCCATCGCGCCGTGGCCGAAGGTCGAGAAGACCACCGCGCGATGGCCGAAGCTGTGCAGCGCGTTGACAAGCTTGTCCCCGGACGTGCCATTATCGACCTCAACCGCCAGCGCCGACACGGCGGAAACGGCGGTGGCGCGGCACTGACCCTTGACGAGTTCGGCGTACACGACGGCGGGGCCAGCCTCACGGCGAGCCGGTTCGTGTTCGGAATGGCGTACCTCGAAGTCAGAGAGCGACTCGGTGCGCGGGTGGAACAGAGTTGCGTTCTTGTTCGACGCATAGCTGTAGGTAATCGTTGAATCGGCGAGCGATTCCTTGCCCTCACCCGAGGGCGTGTTATTATGAATGTTCATGTTGTCCTTATGCGCCCCCAGATTCAGCTTGGTGGGCGCGTTTTTTTGTGATGAAGGACTAACTGCGGATCGCAACTGCGACCCTCTAACTCTATTTCTACTTGCTAATAGTCCCCGATAGGCCGCCGCCTAGTGGCGGGTCGGGTAACGGACGTTGGGGCGAGGCGCTTCGGCGAGCGTCCCGGCCGCGCGAACCCAGCCCATGGGCAGGGAGGCGAGGTGGAAGTGGTCCGGCGGGCTAGACCACCGGCCCACGCGACAGGCGCCTCCGTCGCCCAGGATGCGGACGCCGGGGGCGAAGGTGTGCAGGGTGGGCAAGGCGACGACACCGGGTGTCAACGCGAGCCACACGCGCAGCTTGCCGGTGCGACTTTCGGCACGGGTGGTCGGAGGCAGTTCGCCGTAGCGCTCTTCGGCCTGGGCCAGAGAGAAGGCGTCGTCGGCGGCGACCACGATTAGGCCGCCCGATGCCACGCCGGTGCGAACGCCAACGGCGCGGTCGCCGTGGACGTGCGCCCAGGCGCGGATTGCACCGATCTCGCTTGAAGCCTTCGCGCGCGCCTTCTTGATCGGCGCGTCCGAACGGGGCCACGGGAACACCTTGATCGGTGAGCGGAGGCCCAGGTCGGACGTGGTGAGCCACGCCGCCACCTCCCAAGGATCAGGAGAGTGAAGGTTCGCAGCCAGCGGCGGAACGATGGCGCCGGAAGGCAGGGGCGCATAGGCCTGAACGTCGCTCACTCCCAGCCCCCGCCCGTGAAGCTGGAGTCATCGCCTTCATAGACTTCGGTAAGGCGCACCGGGGCCGGACGGCCGGTCGGAGCCATCGGCTCGGGCGGGATGCAGGGGCGCTGCGGACGGAGAGGGCTAGGGTTGGCCTCCCAGCGTCGAGGCGTCCACGGACCACGGTCACAGGACTCAGGAGGGTAGTTGCGGGAGCGGCTCGGATCGGAGTTACGAGTCATAGCGGCGCCTCCCCACTGCGGGCTTCCCGCCCGCATATCGCGGCGCCTTGCCGTAGACATCAGCGGTGATGGCGGCGACCTTCTCCAGCAGGAGGGCTCCACAATCGACGTTGTCCAGTTGGATCGGATCGTGATCGATCCAGATCGTTCGGGGCGTCACCACGACCTCGATGCAGACCGCCTCATCCTCGGTCGCATAGATCAGGGCCGTGGGCAGATCGGCGTCGTCGATGTCGACGAAGAAATGCCATTCGCGCGTCGGGTTGAGGTCGATCAGGGCCAGGTTGATGACGTACGCCAGCAGGTCGAACCGCTCGCTGACGGTCTTGGGTTGATCGACCCAGGCGCCATGCAGTTGGCCGAACTCATCGGCGTAGTGGCTCCAGACCTTCAGGGCGATCTCGATCAGGGCGGCGCAGATGCCGCGCTTCGTCATGTTCTGGGGCTTGGCGCGCGGGCGATAACGCGAGGTCTGGATGCCGGGCGTCACGTGACCACCTCGGCCTTGATGGCCTGTGCCTTCACGAACTGGCGAAGCCACGCCGTCAGGACGCGGCGATCCCAGCGGGCATTCTTGGGATACGGATACACGGCGACCGGTGCTTCGCCCTTGGCGACCAGCGCCTTGAACGCAGATACCGTAAGGCCGAACGGGGCCAGCACGGCGGGCAGGCCCGGATCGCCGACGAAGCGGGACGGCCGGATCACGCGGGCACGTCCAGACCCGCCATAACGGTAAGAAGGTGCTGGGAAATGGCGGCTTCGCTCCAGAGAAGCGGGCCAGACGGGGAAAGACGGATCGCGCGCGGCCATTCTCCGCGAGCCATGAGGCGGCGGATCGTGCGCAGCGTGACGCCGCCGCCCAGGCGGTCCTTGAAGCCGTCGTAGGTGATGAGGTCGTTCGTCATTGTCGCGGCTCCCTACAGCGAGACCGGCTTGTCGCCGTTCGCCGCCGCCAGCTTTTCAGTCGCCGTGGCGCCCTTGGCGACGTTCACCTTAAGCTTGGTGACAACGGGGGCGGCGACCGGCACCTCGACACCGTAGCCGGGGAAGTCGAGGACGTAACGAGCCGCCCAGGCGTCAAGACCTTCGCCGGACGGGAGGAAAGCGCCAGCAGCGCCGGAGGAAATCGCACCGCCCTGACGGAGGAGATCGCGGGCGGCCTCGGGAACAGCCGAGCGGCGGATAGGGAGGGAATCGAGGCGCGCATAGATCGCGTTTTCGAGCGCGGGCAGGCGCGCGTCGGCGGTGGCCGGAGGAACGGTCATGATAGGTGTGCTCTTTTGGATCGAGGTCCCGAGGCGGGAACCAGCGACGATAGTTTCAGGATGTTCGGATGGAAGAACTGCGTGTCTCCACCCCGTGGGACCACCGCCATCGGCTCCGAAAACCGATGTTGCACCCTAACCGAAATCGTCCGCTATTGCAAGGATTCTGACGCTTTGGCTGTTCGTGGGCGGCGACGTCGGAAGTGTCCGCGACGTCGAGTCACCCTACTTCGGCGCCTTCGTTTTCGACCATCTCGCAATCTGCGAAGGGACGTTGGAGACCTCCCAACGCAGTATCCCGCGAGCGGCCACGTTGAGCATCTGGGGCATCCGCCCGACAACCTGTCCCGGGGCTAGACGAGCAACGATAATCCCGTCCGGTTCCATCACGAAGCCGCCCGTTACCACCGTCTTGAGCGTGGCGTTGATCTTCGCACGGATCGCATATCGTTCCTCGCCCACTGCGGTTTCCATGGCCGTTCGCAGGTCATTGAGGTTGTTCAGCGCGTCGGCGGTTGGCAGGGCCGCTCTCGCCTGGGCGGCCAAGGAACGTAGACGAGATAATTCGTTGTCCAGTGCTACCAGTTCAGCCTCGCGCATGACTAGCCGATCCCCGAGAGCCTTGCTGCCTTCCGCCTGATCCACCAGGGCGGCGATCTTGGCGACCAAAGCAGCCCTCTCCCCTTCCTTGCCCAGGATCATCGAGTCCTGGGTCTGGGTCGAGATCGGCCCGGCGAGCGGCAAAGACGCGATGAAGGGCAGAAGGGCCGCTTCCAGCGGGGCGTACGGCACACGCGAACGATTGTCGCAGAGCCCACGCGCGACCCCATTGCACCGCAGGGCGCCCCCGCTCTTCCAGCCGGGCTTCTTAGGAAACGTGGAACGCAGGAACCCGACAACGCCGCCGCATTTCGAGCACGAGACGAGGGAGACCAACAGGTTGGGAAACTCCTTCACCGCTGGCCGGGCGTTGGGATTTTGTCGGGCAGCGATCAGGGCCTGAACCCGGTGGAACTGATCAGGCTCGATGATCTGCGGATAGAAGGTGGTGATGGCTTCGCCAACCGGCTCGCGGGCTTTTCCGCGTGGATGGCCTGTGTACGGCTGATAATGGCCAAGCACTGCGGCCGACGTCGCAATGCTGGCGACCGTCGAGTTGAACCATCCTCCCCGACCGGTAGGCGTTCTGACGCCTTCCTTGTTGAAGGTCTTGGCGATCCATTGATTACCTAGACCCGCTTCCTTCAGATCAAATACCCGCTGGACCACCGCCACACGGTCGGGGATCGGCTTCCACTTTCCCCCAACAAGCTTCAGCCAGTGCGGGCCAACCGGCGTGGAGGGTGTGCCATCCTCTCTCGCCCGCCTGCGCTCTTCCTGCCGGGCGAGGCGTACCTTGCGCGACTTCTCGACCGACTCTTGGTTGGATCGGGCGGCATGGATCAGGACGCGGATGTAATCCACCGTGGTGGCCTTCCCGTCCAAGACATGGTCTTCGGCGAGGTTGACAACCTTGATCCCCGCGAGCGTCAAGGTGGTCAGCATGTTGAGAACCTGGGTCTCGCTCTCCCGCGAAAAGCGATCCAGCGAGTCGACCGCCAGATAGCTGCCCTTAGCAATCTCCCCCGCCTCAACTCGCCTTATGAACGAGCCTAAGGCCCCTTTGATCCTGTTGAGGCCCGTATAGCCGCTGACGCCGTGGTCCCGCAGCGTTGTGTCGAGTTGCAGGTTATGGCGCTCGGCGAAGTCGATTGAGGCCTTTAACTGACGACGCAGCGAGTCTCCCTCCGCCTGCGAAGCGTTTGAAAATCGACTGTAGGCATAGAGCGTAGGCCGCATCGCATCTCAATATTGTAAGCATGAGGAGATGTCACCAGCGACACCTCCCACAGCTCGACCCGGCTCAGCACCCTCAGCCGCCCTTCCCGTCGTGCGGCCGCGGCCCGGAAGCCGATCGACAGTCCGTCCATCGCGCCCGCCCGGCTCAGCGCCCGGG
>Ga0247812_10001431_pt1 | contig 13547 bp, 9 predicted proteins | sample UWRJL149409B1_FD_178011 | JGI IMG/M metagenome (GOLD analysis project Ga0247812, IMG submission 178011) | Plant litter microbial communities from Arlington Agricultural Research Station in Wisconsin, United States - UWRJ-L149-409B-1 | ecosystem: Environmental > Terrestrial > Plant litter >...
CGGGATCCAGGCCGCACATCCGCATCAAGCGGTCGGCCATCAGGCCGCCGCAGACGATCGCGTGCTTGGCGCGGACGATGCCGAGCGTGGTCTCGACGATCACCTCCGCCGGCGTCTCCCGCATGCCGGTGACCTCGCCGCCGCAGACGATCGTTCCACCCTTGTCGCCGACGATCTTGGCCATCTGCCGGGTGATTGCCGGATAGTCGGCGATGCCGCTGGCCCGCACCAGGATCGCCGCGTCGCCGACGATGCGCGGCTCAAGTTTATTGAGCTCGGCGCGGTTCAGGCGCTCGGGCGCCAAGCCGTTCTCGACGCAACGCGCCTGCAGGGCGTCCAGCCGAGAGACTTCCAGGTCGTCGGTGGCGACGATCAGCTTGCCGCACTGGTCGAACGGCAGGTCGTGCTCGCGGCAAAAGGCGATGGTCGCCGCCGCGCCCTCGCGACAGAATTTGGCCTTCAGGCTGCCCGGCGCATAATAGACGCCCGCATGGATCACGCCGCTGTTGTGGCCGGTCTGGTGGGTGGCCAACGCGGCTTCCTTCTCCAGCACCGTCACCGACAGCCCGGGAAAGCGCTCGAGCAGTTGCATCGCGGTCGACAGGCCGACGATGCCGCCTCCTACGACGACGACGTCGGTCACGATGTCGCTCACGCGAACATGCCCCGCTGGCGCATCAGCTCGCGGTTGAGCAGCGGGTTCTTCTCAAACGGCGCGCGGCCGTGCAGCCAGAAATAGTTGTTCAGCACGACCAGATCTCCGACCGGCAACGGCACCTCGCGCGTGCCCGGCGACTGTTCCATCGAATTGGACAGGTCGTATAGGTACTGGGCCTCCTCCATAGAGCGCGGCTGGACGAACTGGTCGATGAACGACATCGACAGGCCAAACACGCTGTCGAAGAACACGGGCCGCTCGATGGTCTCGTCGACGTTCTTGGACCCCGGCGCCTTGTAGGCGAACGGCACGCGGCCCAGCGGATGAGATTCGAAATGGTCTCGCTCGGCCCAGTCGTCGATGTGCAGGAACCGCGACTCGCCGCCGACCGCGTTCTCTTCGGCAAACTTCATCATCAGCAGCCAGTCGGTGGCGTCGCTGACGAAGGTGCCGTCGGTGTGCAGGGTGAACAGTCGGTAGGCCTGGCGCAGATAGGAGTCGCTGTTGTCGGTGTCCTTGACCAGGAAGCGGGCGAAATAGGTGCCCGACATGGCGTCGTGATTGCTCGGGCCCAGCAGGTGGCCGATGGCCGTGCCCATGCGGACATAGTCGTCATGGCGATCGGTGACGGCGCCGACGCCCAGGGTGAAACCGCCCGTGTCCCGGTCGGCCGACAGCTGTCGGAGGGTCTCGGCCAGCCGTGGCCCGAAGGCCGCCTCCAGCCTAGCCGCCACGATGTAGCGCATGAACGACACGTACTGCAGGTTCTGCACGTCGATCGCGGCGACGCTGTCCATGAACCGCGACAGGGCCGACGGGTCCAGATCGATATGGCGCAGACGCGGGTGATGCGGATGCGGTCCCACGGTGAAGGTCGCCTCATCGAGGCTGTCGATCGGGGCGAGCGTGGCGTGCAGAGCGTTCATGGCGCGGTTCCGGGTTTGACCGCATGCAAATTGACTCAACGTTTTGATCGCTTCAAACAACATATCGGAATTGTTTGATCCGTGAGCGAGATTAAAGAAATGCTCGAAACCCGCCAGCTTCGCTATTTCGTCGCCGTGGCCGAGCATCGACACTTCGGCCGGGCGGCCGACAGCCTGCATGTCGTCCAATCCGCCGTGAGCGCTCAGATCGGCCAGTTGGAAACCCATTTCGGCGTCCGACTGCTCAATCGCGGCAAGCGCGCGGCCGTGAGTCTCACCGAAGCCGGTCGGCTCGTCCTGATCGAGGCCAAATCGGCGCTGCAGTCTCTGGAACGCGCCGAGCAGATCGGACGTCTGGCCGGGCGCGGCGAGGTCGGGCGCGTGGAAGCGGCCTATGTCGCCTCGGTCGCCATGACCGGCTGCCTGGCCAAGATCCTCGGGCGCTTCCATCGCTCCCATCCACAGGTCGAACTGAAGGTGTTACCCCTCGATACGCCGGCCCAGCTGGCCGCCCTGGGACAAGGCCGCATCGACATCGGGCTGATCCGGCCCCGCGCTGACTATCCACCCGGCGTGGTCGCGCAGGTGTTTCACGAAGAGCGACTGTGCGTCGCCCTGGCCGCCGACCACCCTCTGGCCAAGGCGCAGCTGAAGGCGGCGGACCTCGGCGACGAGGCGTTTATCATCCCGCAGTTCGCCGAGGACGAGGGCTTCGCCGGCCACCTGGCCGATCTCGCCCAGGTCGGCGGCTTCGCGACGCGAGCGGCGCATCAGGTCGGCGACTTCATCACTGCGCTGAGCATGGCCGCCGGCGGCTATGGCGTGGTCCTGGGACCTGCGTCGATGGCGCGGTTCTCCGTCGGCAATCTAGTTTTTCAAGCGCTCGACGACTTTCCTGACGTGGTGCAGCTCGCGGTGGCTTGGCGGTCGGATGATCCCGCGCCGAGCGCGAGCGCGTTCAGGGGCGCGGCGCTGGGGCTTGGAACCCCCGCGGCCTAATTTATGTGCGGCTGGCCTCGGCCTGGATCAGTCCCCGGATATAGCCGTAGCAAAAGGCGAACGATTCCAGACGCGCGCCGGGCTCGCCTTCGACGATCGGCACGTGATCTGGCATCAACATGCCGTCATAGCCGACCTCGCGGTAGGTACGCAGGACCTGCACGAAGTCGACATCGCCCTCGTCCGGGAAGGTCTCGACGAAGTGGTCGCGGCCGCCGCGGATATTGCGGAAGTGGACGTTGAAGATCTTCCCGCGCGAGCCGAACCAGCGAATGACGTCGTGGATCTCGCGGTTGGGATCGGCCAGGTCCTCGCTGATCGTGCCCTGGCAGAAGTTCAGGCCGTGCCAGGCGCTCTCGCGGACGCCGACGAAGCGCTTGAGGCCCTCGATCGTGCCCAGCACCCGGTCGACGCCCTGATAGCCCTCCGGCGGCACGCCGGGGTCCTGCGGATGGCAGGCGATGCGGACCTTGTATTCCTCGGCGACCGGCACGACGCGGTCGAGGAAATAGGTGATACGCTCCCAAGCCGCGTCGGCGTCCACGCGGCCGGCCCGGGTCAGGGGCGTGGCCGGCCGGGCGGACTTCAGGTCCCAGGCCTCGTACTGGGCGTCGCCCCGCCCCTGGACATGGCCGGTGCGCAGCACGCCCAACAGGCTCATATTGTACTTCACGCACGGCACGCCGGCCTGGGCGGCGTTGCGGATCATGATCTGGAAGGCCTCGATGTCGCGATCGCGCTCGGGGCTCTGGGCAAGCATGATCGCCGGATGCGGCTCATTGTCGATGTGGCTGGAGCGCAGGATCGGCGGCTCCAGCATCTCGACGCTGACGCCGTGCCTGGCGCCCAGGTCGCGGACCTTCTCGATCTCTTCGACGGTGGCGTAGAGCCGGCCGTCGGCGATCTCGGGTTTGGCGCAGGCGTGGCGAACGCCATAGCGGGCGAAATAGGCGAAGTGGGCCTCGTCGCTGGGCGTCGACTGGCAGCCGAGCCTGACCCTCAGCGGCTTGAGGCCCGGGGGCTTGGCCGCCGCTGGTGAGGCGACGGCGGCCGCCGCGCCCAGGCCGGCGGTCGACAGGAAGGCGCGGCGATCCATGCGGATACTCCTCTAGACGCTCACTATCGCCTTGACAGCTCGCCCTCGCCGCCCGCGCGGATCGAGGATCAGGCGAATGGCCTTCGGCTCGCAGGTCACGGTCAGGCCGGGATCGGCCGAGACCACGGCCTTGCCGCCCAGCGACAGCGTCACCGTGATCGGCTGGTCATGGCGCTGGGTCGGGTCGGCCAGGGCGATCTCGATCCGCCGGCCGGTCACGTGGACCACCACGCTGACGATGTCGCCTGCGGCGATGATCCCGCTGCGGGCCGGCTCGCCGGTCCAGAAATTGGCCGCGTGGACGGTCCCGCCGTCGACGGCCAGCCGCACCCCCTGCGCCCGCGCGTCGTTGTCGAGCACCTTGACCGCGTCGAAGACCTTGGCTTGCGCCGCCGTCTGGCCCGGCAGCAGGACATAGGCATAGGACGCCGCCGCCGGCTTGATCCCGTGATCGAACCAGAAGGTCGCATACGTCCGTCGGCGCAGGTCGGTCGGGCTGGCGCCCTGCTTGTTGATCCGCGACCAGGCGCCCTCGCGGGTCTCGCGCAGGGCCTTGATCGCCGCGCCGCCGGGCAGGACGACGCCGCCATAGCCTTCCAGATGCAGCCAGGTCGCGCGCTCGAAGCTTTCGGTCCGGCCCTGCGTCGTCAGGCGCAGCGCGCCGCCGACCACCACCCGCGCGTCCGGCGCCCGCAGGTCGCGGTTCTCGATGATGGTCTCGACCGGGAAGTCGCTGTCGCTAGAAATCCCCGCCCCCAGCGCGATGACATAGCCGTCGGCCGCGAACCACGACTTGGTCGCCTTGAAGCTTCCGCCGTCGGTCTCGATCCGCATGCCCAGGGCGGCGCAGGTCGCAAGGCCCGCTCCGCCGACTGCGTCGCTGGCGTTGCGCGCCACAAGGGCGGCCAGGGCGCGCGGCCGCTTGTCCAGGGTAACACCCGGCAGGCGGTAGGGATCGATGGTCGGCCAGACGTCGGCGGCGTAGTTTTCGTGACCCGGCTGGTAGACATAGGTCATGCCCTGGCCGGTGTACCAACCCTCCAGGTTTTCGCCGTTCACCGACTCGTAATTGGCGATGCGGGCCGAGTTCATGGCCACCGCCACGGCGACCTCGCCCGAGCGGAACACCGCCCGCTCCATGGCCGGATAGACCGTGCAGCCGGTGGCCTCGGGTCGGATCGAAACCGCCTTGTCGCGGATCGCCGCCGAGATCAGCCGCGCCGTGAACGGCGTCAGCCAATAGGCCGGCAGCTTCGGGTCATAGGTGAAGACGTCATAGAGGTTGGACTGCGCCGCGATCCACGACTTGGCGGTGACCTTCAGGTCGCGACCGCCCTCGACCTGGCTCAGATAGAGCAGGGCGTGGATCATCTGCTGGCCGGACTTGATGTCCGACAGCGCCGCGCGCGAGACGTTGCGGCCGCGCACGGTGTCCATCAGCGCCCCGCGATACATCACCGGCGCATAGGCGGTGTCGATCCGCGCCTTTAGCCTGGCCCATTCGCTGGGAGCCAGGGCCCAGGGCGAGGCGTCCAGCAGATGGATCAGCAGGGCCGAGCGGAACAGCATGTCGCGGCCATAGCCGCCGGTATAGGCCAGGTCGTCGTGCTGGATGAACGAGCCGTCGGCATGGAAGCCGTCGCCGGATTCGACATTCTCGAAGGTCGGCGGAAACGCCCGACGCGCGGACTCCAGCTGCTTGGCGTCGCGGGCGGCGATGGCGTTCAGGGCCACCACGTGCGAGCGCCAGACGGTGTTGGCGGCCGTGCCGACATCGGCGGCGTGGGTGAAGCGGTCGACGGCGGCGATCAGCCGGACCATCAGATCGGGGCGCTCGGCGCGCAGCGTCGGCTGCATCAGCAGTACCAAGTCGGTCAGGGCGGTGGGGATGCCGATCTCCCATTCCCACCAGTTGCCGACCCGCTCGATGCGGACGCTGTAGCGCCGCGCCTCTAGCCAGGTCAGGCCCTCGACGAGGTCGGCCTTCAGCCTGGGATCGGCCGTCAGGTCCGAGCCCGGGGTCGACCAGGCCAGAGCCATGACCCGCAGGCGGTCGGCCGAGACGCGGGTGTTGTACTCCGCCAGGCCTGAGGCCGGATCGGTCCACAGGCTGGCGGGCCTGGCGCGCGGGTCCGCCATGGCCTTCCACCAGCCGCGCGCAGTGTCGGCCACGCCCTGGACGATGGCGGCATAGGGCGGCTCGGCGGCGTCCAGGTCGGGACCGCCGGTCAGCATGGCCACCCATCGCTCGCGCAGGCGCTCGAACGGATCGGCGGGCTGAGCCGCGACCGGGATCGGCGCCAGGGCCAGCCCGGCCGGCGCCAGCAGGGCCGCGCGGCGGCTGAGGGCGAACGAGGCTACCAATTCCACATCGCTCCGTCCTCGAGCCGGGCGACCGGAAGATAGGCCGGCTTGTAGGGATATCTGGCCGCCAGGGTCTCGTCGATGTCGACCCCGTGGCCAGGCGTGTCGCCGACGAACAGGCGGCCGTCCTTGAAGCTGTAGTCGTGCGGGAAGACCGCGTCGGTCTCCTCCGAGTGGCGCATATATTCCTGAATGCCGAAATTGGGCACCCAGGTGTCGAAGTGCAGCGCCGTCCCCATGGTCACCGGCGACAGGTCGGTGGCCCCGTGCGAGCCGGTGCGCACCTGATAGATCGCCGCGAAATCGGCGATGCGGCGCAGGTGGGTGACCCCGCCTGCCCCAACGATCGTGGTGCGGATAAAGTCGATATACTGGTTCGAGATCAGGTCCTTGCAGTCCCAGATCGTGTTAAAGATCTCGCCCACCGCCAGTGGCGTGGTGGTGTGCTGGCGCACCAGCTTAAAGGCCTCCTGGTTCTCGGCCGGGGTGACGTCCTCCAGCCAGAACAGCTGGTGCGGCTCGACCGCCTTGCCCAGCTGGCCGGCCTCGATGGGCGTCAGGCGATGGTGGACGTCGTGCAGTAGTTCGACGTCGAAGCCGTAGGTCTCGCGCAGCTTGTCGAACAGGCTGGGGATAAAGTTCAGATATTTGCGGGTGTCCCACACCGTCTCGGTCGGCAGGGCCGCGTCCGCGGGTTCATAGTAGAGCTTCCCGCGCCCGACCCCGTAGGCCAGGGCGATGCCGGGGATGCCTGACTGGGCCCGCACGGCCTTGTAGCCCATGTCGATATAGCGGCCGACCTCGTCGACGGTTTCGGCGAGGTCCGGACCATTGGCGTGGCCATAGACCAGCACGCCGTCGCGGCTGCGGCCGCCCAGCAGGTCATAGAGGGGCATGCCGGCCATCTTGGCCTTGATGTCCCACAGGGCCACGTCGACGGCGGCGATGGCCCGCATGGTCACTGGCCCGCGACGCCAATAGGCTCCGCGATAGAGATATTGCCAGATGTCCTCGATGCGGCGCGGATCCATGCCGATCAGGCACGGGATCACGTGGTCCTCAAGGTATGAGACCACCGACTGCTCGCGGCCGTTCAGGGTGGCGTCGCCGATGCCATGGACGCCCTGGTCGGTCTCGATCTTCAGGGTGACGAAGTTTCGGCCTGGGCAGGTGACGATGACCCGGGCTGCGGTGATCTTCATGGGCGGTCCTTGTGGGCGGGAAGTTTCAGGCTGGCCTTGGCCAGGGCCTGTTCGAGTGGCGGACGCATGGCCGCGTACCCATCGGCGTTGGGGTGGATGCCGTCGGGCGACAGGGCGGGCGGCAGAACGCCGGCCGGGTCGACCAAGGCAGTATGATAGTCGGCAACCGGATAGCCGCGCTCGGCGGCGAAGGCCTTGATCCAGGCGTTGACGGCCTTGATGGCCTCGGCGTCGCGGCTGACCTTTTCGCGATCGGCGCCGACCGGCGGCAGGGTGGCCAGGATCACCTTGAAGCCCCGGCCCTTGGCGATGTCGGCCATGGCGGTGATGTTACGCGAGATCCGCGCCAGGGCGCTTTGGCCCACCGTGGCCGGGTCGCCGACATAGGCCCGCAGATCGTTGGTGCCGCCCAGGATGACCACGGCCGTCGGCCGCAGGGCCACGACGTCGTCCTGGAAGCGCAGCAGCATCTGGCTGGTGTTCTGGCCGCCGATGCCGCGATTGACCACCAGCAGGTCGGGCGTCGAATCCGTCTCCAGCGCGTCCCAGTGATCGGTGATGGAGTCGCCCAGCAGCACGATGCGCGGCCGCTTGTCGCCGCTGGCGATCAGGGTCTGGTTGGCGGCGTGGTAGCGGGCGATCTCGGGGATGTCGTCCTGCTGCATCATCCACTTGGCGGCGAAGTCGTGCAGGGTGTAGTCGCCGATGCCGGCGCCATTGGCCGGCGGCCGCAGCTGGGTGTGGCCCGCCGACGGCGCGGCGGCGGCCGCGATCGCCGCGACCGCGGCGCAAGCCAATCCGGTGTTCATGCGGGGCTCCTCGATAAAAAGTCAGGACGCCGCCCGGAAGGAGGCGACGTCCCTTGAGGTGGGAGACCGTCGCCGGGAGGGGCGACGGCCGCGCAGGAGGATGGATCTAGAACGTGCCGGCGATGCCGAAGGTCACGCGCGTGTCGTTGATGTAGGTCTCGAACAGGCGGTTGGAGGTGCCGACGAACTTGCGCGCCACCGGACGGTTGAGGCCGGTCGCCTCTAGGGTCAGGCGGAAGCGGTCGTTGAGATTGTAGCTGCCCGAGGCGTCCAGCTGGCCAAAGTCGTCGGTGTACTGACTGCCGCCCAGGTTCTTGGTCTGGACGATGCTCAGGTACTGGTCGCGATAGGTGTAGGCCAGGCGGGCGCTGAACCTGTCGTTCTCGTAATAGCCGACCAGATTGTAGCTGTTCTTGGACAGGTTTGTCAGCGGCAGGGTCGAGCCCGGATGCAGGCTGTCGGGCACCGGCGTCTCGCTGTCGGCATAGGTGTAGTTGGCCTGGAAGCCCAGGCCGTCGAACGGCGCCGGCAGGAACTTCAGCGAGTGCTGATAGCCGAACTCGAAGCCGCGAACCTTGCCGTCCTCGCCATTGGTTGGGCGGCTGACGGTGAAGGGGCCGAAGCGCTCGTTGCCGGGAATAATCTCGCTGGTCACCGTCTGGGTGGTGAAGCTGTCGATTTTCTTGTTGAACAGCGCGAAGGACAGCAGGCTGGCGTCGGCGAAATACCATTCCAGCGTGGCGTCCATCTGCGTGGCCTCAAAAGGCTGGAGCAGCGGATTGCCGGCCGTGGCCGAGAAGTTGACCTGGTTGACGACGATGCCTGCGCCGACCTGCGACAGCGGCGGACGGGCGATGACCTTGGCCGCGGCCAGGCGCAGCACCAGATCCTCGCGCAGGTTGAAGGCGATGTTGGCGCTGGGCAGGAAGTGGTGGAACTTGGCGGTGACCGAGTTGCGCACGAAGGTCCCGGCTGTGGCCCCGGCGACGAAGCCGGCCGACTCCCGGTCGGTCCAGACATAGCGACCACCGATATTGGCCTTGAACGAGACGCTGCCGATGTCGCCGCCCAGGTCGGCCATCAGATAGACGGCGGTGGACTTCTGATCGACGTCCTTCTCCGACAGCGGCGCGGCGGCCGGTTCACCGACGCCGATGTTCTGGCGGCCGAGCTCGGAATTGACGACGCCGGTCAGGAAGTCGCGGTCGAAATTGCCGCTAACACCCTTCAGGAAATCGCCGCTGTACTGGTTGTTGTAGTTCAGGGCCGACAGCTCATCGGGGCGGATGACGCCGTCCTTGTTCCTGTCGGCGACCGCCAGGATGGCGGCGTTCACCGCCGGTGTGGTCTGCGGATTGGTAGCGCCCAGCTGGATGCGTTCGCCGCGCACGCCGGCCTTGATCACCCTAACGATGCCCAGGTCGAGATCGTACTTCACGTCGATCTTGCCGTCATAGCCCTGGTTGTCCGACCGGTTCTCGCCGTCGAACAGCGAGAATAGCTGGTACTTCTGCGGGTCCTTGCGGTCGAAATTGCTGGTCAGGGCGAAGTCGGGGTGGATGTTGCTGGTCGTCAGGTCGTAGCTGGCGTTGACCGTGTTGCCGGGGCTGTTGACCACCACAAAGGTGAAGGGCGAGCCGGCCGCGCCGTCGCTGCCCGTGCCGTCGGAGTATGAGGCGTCGGCCGAGATGCTGAGGCGGCCGAAGTCGCGCCGGGCGCTGAGGCCCAGGTTGAGGCTCTCGAAATCGGTGTGCGAGAAGTAGGCCAGTGGCCGCAGGGTGACGCCATTATAGGTCGCCTTGGCGATCGTGCCGTCGGCCAGGGTGGTGAAGCCGGCCTGAGGGGCCACGCCGACGCCGGGCAGCAGGGTCTGATAGTATTGCAGGTCCCGCTTGACGTTGAACTTCGAGTAGGTCGCCTCGAGGTTCACCTCTGTGTCGCTGTCGGGCTTCCACTGCAGGGCGCCGTTGGCGGTGATGCGGGTGTCGTCGCGATACTCGATCTGCGAGACGAGGCGATTGGGCCGGAACGTGCCTGAATTGGCCGGCGCCTCGGCCCAGCCGCCGGTCGAAAAGCCCTCGCCCAGCGCCTTGATCGCGCCATAGGCCACGGCCGCCGAGGCGCCGAACTTGCCGTCGGCGAACTGCTTGCCGATCAGGCCGGAGGCTCGGTAGCCGAACTTGTCGACGCGGTTGCCATAGACGCCCTGCACGCGGCCGGCGGCGACGAATTCCTTCTTGCCGTCCAGCGGGCGGCGGGTCTTCAGATTGACCGTGCCGCCCAGCGAGCCCTCGATCTGATCGGCGGTCGGCGACTTGATCACCTCGACGCCCGACAGGATTTCCGGATTGATCGCCTGCAGCGACGGGGTGGCGTCCTGGGTTGGACCGGTGAACGAGCGGCCGTTGATCTCGACGCGGTTCAAGTCGATGCCGCGGATTGAGAAGTTGTTGCCCTCGCCGTCCTTGCGGGTGATCGACACGCCCGAGATACGGCTCATCGACTCGGCGATGTTCTGGTCGGGCAGCTTGCCGATGTCCTCAGCGGTTATGACGTCGACGACGCTGGCGGCGGTGCGCTTGGCGTCCAGGGACTGCATGATCGACCGGCGGATGCCGGTGACCACGACTTCCTCGACGGTGTCGTCAGCGGCGGCGGGCGCGGTCTGCGCGTGAGCGGTGAAGCCCAGGCTCCACACGGCGGCCAAGGCGCTGGCGCCGGCCAGAAGGCGATGTTGCATTTGCTTGGTGTTCATTCGTTTCGCTCCCCAAATATTGCGCCGTTTTCGGCATTGTCGGATCGGCGTCGTCGTTTGACGTCCGCCGGGATTTCGGTTCAGACGCTCCAGCCTCCGTCGACGCGCAGGACCGCGCCGTTGACATAGGCTCCGGCGTCGGAGGCCAGCAGCAGGCAGGCCCCCACGCAGTCGTCGGGCTGGCCGATGCGGCCGGCCGGGATCTGGGCCTCGACCTTGGCGCGATAGGCGGGATCGGACAGGGCCCTGACGTTGCGGTCGGTGGCGATGGCGCCGGGCGACAGGGTGTTGACGGTCACACCGTGCGGGCCGAGTTCGCGGGCCAGGTTCATCATCATGTTGGCCTGGGCGGCCTTGGCGGCGGCATAGACCATCAGGGCCGGATTGGGCCGCACCTCCTGGATCGAGCCCAGGGCGATGATCCGCCCCCAGCCGCGTTCGGTCATGCCCGGCGCCAGGGCCTGGCACAGCAGCAGCGACGAGCGGAAGTTCACCGCCATCTGCAGGTCGGCGTCCTCGACGCTGACGCGCTTCCAGTCGGCGCGCATCTCGTACGAGGCGTTGAGGATCAAGATGTCGACGCCGTCCAGCAGGTCCTGCGCGCGGCGCGCCAGGTCCTTGCATGCCTCGGCGTCGGCCAGATCGGCCGCCAGGGCCTTGCCGCCCAGCTTGTCGGCGAGGGTGTCCAGCTCGGCGCTGGCCTCGCGGCCGTGCACGACGACCTCGGCCCCGCGACCGGCCAAGGCCGTCGCTAGACCCGCGCCGATGCCGCGCGAGGAACCGGTGATCAGGGCTTTACGGCCAGAGAGGTCGAATGGATCGGTCATGTCTTCGCCTCCTCCCTGAAAGCCCCCGCCCTTGTTTTTTGACGGGTGAGAAATGTGTTGCGCCGGCTCATCAACGGCGCCAATGTTTCACCAGTCAACACGCTTCTCACCTACGAGCAAGCAGAAATTTGCGGACGGATCGGCAGCCATGTCAGATCGCCAGCGAACGAACGGCTCGTAGGAAGGACCTGAAACAATGCCCGCCGATCCCACCGAAGATCGCCAGTCCGCCTCGCGCTACAGCGTGCCAGCCCTCGAAAAAGGCCTGGAGATTCTGGAGCTTCTGGCCCAGGAGCCCACGGGCCTGAGCGGCACCCAGATCGCCAACAAGCTGGGGCGATCCACAGGCGAGATCTATCGCATCATCCAGTACCTGGAATGGCGCGGCTATCTGGAGCGCGACCGCGAGAGCGACCTCTATTCCCTCACCATGCGGATGTTCCGCCTCTCGCACGAGCATCCGCCCCTGCGCTCGCTGGTCGCCAGCGCCGTGCCGCTGATGGAGGCCCTGGCGGCCGAGATCGGCCAGAGCTGCCACCTAGCGGTGATGGACCGCACGGCGATCGTCATCGTCGCCCAGGTCGATTCGCCCCTGCCGATTCGCCATTCGGTGCGGCTGGGCGCGCAGTTCCCGATCTGGGAGACCAGCTCGGGCTTCCTGATCGGCGCGCACCTGGCGCCCTCAGCCCGCGACCTGCTGCTGGCCCAACTGGCGCACATGGTCGACCAGGACGAGATCGACGGCTTCAAGGCCAAGGTCGAGGAGATCGCCAAGGCCGGCCACGAGGTTCGTCCCAGCCTGATGATCCCCGGCATCATGAACCTCAGCCGCCCGGTGTTTGGCCACAACGGCCAGATCGTGGCCGCCCTTACCGTCCCCTTCATGGGTCAGCGCAGCAACCCGACCTCGGTCGAGCAAGCCGACGCGGCCCTGGCCCAGAAAGCCGAGGCGCTGTCGACCGCGCTCGGCTGCTCACCAACCTAGGCGGCCAGTAAGGTCGCCGATAACGACGTCAGTTAGGGAAGAAACCTTGTCCGCCACGTCCTCCGACGACCTGCGCCGCGCGTTGCTGGGCGCCGACCCGCGCCTCAGTCGCTTCGATCCCCTGCCCCGCATCATCAGCCACGACGACTTCGATCGCGGCCACTGCGGCTGGTCGCAGCTGATCGGCAACTATGAGGGCGACCTGGATACCATGCTGCCGGGCTATCAGCCTCTGACCAATCCGATGCTGTCGACCCTGGCCCATTGGGAAGGCGGCTCGCACGGCGGCATGGACGGCAGTTATGTTTTGAAACTGGCCACCCGCGCCCAGCGCGATACCGCCACGGTCGGCATCAAGCGCCTGACTTTCCGCAAGGCCGGGCCGATCCGGCTGGAATTCTACATGACCTTCAAGCCCGAGGCGACGTCGCTGGCCCTGTCGGAACAGGACGTCAAGTCGGTGGGCTTCCTGCTGGACCTGCAGTCGGGCGACAAGTCCGGCGGACCAGAGCGGGTCATGCCGCACCTGCGCTATCTCAACGCCAAGGACGGCGTGCTGCAGCAGAAGTGGCAGTTTAAGCGCGGAACCCCGCGCATCCACGACATCGGCGACGGCGTCGACACGGTCAGCCACTTCCACCTGGAGGACGACGGCTGGGAGGACCTGCCTGGCGGCGACCAGCGGCTCTGTTACAACGAGATCCCGACCAAGGTGAACTGGCACTATGTGTGCCTGGACTTCGACCTCGAGACGATGAAGGCCACCGGCTTTCGCTGTAACGACCGGGTCTTCGACGTCAGCGCCTTCGACTCCATCCGCATGCCGGCCATGAAGAACCTGTGGTGCATGCTGAACCTGGCCTTCTTCACCGAGACGGCCGCAGACAAGCGCGCCTTCTTCTACATCGACAGCGTCTGTCTCTCGG
>Ga0247812_10001432_pt1 | contig 13544 bp, 12 predicted proteins | sample UWRJL149409B1_FD_178011 | JGI IMG/M metagenome (GOLD analysis project Ga0247812, IMG submission 178011) | Plant litter microbial communities from Arlington Agricultural Research Station in Wisconsin, United States - UWRJ-L149-409B-1 | ecosystem: Environmental > Terrestrial > Plant litter >...
CCGGAGCGCAGCGGGACTGGACTATCTGGCGGACGAGTTCCAGCAGCGTCTCGCGCAGGGGCCGGTGCGTTGGAACCTGATCGTCACGCTGGCCGATGCCGGGGACGCGGTCGAGGATCCGTCCACGCCGTGGCCGAGCGAGCGCCGCCACGTGCAGGCTGGCGTACTGACGCTGGACCATCTGCAGCCGCAGGCAGGCGGTGCGTGCAATGACCTGAACTTCGACCCGTTGATCCTGCCCGCAGGTATCGAGGGCAGCGATGACGCGATCCTGGCGACACGCTCCGCGGTGTATTCCCATTCGTTCAACCGCCGCGAGCGCGAAAGTGCGCGGGGCCAGGCCGGCAATGAGGCAGGGGTCGCACCATGAACACACCTGACAAGAGCAGCGGTCATTTCAATCTGCTGGCACGGGTGCTGCACTGGACGATGGCGCTGATGATTCTGGCGATGCTGTTCATCGGCGTGACCATGGTCGCCTCGCTGCACCTGCGTCCCATGCTGGTCGATATCCATCGTCCACTGGGCATCGCGATCGGCCTGCTGGTGCTGCTGCGCCTGTACAACCGCCTGCGTCACCGTCCACCGCCGCTGCCGGCGGACCTGCCGTGGTGGCAGGCCCTCGCCGCCAAGACCTCGCACTGGCTGCTGTACACGCTGATGTTGGCGATGCCGGTGATCGGCTGGTCGATGCTGTCTGCCGGTGGCTATCCCATCGTGCTGTGGAGCGGGATGAACCTGCCAGCGATCGCGCCCCACTCCCCGGCGGTCTACACCGCACTACGCAGCGCACACAGCCTGCTCGCCTACGTGTTGTTCGCCACGGTGCTGCTGCACATCGGCGCCGCGCTGTACCACGCCTGGATCCGCCGCGACGGCGTGTTCCCGTCCATGGCACGCGGCCCCAGGAAGTAAAAAAGGGGACGGAGGGGATTAAGTCGCATCTGGCACTGTTGGGCCAGATGCGACTTAATCCCCTCCGTCCCCTTTTTTCAGAGCCAGCCTTTCTGGCGGGCGAGGCGGTAGGCTTCGATGCGGTTGGCGACGCCCAGCTTGCCGATGCACTCGGACAGGTAGTTGCGTACGGTGCCGTGTGACAGTCCGAGGTCGGTGGCGATTTCGCCAGCGGTCTTGCCCTCGCCGGCCAGGCGCAGCACACGGCGCTCGCGGTCGGTCAGCGGGTCGGCCTGCGACCAGGCGTCCAGGGCCAGTTGCGGGTCGATCGCGCGGGCACCCTGCTGCACGCGGCGCAGCGCATCGGCGAGATGGTCGGCCGGTGCGTCCTTCAGCAGGTAGCCGAGCACGCCGGCATCCAGGGCGCGGCGCAGGAAACCCGTCCGCGCGAAGGTGGTGACGATCACTACCTTGATCGGCAACTGTTGACGTGCGATGCGCTGGGCAAGTTCCAGCCCGGTCAGTCCGGGCATTTCGATGTCGGTGACCAGGATGTCCGGCTGCAGCTGCTGCAGCATGCGCCATGCTGCTTCGCCGTCCGCTGCACTGCCCAGCACCTCGATATCCGGCTCAAGCCCGAGCAGCGCCGACAAGGCGCCGCGCACCATGGCCTGGTCTTCGGCCAATACGATCCGGATCATGATGCTTCCCTGGATGACGTTGAATGGAAGGGGGCAGGCACCTTGTCCGCCCCCTTGGGCATTGCCGGCATCGGCACGCTGGCCGCAATGCAGGTGCCGCCCTGCGGTAATGCACTGATCTGCAGCGTGCCCTGCAGTGCCAGGATGCGTTCACGCATTCCGGCGAGGCCGTTGCCTTCGCGGGTCACGCCGCCGCGTCCATTGTCCCGGACCTGCATCCGCAGTGTGTTGCCCACACGCTCGAAGTCGACCTGCGCCGTGCCGGCACGCGCGTGGCGGGCGATGTTGGTGACCGCTTCGCGCAACACCAGGGCCAGCGCACGCTCGGTTTCCAGCGGCATGGGCGGCGGCGACTGGTACGCCAGGTGTACCTGCTGGCATTCCAGCAGCAGACGGGCCGATGCCAGTTCGCCGGCAAGGTCGCTGGAGCGGAATCCGGTGACGGCGCTGCGCACCTGTGCAAGCGCCTGCCGCGCAATGTCTTCCGCTTCGCCGATCTCCAGCCTGGCGCGTGCGTCGCCACGATCGTACAGCTTGCGCGACAGCTCCAGTTTCAGGGTGATCAGCGACAGGGTGTGGCCGAGCAGATCGTGCAGATCGCGGCCGATGCGCTCACGTTCGGCAGTGGCGGCAAGGCGCCGCACTTCGTCCTGCGAAAGCTGCAGTTGCGCGTCGCGGTCCCTGTTGAGCGCCTCGGTGTTGGAGATCAGCCCGATCACCACCGACATGAAGGGAATCCAGACCAGGTTCTGCCATGCCCACCCCGAGAGATACGCCGTACTGACATACACCGCATTGAGCAGCAGCAACTGCAGGACATAACGCCGGGTGCTGCCGTTGCGGCAGACGCGCAGCATCACGCAACCGAACACGAAGTAGCTGATGCCCGACGGATACCACGGCACCAGCACCAGGCTCAACGCCACCATCGCCAACGCGTAGCGGGGCGCGTGGTGACGCGGCGACAGCATCGTGCGCGCATACAGAAACAGGAAGGTCGGGTAGCTGATCAGCGTCAGCACTCCCCAGCGCGCGGTGTAGCCGCCACCGAACATCGGCGTCAGGAACACCCACGACGTCCACAGCAGATGGATGTAATCACTCCAGCCAGACTGTCCCCGCCGCCGATGATCAGCTGCAGCGGAATCCGGCGCAGGGCGCAGGAGGGAGGCAAGCCACTTCAATGGCACGGTGGATTCCAGCAGGAGACGGTCGCGGCCGATCATGCCATGTCAGCCGATGCGACGCAGGCGGCGGGTTGCGAGCAGTGCACCGCACACCGCCACCGCAACCAGCACCAGTACGTGCACGGTCGCACTGCCGCTGGTCGGCTGGCCCATCACGGGCAACGCAAGCTGCGCCGCATGCCAGGTCGGCCATAACGGCGCAAAGGTGCTGAACACCGTGGGCAGCACGGACAACGGCACCCACAGCCCTGACAGCAGGGCCATCGGCAGATAGACCAGGTTGACCACGGCAGGGGCGGCATCGGCACCAACCCAGGTCCCGATCAACAACCCGATCGCACCCAGCGGCAAGGCGACCAGCGCCGCCACGCCCAGCAGCCCGAAGACCTGCCATGGGTCCAGCAGCACCCCTCCCAGCATGCGCGCAGCGAGAATCAGCAGCGTGGCAACCAGCAGCGCGAAGATCACCGCCATCAGCAGGCGCGCCAGCAGCGGTGCCAACGGCGGCACGGGCAAGGCGCGTTTCAGGGTCAGCAGGCCACCGGCACGATCGATGGCCAGCTGGACACCGAAGCCGAACAGCGCCGGCCCCATCGCGCCGAACACGCAGTAGGTCCCCAGCAGGTAACGTGCCGCGTGGCCGCGTCCCAGCAACACCCCGAACAGCAGATAGAACAGCACCGGGAACAACAGGCACGGCAGCACGAACGCCGGTGTGCGCCACGTGCGGCGCAGCTCTGCCTTGAGCTCGGCGACATAGGGCGCCAGCGCACCCGTGGCAGGACCAGGCGCGGGTGTGGTGGCCGTCCGGGACGTGGCGTTCATGCGGCCTCCCCGGTCATTTCGACAAACGCTTCGGCGAGCCCGCCGCCACGCACCTCCAGTTCCCGCAGCTGCGGGTCGTCGGCCAGTAGACGCGCGACCACCGCCTCGGCCGGCTCGGCCAGCAGCTGCAGGTGCGCACCGTCGCGCTGGACCTCGCGCACGCCAGGCCAGTGGCGCACGACATCTACCTGCAGCGTGCTGCGGCAGCGGATACGGCGCGGCGCCAGCTGCGGACGGAAGGAGGCAATCGGCCCGTCGGCGAGGACCTGTCCCTGTTCGAGCACGATCACCCGATCTGCCAGCGCCTCGGCTTCCTCCAGATAGTGGGTGGTCAAGACGACGCCGCAGCCTTCGCTCACCAAGCTGCGGATCGCTTTCCACATCGCCTGTCGGGCATCGACATCCAGCCCGGTCGTCGGCTCGTCCAGGAACAGCAGGCGCGGCCGTCCGCAGACCGCGATGGCGAACTGTACGCGCCGCTGTTGACCACCGGACAGCTGGCCATAGCGGCGGTGCCGCAGGACGTCGATGCCGGCCATCGCCAGCGCCTCCTGAAGCGGAAGCGGATCCGGATAGCTGGCACGGAACTGATCGACCAGCTCGCCGACCTGCAGCTTCTCCGGCAGCGCCGTGCTCTGCAGCATCACCCCTACCTGCGCGCGCTGGCGCCGTGACTGCGGGTCGCCCCCCATCAGCGCCACGCTGCCGGCGTCGGCACGGCGCAGGCCGAGCAGCACGGAAATGGCGGTGCTTTTTCCCGCCCCGTTACGGCCCAGCAGCGCAAGCACCTCGCCGCCATGCACCTGCAGGCTGATGCCGCGCAGCGCCGGGGCAGCCCGGTAGGTCACTTTTACGTTGTCCAGTGAAGCGAGCGGTGTAACGGGCGGCGTGTGCATGCGGGGCATCCTGGCGGGCGGGCGGTGGTCTGCATGGATCGTGGATCACGCTGGCAGCTTCGCGGTTTCCGCCCGTGGCACGCAGTGCCCGCCGTCAGCCACATCAGGTGACAGCTGTCACTGCCCCGGCCGCGCAGGAGCGCGCATTCTGTGCGGGCACCGGAGCACCCGTTTGCCCCTTGGGGACCGTGGGGTCACACTCCGCTCGATCCATCGTCATGGTCCTTATGAACGCCTCCAGTGAACTCTTGAAAGAACTTCGCATCGATCGCAAGACGCCGCCGCCGCCCACGCCGGGTAGCCGCCGCTGGCTGTGGATCGTCATTGCCGTCGTGGTGCTGCTCGGCATCGCCGCGGCGGTGTGGATGCTGCGCCCGCAAGCCGTCGAGGTCCAGACGGCTCCCGCAGTGGCCCTGGACGGGGCGGGCGCTGCCTCATCGGTGCTGGATGCCAGTGGCTACGTGGTCGCACGGCGCATGGCTACGGTATCGGCCAAGATCACCGGCAAAGTCCGCGAGGTGATGATCGAAGAAGGCATGCGCGTCGAGGAAGGCCAGATCATGGCGACGCTGGACCCGATCGATGCGGGCGCCCAGCGCGACCTGTCTGCCTCGCAGGTGCAGGCAGCGCGCAGCCAGGTAGCAGGACTGCAGGCGCAGCTGACTCAGGCGGATGCTGAAGCGGGTCGCCTGCAGACGCTGGTCGGGCAGCAGCTGGTGTCGCGCTCGCAGTTCGACCAGTCCGTCGCCCAGCGCGACAGCCTGCGTGCGCAGCTGGATACCGCACGGCGCAACGTGCAGGTGGCTGGCAACCAGCTGGCCATCGCCGATCTGGGCGTGGACAACAACATCGTGCGCGCACCGTTCTCCGGCGTGGTCACCGCCAAGGCGGCGCAGCCGGGTGAGATCGTATCGCCGCTGTCGGCAGGCGGTGGCTTCACCCGTACCGGCATCGGCACCATCGTGGACATGGATTCACTGGAGATCGAAGTCGAGGTCGGCGAGGCCTTCATCGGCCGCGTGCAGCCGAAGATGCCGGTCGAAGCCACGCTCAATGCCTACCCGGACTGGAAGATCCCGGCCGAGGTGATTGCCATCGTTCCCACGGCGGACCGTGGCAAGGCGACGGTCAAGGTACGTGTGTCGATCAAGACCCGCGACCCGCGCATCGTGCCGGAAATGGGCGTGCGGGTGAGCTTCCTGGAGCAGCCGAAGCCGGATAAGCAGGACACGCCGAAAGGCGTGCGCATCCCGGCCACGGCGGTCGTGCAGCGCGACGGAGGCAGCGTCGTGTTCGTGCTGGCCGATGACCGCGTGCAGCAGCGCGCGGTGACCCCGGGCCTGGCATTGAACGCAGACCGGCAGATCCTGCAGGGCGTACGCGCTGGCGAGGCGGTGGTGACCGATCCGACGGACGCGCTGCACGACGGCAGCAAGGTAAAGGAACAACCGTAGGTTTTCTGTCTGACGGCCAGCGGCCGTCACTACCGTGGCCAGCGCCGTCGTTACGGCGATCCGTGGCCATCCGCCCCGCCTCTGGAGAATCGGCATGTCGACCCTGGTTTCATTGCGCAACATCATCAAGACCTACCAGCGCGGGCCAGAGCAGGTGAAGGTCCTGCACGGGATCGACCTGGACATCGAGAAGGGCGACTTCGTCGCGCTGATGGGCCCCTCCGGTTCGGGCAAGACCACCCTGCTGAACCTGATCGGGGGACTGGATTCGCCCAGTGACGGCGAGATCACCATCGAAGACGAGCGCATCGACCAGATGAGCGGTGGCCAGCTGTCCACCTGGCGCAGCCACCATGTCGGCTTCGTGTTCCAGTTCTACAACCTGATGCCGATGCTGACCGCGCAGAAAAACGTCGAGCTGCCGCTGCTGCTGACCCACCTCAACGCAGCCCAGCGCAAGCGCAACGCGGAAATCGCCCTGACCCTGGTCGGCCTGGCGGACCGCCGCAGCCACCGCCCCAACGAGCTGTCCGGCGGCCAGCAGCAGCGCGTAGCGATCGCGCGCGCGATCGTCTCGGACCCGACGTTCCTGATCTGCGACGAGCCCACGGGCGACCTGGACCGCCAGTCCGCTGAAGAGATCCTGCAGTTGCTGCAGCAGCTCAACCGCGAGCACGGCAAGACCATCATCATGGTCACCCATGATCCGAAGGCCGCCGAGTACGCGACCCACACCGTGCACCTGGACAAGGGCGAGCTTGCCGACGCACCGCTGGCGCACTGACCGAGGGCACGCTGATGAAATACTTCTCACTGGTCTGGGCGCAGCTGTTCCGCAGCCGCACCCGCACCCTGCTGACCCTGCTTTCGGTGGTGGCGGCCTTCCTGCTGTTCGGCATGCTCGATTCGGTGCGCGTGGCGTTCACCTCCGGCGGCAGCGTGGAAGGCGCCAATCGGCTGATCACGGCCTCGCGGCTGTCCATCACCCAGTCGCTGCCGATCCGGCTGGACGCACAGATCCGGCAGGTCGCCGGCGTGCGCGACGTCACCTACGGTATGTGGTTCGGGGGCATCTACCGCGATCCCAAGGATTTCTTTCCCAACTTCTCGGTGGCACCGAACTACTTCGATATCTACCGCGAACTGGAGGTCGCCCCCGACCAGTTGAAACGCTGGCAGGACACGCGTACCGGTGCCATCGTCGGTGAGTCCCTGGCGAAGAAGTTCGGCTGGAAGGTCGGCGACACCATTCCGTTGCAGGCCACCATCTTCCCGCGCGGCGGCAGCAATGACTGGCCGCTGGAACTGGTCGGCACGTTCCGCTCCAAAGACCGCACCGTGGCCGGCAATGAAGAGCAGCAGCTGGTGATGAACTGGAAATATTTCGATGAGTCCAACGACTACATCAAGAGCCAGGTGAGCTGGTACACCATCACGTTGGACAATCCGGACCACGCCTCGCGCGTCGCCCAGGCCATCGACGCGATCTCGGCCAACTCCGACCATGAAACCAAGACCCAGACCGAATCGGCGTTCCAGCAGGCCTTCGTCAAGCAGTTCGCGGACATCGGCATGATCGTCACCTCGATCATGGGCGCGGTGTTCTTCACCCTGCTGCTGCTGACCGGCAACACCATGGCGCAGGCGGTGCGTGAACGCATTCCCGAACTGGCCACGCTGAAGACGCTGGGCTTCCAGGACCGCACCGTGCTGGCCCTGGTGATGGTGGAAGCCATCCTGCTGGTCGGCCTGGGCGGTGCGATCGGCATGGGCCTGGCGGCGCTGATCCTGCCGGTGCTGGCCCCGCAGACGCGCGGCCTGCTGCCGCCGCATGTACCCACCGCCACGTGGCTGGTGGGCATCGCCCTGATCATCGTCATCGGCTTCGTGGTCGGACTGCTGCCGGCGCTGCGCGCCAAGCGGCTGAAGATCGTCGACGCGCTGGCCGGACGCTGAGGACATGACCATGAAAAACACCCTGAAGAAGTGGCTGCTCAACGCCGCGATGCTGTTCGTGCTTGCGGTCGGCCTGGCGTTCTGGGTCTGGCTGCCCTGGTGGGGCGTGCTGGCCGTCACCGTGCTGCTGGCGCTGTGGCTGCTGCTGACCCGCAGTGGACGGCTGGCGCTGGCGGCCACCCGCATCGGCATCGCCAGCCTGCCGCAGCGCTGGGGCGCCTCGTCGGTGATCGTGGTCGGCATCGCCGGCGTGGTCGGCGTACTGGTGGCGATGCTGGCGATGGGCGCCGGCTTCCAGGCCACGCTCAACAGTACCGGCGATGACACGACCGCCATCGTGCTGCGTGGCGGCTCGCAGGCAGAAACCAACTCGGTCATCACCCGCACGCAGGTGCCACTGCTGTCGACCCTGCCCGGCGTCGCGCGGGACGACAACGGACGCGCCTTGTTGTCGCCGGAGCTGTCACAGGTGGTCAACCTGGTATCGAAGTCCGACGGCACCGATGTCAACGCGCAGTTCCGCGGAGTGGGCGACATGGCCTGGTCGGTGCACGACAAGGTGCGCATCATCGAGGGCCGGAAGTTCGACAGCGGCAAGCGCGAGATGGTGGTCGGGCAAGGGGCGAAGACCCAGTTCCGCGACATGGACGTGGGCAGCACGCTGAACCTGGGCAACCAGACATGGACGGTGGTAGGCGTATTCGCCTCCGGCGACGCGCACGATTCGGAGCTGTGGACCGACGTCGATACGCTGGCCACCACCTACCAGCGGGGTGCCCTGCAATCGGTGACGGTACGCACCGACGGCAAGCCCGGCTTCGAACAGTTCAAGGCAGCCGTCGCCGGTGATCCGCGGCTGAAGCTCGACGTGGAAACCACCCGGGTGTACTACAGCAAGCAGGGCGGCGGACTGACCACCCTGATCAACATCCTGGGCAAGGTGATCGGTACGATCATGGCCATCGGTGCGGTGTTCGGCGCGCTGAACACCATGTATGCCGCTGTCGCCACACGCGCCCGCGAGATCGCCACCATGCGCGCGATCGGCTTCCGCGGCCTGCCCGTGGTGACCGCCGTGATGCTGGAAACGATGCTGCTGGCCCTGCTGGGTGGCCTGCTGGGCTGCGCGGTGGCGTGGCTGCTGTTCAACGGCTACAGCGTATCGACGATCGGCAGCAACTTCAGCGCCGTGGTGTTCAAGTTCCACGTCTCGCCGGAATTGCTGTGGAGCGGCCTGAAGTGGGCACTCGGCATCGGCCTGGTCGGCGGCCTGTTCCCCGCCCTGCGCGCCGCCCGCCTGCCGATCACCACCGCCCTGCGCGAGGTCTGAACAAAAAAGGGGACGGAGGGGATTAAGTCGTTTTTGGCTCTCAAGGTGCGGAAAACGACTGGCCCCCCTCCGTCCCCTTTTTCACCTGCGTTCGCAGGCGATGTGCCCGTTGGTCCTTCTGCAGGTGAAGGTGACCGAACTACCGGGGGGGACATCGCCAGTAACCGGGATCCCCGCCCAATCCAGCCACTGCACAAAGGCCGTCAACTCGTGCTCGGATGAGGGGCTGCCAAAGCTGTATGACTTGAATCCAGATGGTCCGACGACATCATCTGCACTGTCGGGTATCTGACTTTGCCTGCCCTCCGACAACAGGTACTCCCATCGACGCGTGCCACGGTCGAAGTAGAAGGTCGCAGAGCCGAGTGACCTCAGGAAGCCGGGCTTACTGGTGAAGTTCAGACGAGCGAGCAAGGGTTTTGCATCATCACGCTCGAACCAGAAGCGCAGCACCCGCCCCTCTTGCACATCGGCGGAGAGGTAGGCCAGTCCAGGCTGATCGGACAGATGCCGCCGTATGATCTCGCGCCCGGTTTCCCGGTCCGGATTAAGCCCACCCAGGTGATGTCCCCAAAGGACGGTCATGCTCCGCCCATGGGCGCTGCCGGGTGCATGGAGATAGGTGTCCGAGAACGCATGGATGGTCTCGTCACGGTCGGTGTCATAGGCCGCCAACATGGCCTTGAACTGGGTCGTGATCCAGGCCGCTGGGGTGAATGACACTGCACGCAGTTGGTTGCCCTGCGCCGTTACCGTGAATCCGGTGATGCCCACGCGGGCCGCATCATAGACGTAATGCTCACCCACCCCCTGCTGGAGTGCGACATGCTCCATCTCTGCCGGCGTGCAGTAGTAGCAGGTGTAGGCGATCGGATCATCCGCCCAGGCCGAGGGGGCGAAAAGCAGGAACAACAATGCAACGCATCGCATGGTGACTCTCCGTGCAGCCCGCTGGGCAGGAGTCGTCATTGGAAGTGGATATCCTCTGCAAGACTTCCATAAATGCTGCAAATCACAAAGAAACGGGGACGGAGGGGATTAAGTCGTTTTTGGCACCCGATGAGCCAAAAACGTCTTAATCCCCTCCGTCCCCTTTTTTCAGCGGCGGGTTCGGCGCAGGCCGTCGAAGACGAACAGGGCCAGGCCGGCCCAGATGGCGGCGAAGCCGACGGCGCGGGCGCTGTCGAACGGTTCGTTGAAGAAGAACACGCCCAGCACCAGGCCCAGGCTGGGCGCGATGAACTGCAGCACGCCCACGGTGGACAGCGCGATGCGCTTCACCCCGTAGGCGAAGCCGATCAGTGGGGCGGCAGTGACCACGCCACCGAAGATCAGCAGCAGGTCGTTGCGCCAGCCCCAGCCGCCAAAGAAACCGCCGCCATGCCCGCTTTCACTCCACAGCGCGAAGCCCAGCGCGGGGAGGAACAGGTACAGGCTTTCCACCGCCAATCCGGCCACCGGATCCACCGAGATCAACTTGCGCAGCAGGCCATACAGGCCGAACGAGCCGGCCAGACCCAAGGCGATCCACGGCGGTGCGCCGGCCTGCCAGGTCAGCCACGCGACCCCTACCGCGGCGCAGGCCACGGCCAGCCACTGCAGGCGGCGCAGGCGCTCCTTCAGCACCACCACGCCCAGCACCACGCTCACCAGAGGGTTGATGAAATAGCCCAAACTGGTATCGATGACATGGCCGGCGTTGATCGCCCAGATGTACAGCCCCCAGTTGAAGGCGATGGCGATGCTGCTGATGGCCAGCGTCGCCAGCGCCCGCGGTTGTGCGGCGATGGTCCTGAACCACTGCAGCCGGCTGCTGAGCAGCAGCCACGCCACCACCAGCACCGTGCTCCAGATGATGCGGTGGGCGATGATCTGGAACGAGGGCACCTCGCGCAGCAGATGCCAGTACACCGGCACCAACCCCCACAATACGAAGGTGAACGCGGTGACCGCAAAGCCGCGTCGTTGTTCCTGCTCACTGACCAGCGCCGCGCTCACTTGCGCGCCCTCGCCAGCATCAGCACCACCACACCGACCAGGATCACCGCCATCGCCACCAGGTCGCGCCAGCCGAAATGCTCGCCGTTGAGCAGCACGCCCAGCAGCACCGCGATCACCGGATTGACGTAGGCATAGCTGCCCGCCAGCGCCGGGCGCACGTTGTGCAGCAGCCACACGTAGGCGGTGAAAGCGATGATGGAACCGAACACACACAGATAGGCCACGGCCAACAGGCCTTCGCGGGTGGGCAGGGTGGTCGGCCGCTCACCAACAGCCAGCCCGGTGATGACCAGCAGCACGCCACCGCAGATCATCTGCCCGGCCGCGGTCATGAACGGTGTGGGCAGGTTCTGTCCGCGCACCCAGACCGAGCCGAAGGCCCAGCCCACCGGTGCCACCAGCAGCAGGACCAGACCCGTCGGCGAGGCGGCCAGGCTGCTGCCCGCATTGAGCCAGACCACGCCGAGGAACCCGATGGCGATGCCCAGCCACTCCCCGCGGGTGGCATGCTGGCCGCGCACGGCGGAGAACAACGCCATCCACAAGGGCACCGATGCCACCGCGGTAGCCGCCAGGCCGGACGACACATCACGCTCGGCCAGCACCACCATGCCGTTGCCCAGCAGCAGCATGGTGAAGCCCATGATGGCCAGGTTGCGCCATTGGGGCAGCGTCGGCCGCGGCACCTTCCAGAACAGCCGCAGCGCGGCATACATCAGACTGCCGGCGACGATGAAACGCGCGCCGGATACCGACGTCAGCGGCAGCACCCCGGCCTGCAGCGCCTTGGCGATGCCCAGGTACGTCGAGCCCCACACCACATAGACCAGCAGCAAGGCCAGGGCGACGGCACCACCGCGCGGGGCGGCGGGAGATTCAGGGACGACGGCCATGGGCCACCACGATGCGGGGGAACCGGGATTCTAGGCCTTTGCCGGCCCCGCGAGCAGTCAGTAAAGCGGCATGCTGTTTTCGACGGATGGCCGCGGCCGTCTATATCATGGCCCTCCGGCACTGCCCGCGAACTGTTTGCCGGCGCCACACCGAGGAAGGCCTGACGATGCAGGATGAATTCAACGACCCGCTGTGGCGCCAGGTGCTGTCCGGTGCGCAGATGCTGTTCGTGGCCTTCGGCGCGCTGGTGCTGATGCCGCTGATCACCGGTCTGGACCCGAATGTCGCGCTGTTCACCGCCGGCCTGGGTACGTTGTTGTTCCAACTGGTGACCGGGCGGCAGGTCCCGGTGTTCCTCGCCTCCAGCTTCGCCTTCATCACCCCGATCATTCTTGCCAAGCAGCAGTTCGGGTTGGCCGAAACCATGGGCGGGGTGATGGCGGCCGGCTTCGTGTACACCTTCCTTGGCTTCGCCGTGAAGATCAAAGGCACCGGGTTCATCGATCGCGTGCTGCCACCCGTCGTGATCGGCCCGGTGATCATCTCCATCGGCCTGGCGATGGCACCGATCGCCGCGAACATGGCAATGGGCAAGGACGCCGACGGCACGGTGCTCATCCCCTACCAGACCGCCATGCTGATCTCGATGCCCGCCCTGCTGACCACGCTGGTGGTGGCGGTGTTCGGGCGCGGCATGTTCCGCCTGCTGCCGATCATGTTCGGCGTACTGGTGGGGTTCGGGCTGTCGTTCGCGTTCGGCGTGGTCGACACCGCGCGGATCGCCGCCGCCCCGTGGTTCGCCCTGCCCCACTTCACCGCGCCGGCCTTCAACTGGCAGGCCATCCTGTTCATCGTGCCGGTCGCGCTGGCACCGGCCATCGAACACATCGGCGGGGTGATCGCAGTGGGCAGCGTGACCGGGCGTGATTACCTGAAGAAGCCGGGCCTGCACCGCACGTTGTTCGGTGATGGCGTGGCGACCACCGCGGCCGGCCTGTTCGGAGGCCCACCCAACACCACCTACGCTGAAGTGACCGGCGCGGTGATGCTGACCAGGAACTACAACCCGAAGATCATGACGTGGGCGGCGATCTTCGCCGTCAGCCTGGCCTTCATCGGCAAATTCGGCGCGCTGCTGCAGAGCATTCCCGTGCCGGTGATGGGCGGCATCCTGTGCCTGCTGTTCGGCTCCATCGCGGCGGTGGGCATGAACACCCTGATCCGCCACCGGATCGATCTGGGCGAAGCCCGCAACCTGGTGATCGTATCGGTGACGCTGGTGTTCGGCATCGGCGGCGTGCTGGTCGGCACCGGCACGGGCCCGGACGACTTCGGCCTGAAGGGCATCGCGCTGTGCGCGGTGGTGGCGATCGCACTGAACCTGCTGCTGCCCGGCAATGAGGATG
>Ga0247812_10001433_pt1 | contig 13534 bp, 9 predicted proteins | sample UWRJL149409B1_FD_178011 | JGI IMG/M metagenome (GOLD analysis project Ga0247812, IMG submission 178011) | Plant litter microbial communities from Arlington Agricultural Research Station in Wisconsin, United States - UWRJ-L149-409B-1 | ecosystem: Environmental > Terrestrial > Plant litter >...
AAATTTTCCCATTAAATTTCACAAAATTAAATATTATACCTATTTTTTATTTAATTTGCGATAAATTCAATATATCATACCATGGTTACAATAACACGCCTTTTTGATTTTCCTTACTATCAGCAGGAAACTCATAATCTTGAAGTCGCTTTAGCTACAAAGCAAAATGACGTTTGGAAAAAAACATCCACCGAGGAATATATTGCAAAAGCCAATGCCATTTCGAGAGCTCTGCTAAGAATGGGGGTGCAAAAAAATGATAAAATAGCTGTCATTTCAAGTAACAACAGAACTGAATGGCATATCATGGATATAGGTATTTTACAAACTGGAGCACAGAATGTTCCTATATACCCAACCATAACTGAAGAAGATTATGAATATATTTTAAATCATTCTGAAGCAAAATATGTCTTTGTTTCGGATCTTGAATTATATAATAAAATCAATACCATAAAAGCTAATGTCCCTTCTTTGAAAGATGTTTTTTCTTTTAATGAAATTGATAACTGCAAAAATTGGACTGAGTTATTAAAATTAGGTGAAGATACCAGCAACCAGGATGCGGTTGAAGAACGGAAAAGCAATGTTAGCACAGAAGATTTAGCAACAATTATTTATACGTCGGGAACAACAGGAAGACCAAAAGGCGTAATGTTATCTCATAAAAATATTGTCTCGAATGTTTTAAACAGCGCTGATAGAATTCCTTTTGAACCTGGAGTCAGCCGTGCTCTAAGCTTTTTACCAATTTGCCATATTTATGAGCGAATGGTAACTTACATTTATCAATTTTATGGCTGTTCTATTTATTTTGGAGAATCTATTGAGAAAATCTCTGATAATATAAAAGAAATCAGTCCAACAGTAATGACTGGTGTTCCCAGACTTATCGAAAAAGTTTACGAAAAAATTATTGCCAAAGGAGGTGAGCTTACCGGAATCAAAAAGAAACTTTTCTTTTGGGCTGTAGAAGTGGGTTTAAAATATGAACCCTATGGAGCGAATGGATTTTGGTATGAATTGCAATTAAAATTAGCCCGAAAATTAATTTTTAGTAAATGGAAAGCAGGTTTAGGCGGGAAATTAGATTTAATTGTAAACGGAAGCGCAGCTCTTCAGCCAAGATTAGCCAGAATTTTTGCAGCAGCAGAAATATACATCATGGAAGGTTACGGTTTATCTGAAACTTCCCCTGTAATTTCAGTGAATGATTATAGAAACAAAGGATTCAAAATTGGCACCGCCGGAAGAATCATTAACAATGTAGAAGTGAAAATTGCCGAAGATGGTGAAATTCTATGTAAAGGACCTAACGTAATGATGGGTTATTTCAAAGATCCTGAAAAAACAGCTGAAGCAATTATTGACGGATATTTTCACACTGGCGATATTGGTAATGTTGATAAGGATGGCTTTTTATCGATTACTGACAGAAAGAAAGAAATGTTCAAGACTTCCGGAGGAAAATACATTGCACCCCAGCTTATTGAAAACGCCATGAAACAATCCCGTTTTATAGAGCAGATTATGGTTGTTGGAGATGGCGAAAAAATGCCGGCAGCTTTTGTACAGCCTAACTTTGAATTCGTAAAAGAATGGGCAAAAATCCATAAAGTTGCTCTAGGAAGTACCAATCAGGAAATCGTTAATAATGAACAGGTTGTAAAACGTATAGACGAAGAAATTGAAGGGATCAATAAAAAATTTGGACACTGGGAACAAATCAAACGTTTTGAGTTAACGCCTGATGTTTGGTCAATCGATGGCGGACAGCTTACTCCTACTCTTAAATTAAAACGTAAAGTGATCAGAGAAATCTATAAAGATCTTTACGATAAAATATACGGTCAAAAATAAATAAATCAGAATAATATAAACCAACGAAAACGGCTGCCTTTTACAGGACAGCCGTTTTTTATTTCACGAAGATTTCCTTCAATTGACCGATGATGTTTCCACCACCTGAAATTGTAATCTCGCCAATTTTATCAGCGATTTTTTCAACATATTCCATTTCTTTCAATTTCCACAACATCTCGTTTTCTTCCATCAGCTTAGCTGTGTTTAGTAAACTTCTTGTTGAAGCGGTTTCTTCTCTTCTCATGATGCTGTTGGCTTGCGCTTTTTTCTCGGCAACCAAAACCTGATTCATGATTTCCTTCATATCACCCGGCAGGATCACATCCCTGATTCCGGCATCAGAAACTGCCAATCCCAACTCGTTGATTTTGGTTTTGACATCCGCTAAAATGGCTTCGGCAATCGTGTCTTTTTTAGACAACAATTCATCCAGCGTCAAACCACCTACAAATGCTCTTAAAGCGAGCTGCATGGCAACATACAATTGTTTTTCAAAATCTTTGTTGTCTACCAGAGCTTTCATAATATCAATAACCTGGTATCTTACAAAAAAGTTGATTCTTAATCCTGCTTTATCTTTCGTCAACAATTCCTGACCTGAAATCTCTACCTGCTGTTGTCTCGCATCAACCGTTTTGACTTCGATCGTAATGGCGTTGTTCCAGAAATAGTGTGTTCCGGCTTTTAATTCTTTTACGAAACTACCGTTTACAAACAACAAGGCTTTATCGTTGCTTGACACAATGTATTTTCTGGTAAACAAACTCAATTGTGCATTCTCTAATAAATTCACAGCAATATTTTCTGTGATTTCAATTTTAGAAATATCTGCTTTGATGAATTCGTTTTTTACAATTCCTTTCCAAAAAGCATATCTGCCGGCAGTTAAAACGCGTTTAAAGTTTCCGTTTTCGAATTGCAAAACAATTTCATTATCGGCAACGGCAACAATTTCCAACATAGCGGCCAATACTTCATTTTCCAATAAAACATTCAATTCAAATGGCGCCTGAAATGAACCATTCATATCGTAAATCATGATACTTTTGTTTCCAAAAATCCAGTGTACACCTTCTTCAATTACATTTCTTAATTTTCTGTTTTCGAATACAAAACCTATCTGGTACGCTTCGATTTTAATTCTTTTGATCATCTCTATTTATTTTTTATTATTATTTTATTTCTATGAAAGCAAACAGATTTAGTCTTTCTACTAATTACTCTTTACTAATCACTAATTACTTTTTGATTTAAATAAAAAACTTCTTTGCCTTTCTCCTCTGAGAAAAACGGACGAATAGTTTGTAATTCGCTTATTCTTATTGTTTGCAATTCTATTTTGTGAAAGCGATTCTAAATTCTAAAAAAATCACTTAAACAATCAAACCGAAAAGAAAAAGAGTATTTCAAAATACATTTCTGTTCGCACTGGTTTTATCATGAGTGTGCAATTCGGCTCCTAAAATCCGGATTGTACTGACAAAGACAAATCAGTTTTTTCTGCCCATTTTTTTAAGAGTTATGGTCTCTGGAATACAGATTTTGAGTCCGTATCGACTAGCCACTGTCAACCAAATCTAAATTTGGTGCAGGATTCGAACCTGCGTATTATCTATTGTTCTAACCAGACTGAACTATCGCATTGCTGCGAATGGGAATCGAACCCATGACCTATAGAGTGGTGTGATCGTTTTTTGGAAAACCATCAAAACCTCCAAACCAAGCTGCATAGAAAAACATAATTCGCTTTCGCGGAAAGTTCCCTACAATGGTGCTATACAGAAACACGCAACTGGACTTGTTTGATATTGTAAATCAAAGTTTCCTTTGATGTAATTTATTAATGAACGTTTTTATTTCCTGAGCAAATATTCAATTTCAATTGCGCAGTAATTCTGCGTAGAAAATAAAATATTTATAAAAGCCACTATTTTTTGTACAGGAAGAGAGACTCGAACTCTCAAAATACTGATCCTAAGTCAGCCGCGTCTGCCATTCCGCCATTCCTGCTTTTAATTAATCTTCAGAATTTAAACCTGAAATTTGTGGAAATAGTAGGATTCGAACCTACTAAGTCAAAAGACAGCGGTGTTTAGCTCTTGATTTTATTGTTTTTTTGGTTTCGCTGAATGAAAAATTCATTTCAGACCGATCTAACTCTCAAGATTTAGCGTATTTCCATTTTTAGTCGTCACTTCGAGTGATTTTTAATAATAATGCATAGCTTTATGATTAAAAATTGTATCGAGAAGCTTTTTAATACTAAGGTTCTCGATACATTTTGTTTTAAAAAAAGCTATCGCATTTTTTAACAAAACACTCGAACTGACGATAATGTGCCTTGACTTAATGACATTGCCTGCTACCTCCCGCGTCCAAGGCGGGTAAACAACTACCGTTATCTTCCCAGATATTAATTTGGGTGTTTTCGGGAATCGAACCCTGTTCTTCGGATTCACAGCCCGAGGTTTTACCAAATAAACTAAAAACACCATTTGCGGCTCATACGGGAGTCGAACCCGTTTCTCCCGAGAGACAGTCGGGAAGGTTAGCCAGTAACCCCAATGAGCCAAGTTCTTTCTAGAGAACAGTGTGATTTTGGAAGGGTTCGAACCTTCGACCATCTGCTTAGAAGGCAGACGCTCTATCCAGCTGAGCTACAAAATCATTTATTTTTCGGCATAAAAAAAAGCACCCGGTTAAAGGTGCTTTATAAGATTCAATACGATATCACTATCCTATTACATGTATCTATGCACCTGTTTTGTTAAACGACCAAGATCAAATCTCGGATCTACCAGTTGTGTGTTATATATGTTGTTATGTAAAGCCATTTTATATGTTGTATTATATTTTGAAATCATTGTTATATGAAATTCTTTATTCCCATTTTCTTCGGCAAAGATAAAGTCGAAAAAATCAATTATCCAAATTATTTATTGAATTATTTTATTGATTATCAATTAGTTAAACTCAAAATTAAACATAAAAATCCCTGTCCGCAAACTTCTGCAGATCCCTTTTTGTATCAAATGACTGTCTCTCATCAGATTACTTTTCAAGATTATATTTCGCTATTTAGTTTTATCATGTAACATTTGTTCCATTATTTTTTTAATTATTTTTAGTTAAGTTCCATTTTTGGTGATTTTACTCTTCTTTTCTTTGTCATTTTGCCATATCGAAATGCTCTAAAACAAAAAAAGCGCCCCGATGAGGACGCTTTTATATTTCTATATTGAATTTGAAACTACAATTTACACTTCAATTCTATAAAATACATATCACATCCTGAACCTTTAGCCGGAAGATATCCCGCTAAACGATCATTATTTTGTCTTGGTGACAGGCTGCTATGTATGTTTTTTGTTTTCATTTCGGTGGCAAATGTAATTATTTTAAATAAAAACCTTGTCAATCTGACTTAAAATTGTTGGATCCTGAATTTCATCGTCTTTGGCAAACAACAAAACTTTGGACATAACCTCAGCCGATTTTGGGTCATCATCTGCAAAAGGAAGGAACAAACGCCCTCTGTGCTGTGAATGAATTGGAAGTACCGATAAATATTTACCCGGAATCTGATGTACCACCGCACTGCCTAAATGAACACTGTATTCTGCCATTTTTCCTTTTATGATGGCATGGTTTCCGGTAATTTCTACATTTTTAATTTTAAACAGTCGCAATGTTTCTCTCAATAAAACCGCTCTCATTTCGATAGAAGAATGACTCGCTTCCGGATCGACACCTCCAACGTGGGCAACGCTTACGACCAAATCAATATCGCGCATGACTTCAGAGAAAATCCTCGGATTGATATCTTCAAAAGCAATATTTTTATAATCTTTCAGCGAATGAAACTCAATCGTTTCCAGCGTTGGACTTTCAACATCTGCAGGAGAAAACCAATCTGCCAATGCGTACATTTTTACCTGATAGCCTTCTTTATGGAACACTTTCTGCAATCCTTCTTCATAATCGACTTTCCAGCCTCTGGTTTTTAATAAGGCCAACGTCTGGTTGGGCTGAACCTGATGTCCGGCGTATCGTCTGGAAATTGATTTTTCTTTTAATTCATCCGGCGTTGGAACATACAATTCCCTGAAAACCTGCTTAAACGGCTGTTTCAGTTTATTATCAAAACAATACGTCTGATAATCGGTCCAAACGCTATTTTTATGGAGATCGTAACAATGTGCAATTCTAAAAGTCTGTTTTTCGTTCCCTGAAATGACTTCACCTAAAGCCGTTACCAGATTTCCATCAATATAAAAACCAATTTTATCGTCGTTGGAGATGAAAACCAATTTTTCCAAATGTTTCGAAATAATCGGATGCTCAAAAAGATTCTGCATTTCTGCATACAAAAACTCGTCCCCGCGAATCATGCTTTCTTCCAGTCCTTTTCTCGAACGCGTCCATTGTTCGCGCATCGTTTTACGGTAATTGGTCAATTCCAGAACTGCTTTGTCTTTTTTATATTTCGGCGGAATTGCTTTTAACTCTTTATCGCCTTTCGCAATCTGTAAATCTGCTTTTCCTTCTTTATTGATGACCAAACTTACCTTTACATCATCCAGCGTAATTTCGGTTTCTTTTGATAAAATATTCTGAATCTGCTTGGTTTCCATCGCCCAGGTCAAACGAACCGGATCCGGATAACCGGCATTTCTGGCTAAGTTTTCCAGTGCCACCCGAATTGCCAGAGCTTCACTCGCCTGCTTCATCGAACCAAATTCCCTGCTTTCTTTTTTAAACTGCTGCAAATATTCGTAGCGTGCCAGAATATCTTTTTCAGGACTTGTTTTGCTCAACGGCACCAGGCCGTAAACGCGTAAATAATCCTGATCGCGTTTGTCTTTTACTTTCGCCGTCACTTCCCTGATTTTCAAGTCGCCGGTAATCGTGTCTGCGTATAATCGGGCGCGTCGGTGTCCGTTTCCGTCGGTTACATATTTAGCGGCTTCGTACAGCATTTCCCATTTGGCTTTGCCTAATTGCTTGTAGGCCGATACGAACCAGTCTTTATCGACTGCCCCGTCTTTGAAATCCTGTAAATCGATTGATGAAAACTTCGCCATTTCACTTTCCAATTCGGCATTTACGGAGCTGTAGCTTGCCGTTTTGGTATGCGCATGAAACCACCAGATTCCTTCGTCAAGACCTTTCCAATTCAGATAATTGCTCACAAATTTTTGCCACTGCGGTGCATAAATCGCCGCCTGAATCAATCTTTCTTCTGAAATTTTGGCTTTTTTTATAGCTTCATTAAAATTTTCCTGCGTGTCCGAAGCCAACGGATAACATCTTTTCAATAAATAACTGAACAATTTCTGCTTGGTTAATTCGGTGTAGCTCCACGAATAAATATAGCCTTTGTACAAACTTGCTTTTCCGAGTGCCGTCAGCATTTCAACCAGGCGATTGATGCCAAAAATCTTCTGGAAACTCTGTACCAAATGCGTCACAGCTGTATTCGAATCGCCTCTTTTTACCTCAATATCCAAAAAGATTTCGCGGATTTTATCGATCATCGGAACCAAAAACGTAAATCTCTTCGTTAAATCTTCACTTCCAAAATGCCTGTAATGTTTGCCTTCGCCTGTTAAAACAGAAATTCTTTCCGCTTCTAAAATACCTTCGTACAATTCCCCTTCATTAATTATTTTTTGCTCAAAGGCAACGCAATACAAATGAATTGGCGGTTTGTTGTAGGCAATATTTCTTTGTAAACCGTTCAGCTGTCTCCATCTGTACAGGTTCCATACCTTATTGTTTTGTTCTTCGGTTAAATCCAGTAAACTGATTTTGTTCAGGTAAACATCAAAAAATCCCTGATTCTGCCAGCCGTTTCCGTTATCCGAATTATAATAATACTCCTCTTTGGAAGGCTTGTATTCAAATTCCAAAACCGATTTTGGAAGATCAGCATACAAAGTACTGCAAGCGTCGATTAAGAAATCGGCTTTTTCCTGAAACGAATATTTTAACTGTAAGGCATTTAAAATCTGCAAAATAGCATTGTCCCAATCGTAGCCTCTTTTGTTTTGATGCGGCAATAAATCTTTATAATAAAAAATATGTTTCTCGAGGAAATCACGCCATACTTTTCGGTCACAGCTGCTTACCAGTGTTAGCAAAAACAAATCTTTTTCGGTTAATCCCGAATTTTCAAACCAGCCCGACCACACTTCATACAAAGGATAATTCGTCGATGCCAATTCAGGATCTTTCTCCTCTTTCAGGTTTTTTACCTGCCTGAACATATTACCAAGCAAAACGGTCGATTTGCTGTTGTCATAGTTTTCGATTTCGTATTCGTGATTTCGGTTTTCTTCATACAATTTATAAAGTTTAGCAATCTCAGTTTTAATATGAGACATCGATTTGGAAAAACCATATTGATGCTCTTTAACCGATTTGACATACAATGAATCGGGCTGTGGTTTTGGCAGCGCATAAGGCGAAATTTCGTTGGGTTTATAAAATCCGAATCCGTTTTCTGCGCTTAGTGTGTCTTTCTTTTTCGAAGGCTCTAACTGCTCGATAAATTTGGTTTCTTTTTCGGTGATTTTGGGTCTTGCCGAATAAGCTGCTACCCAATTATTCACTTTATCGGTTAGTTTGGCGTTTTTCTGCAACTGCAGCATCAAATCCAAAACCGACATACGCTGTTCCAAATCGCCTTTTTCTAACGTACTTTCTACAAACGAAGTTATTTTCTGCTCTTCCTGTTTCAGTAAAATTGCCGTTAGGTTTTTCTTTAAGTTGGAATTCTTACGCTTATACAATTCCTGAAAAGTCAGCAATTCTTCTTCGGATAAACTCAGATCATTCAACGTGTAAATTGCCGAAGCCACCAGCGCTTCGCCCCTATCTTTTAAGATGCGCAGGGCAAAATTTCTTTGAAAATCGGTTGGGTCTTTTTTAGCTTTTGCGTCATTGCTTTTAAAACTGTAAAAAGAATAACAGTAAAAATCACCCAAAATTTCCCTGGTTAGTTTTTCTCTTAAAGCAAGCGAAAAACTTTCAAAATGACTTAAAATACGATCTAATCTCTCGTTATTATCCCCTACCAAATTAATGGCGGCTGCATAAAGTGAATCTTTGTCAAACTTAATATTGAGCCACGAAAACACCTTGCCTTCAAACGTTTTTTCTTTTACTGTTAAAGTCTGGGCGAGGTGGTACACCTTATCGAAGAAATTAGGATAATCGGCATTTTCAATGTAATATTTCGATTTGGCATTAGCGTCTAAAAGTGCATTCATCCTCGGAAGCGCAAATGCCAGAACCTGCAGGTTTTCATCGTCTAACGCTTTAAAATATAACGGCATTTCGATATAAGGATCATTCGTTTCCCCGGCAAATTTTAGTGCCAGCGATTTCTTTTCGACCGAACCTTTTTCGAGTAATTCGTTCAGGTACGGAAACGTTTTTTCGACATCAAAAACGCCCTGAACCCAAAGCGCCATATAAACTTCGTTGTTGTTTTTGCTCTGAATTCCCGCCGGAATCGTTTCCGGATTCGAAAAATAGCCCGAAGCCAGATTGATGATGTTTCGAACCGTGGTTTCCTTTTCAGATTCCCATCCCAAACCGGTCCACGTATCAATACTTCGAACCACCGATGAAAAACGGGTTAATTTGTTATCGATAATGACCCTGATCATATATTGCAAAGCACCGATACTGGTTTCGTCCAGCGCTTCGAGAACCGTCTGGCGCAATCCTTCCTGACGCTGTGCCGCCAATAGCAGTTTTTCTACCAGCTCCCAATTCTCTTTTTTCTCACTGTTTAAAAGGGCTTTGATGATATTTCGGGATACTTTTCCTCTTGGATCTTTATTGAAAATGATATCCTCAAAAAGGGGAAACAGATTTTCTCTGTTCAAATCAATCGCAGCCGACCAAATCATAAACTGATTCGTTGAATTTGTAATCTCGGTATCAAAACGAATTTGGTCTTCGATACTTAAATCGTAATGCACCGTATTGTTGTCGTGGTAATTGTAAGTCTGCGGACCGTTAAGCAGCGAACGGAGAAAATTAACCTGATTGACCAGTAAGTATTTTTTATTGTTCGGAGCCCTGAAAGAACGTCTGGTGTAGCCGTCCTGATACATTTTTTGAGGCAGTCTGTTCCATGCTTCTTTTACATACACGGCATTTTCGGCACCAAAAAAGAAAACCAAAAGATCGTAGTAATTTTTATCTTCCCATAAATCCTCTTTGATCCATTTTTCGAACGTGGTACATTCTTTTGAACCCAGATAAATATAAGTCGCGTGATAATTGTCTTTTAATTTTAAAAGCTCCAGACCCAACTCGGCTACTTCTTTTTTGAGTTTTGTTTTTAACAATAATTTCGAAACCAAATTGCTGTTTACAATTTCTTCAAGTTCTTTTTTAAATCTATTAATTGGATTTTCAATTACCTTATTTTTCAGAAGATCTTCTATCGTCATAATTTTATTTTTTATTTGTGAGATGTGAAATGATATGTGTGAAATGCGGGTATTTGTCTTTTAAAATGTGATATGCAATAGAATCAAAACTAATCATAGAATTATTATCTGACTCTTATCTTCTTGCTTTTTACATTTTACAAAAAACATTTTACAATTAAAATTACCAATAACTCCCCGCCAAAAACGTCAGCCTAATAAAAGTGATGGATTTGTTTTGAGACAGATCAATTTCTTCGGTTAGGAATTCGAGTTGGTCGTCGCCTTGAAAAAGGGCGTATAAACCGTCTTCAAAAGCTACAATGGCGTTTTCCTGTGCTTTGGCTACATCAACCTTGTTGTGGTTGTAAACGGCTCCGAAACCTACTTTTCCGGTATCGGTTAAGATGGGAAGGTAATTTTCTTTTGGAAGATGAATCGTGTCCTGATCTTCCCACTCAAACGAAGCGGAATGGAATAACGCCACCTGATGTTTTACGATTAATTCGATGAAAGTTCGAACGGTAACGACTGGTGTTGAAGTATCTAAAGAAATACTTTTTTCCTGAAGTATGGGATGCTTTTTCCCTAATTGCCTGACGGATATGCTGATATTCATTTTTTACCGGCTTTTATTTGAACTTGTAAAATAATAAATTAAAAAATAGGATTATACTGAGATAACTTATTTTAATGTTAAAAAATTATGTTGACAACCTGACTATAAAAGTAGCTTTTGATTCCAAAAAAATACCCCGCAAATTGGTATTTGCGGGGTTTGGGTTTTTATTGGGTGTGAATGATTATCTCTTAGAACTATTTTGTATGAAATGAGAAGAATTAAATCCTTTTCTTTTTTTGTTTTGATGTACTTACTTCGCTAAGCCATTTTGCCTGTGCTCTTGCTTGTTCTAAAGTAATAGGTTTCTGCTTGGCTAACTGTTTGATGCCTATCTCGGCTCTTTCTTTAAAAGTTAATTTGCAGTTCATGTTTTGTGAAATTTATAATGAAGATATAAAGATTTAATCATTACTTCTGCCAAATGGTTTATTACCCTCAAATGACTTCGAAAAGGATAACCTTCAGATTTTAGAAATAACAAAAAATCATTACTATAGAATCGTGATTTTTGATTTTGTTTTCATGCATTATCCATGCACTATCCATGCCTTTGCTATGCTTTATCTATGGCTTAGCTATATTTAGATTTTATTTATTTGTCTCGTCCTAATTAGCTATACGATTAATGAAATTACTAAATTATTCATACGCTACAAAAGTAAGAAAAAGCATATATTTGTCCTATACAAACATAACCTAAACGGTATTTTACCAAATTAATCGTGTTTTTTACGGATCACTATTTTTTTAAAAAAAATTAAATATCTTTGAATTATGAGCACAGCAACAAAACCAAAACACATTGGCAGAAATATAAGCCGAATCAGAGAGCTTCGTGGTATGAAACAAGAAGCGCTTGCAGCAGCTATTGGCATAAGTCAGCAAACTATTTCCGGAATTGAAGGAAGCGAAGAAGTTGATTCTAAAAAACTTGTAGAAATTGCAAAAGCACTTGGCGTAACGGTTGAAGCTATTGAAAACTTCTCGGAAGAATCTGTTTTTAATTTCTTTAATAATTTTTACGATAGCAGTGCTAATAATGGTGCTCAAGGGAATACCACTAATAATCATTGTACATTCAATCCTCTTGATAAAGTTGTGGAGCTTTACGAACGTTTGGTTCAGGCTGAAAAGGATAAGGTTGAATATTTGGAAAAGTTGATGAAAGGGAAATAAGGGATTTTTCTTTTTATATAAAATTGAAAAAAGCGCAAAACTTTTGAGGGTTTTGCGCTTTTTCATTTATAAGATTTTACATGTAATTAAGCAACCAAACTCTTACTTCTTTTTTGGAATTTGTTTTTGCTTCACCTGCAATGCCTTTTGATTTTAAAATTTTGATAAATTCCCAACTTATTTTGTTATCAGGCAATAATAATTGAGATTTAGGATGTATATTAATATATGGTTCTGGCATCAAATCTTTCAAAGTTAAGATTTCTGCTTTAGTCAATTTATTACCAATTAAATTAATAAGTCTAACTTCTACATCATCTTCTAATACATTAGTAAAGATGTTTATTAATCTATTAAAATTCAATAATGAATCAATATCTTTAATTTTAATTTTAATTTTAGTGTTAATTAATAGATTAGAGACTTCAATTGCTAATTCTTTATTTAATAAATCATCATCTGATATTTGATTTTTGATTATATGATGCTTTAATCCTTCTCTTAATGTAGAATTTTGTAAAAGCAGTATAATATCATTAATTTCTAATTCTGTATCATACTTTTTACAAAAATCAAGATAGTTTTTCCAGTTTCTTAATAATAATTTTATGTGTAACTCTGGATAAATTGATTTGATCTCCCTGTAGTGATATATAGTTAACGGAATTATATTTAATTGAATAAGTTTTTCGACTTTATCTTTGCTAACTAAATTATAATCAAATTTCTCTGTAAATTTATATTGTTTTGGGACGCTTTCCAAAAGAGAAACATAAGATTCAATTGTTAAATTATCATTACTAATTAATTTTAAAATAAATTAATTTTGTAAATTTTTATCAACATTAATTTTGATAGTTGCTAAAGCTAGATTTAAATAATTTTCACTTTCATTTAAAAAAGCATTTATAATTTCATTAAAAGAATTATCATATTCATAATAGTAGCGATATACATTTTCCCAAGTTAATGCAACCTTGTTTTCTTTAATAACTAAATCAAAATCATTAACAAACCTAAGATCATCAATTTGAGAAATCTTATTTATTTGTTTTTGGATGAACATTTTTTTAATTTCTGTTTCTAAACTTTCATTGTTAAGAACTTCTAAAACATAAAGAATATCTTCATCCTGATCATTTTCTAATTGCAAATAGACTTCATTAATATAGGTTTTATAATTATCTAATTCTAAAAAATTTACAATTTCAATAAGATTGTTCTGCAGTATGTAAGTTAAATTTGAATTATTGAATCTCTCCAAATTGAATTCAATATCTAATTTGTATCCTATTAGAGTCCTCAAATTGTTATATGTAATTTCATATCTATTATTTTGATAAATAAGATCAAATACTTTTATATCATTAAAGACAAATAACTCTTTAAACTTAATATCAAGAACTTCTTCAGACAAAATACT
>Ga0247812_10001435_pt1 | contig 13532 bp, 15 predicted proteins | sample UWRJL149409B1_FD_178011 | JGI IMG/M metagenome (GOLD analysis project Ga0247812, IMG submission 178011) | Plant litter microbial communities from Arlington Agricultural Research Station in Wisconsin, United States - UWRJ-L149-409B-1 | ecosystem: Environmental > Terrestrial > Plant litter >...
CGGTAACGCCGTCGTCACGGCCGGAACCGGCGTGGGCAAGATCGCCCAGGTCATCGGCGCCGTCGTCGACGTCGAGTTCGTCGGCGAGCTGCCGGCGATCCTGAACGCGCTGGAAACCACCAACACCGACCAGAAGACGGGCGAGCCCTTCCGCCTGGTGCTGGAAGTCGCCCAGCATCTGGGTGAGAACATGGTTCGCACCATCGCCATGGACACCACCGAAGGCCTGACGCGCGGCCAGCCGGTTACCGACACCGGCACGTCGATCCTGGCCCCGGTCGGCCCCGGCACCCTCGGCCGCATCATGAACGTCGTCGGCGATCCGATCGACGAAGGCGGCCCGATCCAGACCACGATGTTCCGCCCGATCCACCGCGAGGCGCCCTCGTTCGAGGAGCAGTCGACCTCGTCGGAAATCCTGGTCACGGGCATCAAGGTCATCGACCTGATCTGCCCCTACACCAAGGGCGGCAAGACCGGCCTGTTCGGCGGCGCCGGCGTGGGCAAGACGGTGACCATGCAGGAACTGATCAACAACATCGCCAAGGCTTACGGCGGTTATTCGGTCCTGGCCGGCGTGGGTGAACGCACTCGCGAAGGCAACGACCTGTATCACGAGATGATCGAGTCCAACGTGAACGTCGCCGGCGGCGGCGAGGGGTCCAAATGCGCCCTCGTCTACGGCCAGATGAACGAGCCTCCCGGCGCCCGCGCCCGCGTCGCCCTGACGGGTCTGGCCCAGGCCGAATACTTCCGCGACGAAGAGGGCAAGGACGTCCTGCTGTTCGTCGACAACATCTTCCGCTTCACCCAGGCCGGCTCGGAAATGTCCGCCCTGTTGGGCCGTATTCCGTCGGCCGTGGGCTATCAGCCCACCCTGGCCACCGAGATGGGCAACCTGCAGGAACGCATCACCTCGACCAAGAAGGGCTCGATCACCTCGATCCAGGCCATCTACGTTCCCGCCGACGACCTGACCGACCCGGCGCCCGCCGCCTCGTTCGCCCACCTTGACGCGACGACCGTGCTGAACCGCGACATCGCCGCCCAGGCCATCTTCCCCGCCGTGGATCCGCTGGACTCCACCTCGCGGATCATGGACCCGCTGGTCATCGGCGAAGAGCACTATCGCGTGGCCCGTTCGGTCCAGGAAGTCCTGCAGCAGTACAAGGCGCTGAAGGACATCATCGCCATCCTGGGCATGGACGAGCTGTCGGAAGAGGACAAGCTGGTCGTCTCGCGCGCCCGCAAGATCCAGCGCTTCCTGTCGCAGCCCTTCTTCGTCGCCGAGCAGTTCACCAACTCGCCCGGCAAGTTCGTCTCGCTGGAAGACACGATCCGCTCGTTCAAGGGCATCGTCGCCGGCGAGTACGACCACCTGCCGGAAGCCGCCTTCTACATGGTCGGCGCCATCGAGGAAGTCGTCGAGAAGGCCGCCAAGATGGCTGCCGAGGCCGCCTGATCCATGGCCGGCAAGCTTCAGTTCTCGCTGGTCGCGCCTGAACGCGAGGTCTTCAACGGCCTCGTCGATCAGGTCGACGCGCCGGGCGTCGAGGGCGACTTCGGCGTCCTGCCCGAGCACGCGCCCTTCATGACAGCCCTGCGCGAAGGCGTGGTCACCGTGTTCGACGGAAACGCCCGTCGCGTGTTCGAGGTCCACGGCGGCTTCGCCGACGTGACCCCGGCCGGCCTGACCATCCTGGCCGAACAGGCCACGGAAGTCCTGACAGGCTGATCCGGTGAACGGGCCGGGCGTCGTCCTGATCCTGGCCTGGATCGCGGCGGTCGCGGGACCCTTCGTCTGTGCATGGATCATCCGGCGGCTGCTTCGCGGTCGCCGGATTTTTCTTGCTGCCGGCCTGGGCGTGACGGTCGCTGTCGCCTGGGGCCTCGGCGTCTGGGGTTTCCTGATCGAGCCCGCGACCCTGACGGTGCGGCATGTCACGGTCGAGAGCACGCAGTGGCGCGGACCGCCGCTGCGCATAGGCGTCATCTCGGACACCCACGTCGCCGCGCCCCATACCGACGTCCGCAGGATCGAGCGGCTGGTCGCGCGCATGAACGCGCAGCATCCCGACGTGGTCATGCTGCTGGGCGACTATACGGGCGGAAACGAGGCTGCGTCGCGCCGGGCCCGGCCCGAGCAGTCCGAGATCCTGAAGGGCGTCGAGGCGTTCGGCGGCCTGCGCGCGCCCCTGGGCGTCCACGGGGTGCTGGGCAATCACGACAGCTGGTTCGACGACCGGGCGATCGCCGCCGCCCTGGGCCGCGCAAGGGCCAGCGTGCTGGAGAACCGGGCCGAACGCATCGACCGGCCGGGCGGCGCCTTCTGGATCGCCGGTCTGGCCGACATGGAATCGCCCCGCCTCAGGCCCGAGGTGACCACGGCGCTGGCGAACACCGACGACGCCCCGGTCATCGTCCTGACCCACTGGCCGGACCCGTTCGCCAAGGTTCCGGACCGCGTCGCCCTGACGCTGGCGGGCCATACCCATTGCGGTCAGGTGAACCTGCCGCTTCTGGGGCGGCCGATCCTGCCGTCGCCGGCCTCCTACCGCTGGCCCTGCGGCCTGTATGACGAGGGCGGGCGCAAGCTGTTCGTCACCGGCGGCGTCGGGGTGTCGGTCCTGCCCGTGCGGTTCCGGGCGCCGCCGGAGATCGTGGTCCTGACCCTTCGACAGGCGCCCTGAACGGCGGTCCCCCGATCAGATGAGTTGACCCGCCGCCGGTCGGTCCCATATCTGGGTCCAGAGGCCACGTCCTCCCCCGCTGCGGCGGGGTTTGAAGTCCGGGACGGCCCGGCGTCTTCAACGTGGAGGGCCGCCATGGCCTGGATTCTGCTGTTTATCGCCGGTCTGCTGGAGGTCCTGTGGGCCTTCACCATGAAGTCGTCGCACGGCTTCACGCGACTGGTCCCCACCCTGATCACCTTCGTCGCCATGGCCATCAGCTTCGGCCTGCTGTCGGTGGCGATGAAGACTCTGCCGCTGGGCACGGCCTATACGGTCTGGACCGGCATTGGCGCCGTCGGGGCCTTCGTCGTCGGCATCCTGGTGCTGGGCGAACAGGTCACCGTCATGCGCGTGGCGGCGGCGGTGCTGATCGTCTCGGGTCTGGTGCTGATGAAACTGTCCAGCCCCGCCTAGCCGGCGAACCCCTCGAACGCCGCCACCACCTGTTCGTAGGCCGTGCGTTTGAACGGCACGATCAGGTCGCAGGCCTCGGACAGGTCGCCCCAGCGCCAGGCGTCGAACTCCACCTCCTCATGCTGGTTCAGGTCGATCTCGGCGTCGTCGCCGGTGAAGCGGAAGGCGAACCAGACCTGACGCTGGCCGTTCCAGGGCTTGCGCTTCTCGCGCGCATGCCGGGCCATCAGTTCGGTGGGGAAGTCGTAGAGGATCTCGCCCTCGGTGCGGCCCAGAAGGGCGACAGAGGTGACGCCAGTCTCCTCCTGAAGCTCACGCAGGGCGGCCTCCAGCAGGTCTTCGCCCTTGTCGACGCCGCCTTGCGGGAACTGCCAGTTGTGCGGCCCGTCGGTCCCGGCGCGACGGCCGTACCAGACCTGGCCGTTAGCGTTGAACAGGACGACGCCGACGTTGGGGCGGTAGAGGGAGAGGTCGGGCATGGGGCTAGGGAACAGGAATTAGGGAGTAGGGAGTAGGAAGGGGCGCAGGCTTGGGGCCGTCACCCTACTCCCTAATTCCTGTTCCCTAGCCCCTCATCTCCCCGGCCGCTGCGTCATCGACGACGCCGGCGCCAGCTGCAGGCCGCGGGCGTCAAGGCCGGCGGTCCAGCGGGCGGCGGCCTCTACGGTGACCGGGTAGCTGAAGCCGGTTCCCAGCGCCGCGCCGCGCATCTTGGCCGAGGCTTCCAGCGCGTTCAGGCGGGCGACGATGGCGGCGGGGGTCTGGGTCTCGTCGATGACCTGGTCGGCGCTGGCGCGGGCCCAGGCGCCCGGGCGGCGCGAGGCGGAACCGTCGTCGACGAAGGCGAGGCCGCGCTGACGCAGGATCGAGAGGAAGGCGCCCATGCCGTTGTCCGAGGTCACGAACCGGTCGCCCAGATAGTTGGTCACGGCGAAATAGCCGGTGGCCCGGCCCAACAGCCAGCTCATCCGCGCGGTGATGTCGTCGGGCGTACCCGAGGCCAGCAGGGTCTGGGGGCCGGGATCGTTGTCGGGGTAGCCGCTGGGCTCCATCGGGATCTCCAGCATGACCTCGTGGCCCTGGGCGCGGGCCAGGTCGATCCAGCCCTGCAGGCCGTCGGCATAGGGCACGAAGCTCAGCGTCACCTCGGCCGGAAGGCGTTCGATGGCGGCGCGGGTGGTGACGGCGTTGAGGCCCAGACCGCCGACGATCAGGGCGACGCGGGGCTTGCCGTTCGAGCGGAAGGGACGGGCATAGGCCTGGGCCGGGACCCGGCCGTCGGTGGCGATGACCGGCAGGGGGCCGCTGGGACCCGGCTGGCTGAGGCCGGCGATCGGGGCCGAGACCAGCGGCGCGGCGGGCCTGCGTGGGGCGGTGATGGCCGATCCGGCCCCGGCGGCGGTCGCGCCGTCGGGCAGGGTGATCAGGGATTCGCCCCCCGCCGCGCCGGAAAGCGGATCGGTCGGATCGCCGCCCATGTCCTGCCAGCCGCCGAAGGCGTCCATGCTGAAGGCGTCCATGCCGCTGGGGGCGACGGGCGGGGCGGCCGCGGGGCGTTCCAGGCTGACGCGGGCCGATGGCGTGCCGGCGCGGGGATCGCCCAGGACGGTCAGGAACAGGGCGACGGCCGACAGCAGCAGCAGGCCGGCGGCGCCCACAGCGACCGGCGGCTTCTTCAGCGCCTCGACGACCGGGGCGAAGGACAGGCGAAAGCCCTTGCCGGCCGGAGGGGTACCGGCGGCGGCGGCGAGGGCGGACTGGCGCTTGGCGAACATGGACACGGAGGAACGCTCGTTAGGGACCGCCCAAAGCCGATTCCTGGCGGTCCTTCGATCGTCACTCTGACGGGCGGCGGTTAAGAAACCCTAACGCGCCATTAGCCATGCCGCCCGGAGGCGTATCAGCGGCGCTGGTTCGGCGTCGGCGTATTGCCGGGGGTGATCTCGGGCGCGCGCGGCTTCTCGTCGGCGTCGGCCGGCCGGACGGCGGCGTCGGGCGTCCCGGTATCCGCCGCGGCCACCGCGACGGTCCCGGGGGCGGTCACCACGATCGTGTCGGGCGCGGCGGCCAGACGGGTCAGATCGCCGCCGGCGCGCAGGACGTCCAGCGCCCGCTCCAGCTGGTAATCCTTCTCCTTGTCATAGCCCTCGCCGGGGGCCTCGCGCGGGACGTGCGGTCCCTTGCGCTCGGCGCCGATGGAGGCGTCCAGGGCCGTGGCGTAGGCGGCCTCGGAATAGATGAAGCTGGAGCGTGACACGATCCGGGCCTCGGCCTCGGTGCGGGCGACCTCGAGGTCCGGCTCGATGCCGATCTTCTGGATCGAGGCGCCGGACGGCGTGTAGTAGCGGGCGGTGGTGATCGACAGGGCGCCGTCGCGGCCGCCGCCCAGGGGGATCACGGTCTGGACCGAGCCCTTGCCGAAGCTGGTCAGGCCGACGATCGTCGCGCGCTGGTGGTCCTTCAGGGCGCCGGCGACGATCTCGGACGCCGAGGCCGAGCCGTAGTTGACCAGAACGACCAGCGGCAGGCCGCCGGTCAGGTCGCCGGGCTTGGCCGCATAGCGCTCGATCTGGTCGGGCTTGCGGCCGCGCTGGCTGACGATCTCGCCGCGCTCGAGGAAGGTGTCGGACACGTCGATGGCCGCCGTCAGCAGGCCGCCGCCGTTGTTGCGCAGATCCAGCACATAGCCCTTGATGCCGGGCTTCTCGGCCTTGAGCCGGTTGATGGTCTCGGTCAGTTCACGACCCGTGGTCTCGCCGAAGGTCGAGATGCGCAGATAGCCGAAGTCGCCCTCGATCCGGCCGGTGACGGATTCGATCTTGATGACCTCGCGGGTCAGGACCAGCTCGCGCGGCTCCTCGCCGTCGCGCAGGAAGGTCACGGTCACCGAGGTGCCCATGGCGCCGCGCAGCTTGTCGGAGACGGCCGAGACGCTGAGGCCGGCGGCGTTCTGGCCATTGATGGCCGAGATGACGTCGCCTGCCTGGACGCCGGCGCGGCTGGCGGGGCTGTCATCCATCGGCGAGATGACCTTCACCAGCCCGCCCTCGGCGGTGATGGTCAGGCCGACGCCGGAATATTGTCCCGAGGTCCGCTCCTGCATCTGCTGATAGCCGACGGGGGCCAGATAGTTGGAGTGGGGATCCAGCGCCGTCATCATGCCGGCGAGGGCCGCCTCGATCAGCTTCTTGTTGTCGACGGGGACCACATAGGCCTGTTCGACCAGGGCCACGACGTCGCCGAACAGCTGCAGCATCCGGAACGTCTCGTTCCGGGGAGTCTGGCTGGCCACGGTCATGCCGCTGAGGCCCAGGGCCAGCACGGCGGCGCCGCCAAGAAGCAGTCTGCGCATTCGGTCTCTTTCGGTGGACGCCCGCGAACGGGTCATCCGGTCTGTAAGCATCACGACGTTGATGTCACGACGAAAACGTGGCGGAGCGACGTCCGTTCGATAAAATCAGCGTCCGGGCGGGTTGGGAAGCGGTTTCATTCCAGCCAGGGACCCGGATCGACCGGCCGTTCGTCCCGACGCAGCTCGAAATAGACTTCGCCGTCGTCGGCGGAGCGACCGAGGGTCTGGCCGCCGGTCACGCGCCCTCCGGCCTCGACCGACACGCTGTCCAGACCGGCGATCACCGCACGCCAGCCGGGGCCCAGATTCAGGATCACGACCTCGCCCCAACCGCTCAGCGGCCCGGCGTAGTCGACGACCGCCGGGGCCGGGGCGGGGATGTCGCGTGCGCCGGTGCGCCAGCGCAGGCCGCTGGAGCCCCGGCCGAAGTCGACGTCGGGCGCGCCCGATGCGGGCGCCGTCAGGCGCGAGCGGCCGCCGGGCAGCCGGGTGGAGACGGGCGCGGCGTCATCGGCCTCTGTCGGCGGGCGGATCTCGCCGCCCAGACTGCGGATACGGGCCTCCAGCACCTTCGCGGCCCGCTCGCTGCGTTCGGCGTCGGCGCGCAGGACGGCGACCAGGGCCGTCTTGCGCCGGGTCAGGGACTCGATCTCGGAACGGCGGTCGCCCTGGGCGCTCTCGCTGGTCAGCAGCCGCTCGCTGGACAGGACGGCCAGACGACGGATGCGGCCGATCTCGGCCTGGTGGGCGACGAGAACGGAGGCGCGGCGGTCCAGCTCGGGCGCCATGGCCTGCATCAGGATGGCGGCGCGGACGGTGTCGACGGCCTTGTCGGCGGGGACCAGCAGGGGCGGCGGCGGATCGCGGCTCATCATCTGCAGGGCCGAGAGCAGCCGGCCTTGTTTGTCCCGGGCGCGGGACAGCTCGGCGACGAGGGCGGCCTCGCGTCGGCCGAGCTGGTCCAGCCGGGCGCGCTGGGCGGCGATCTGGCGATCGTCGTCGCTCTGGGCCCCGCGCAGGGCGGCCAGCTGTCGGTCGAGGGCGGCGATCTCTGCGGCGGCGTCGGCGGCGTCCGCGCGCAGGCGGCGGGCCCGGGCCTGTTCGTCGCGATATTCGGCCTGCAGACCGGCCATCTCGCTGGATTGCGGCGGCGCCCTCTGGCTGACGGCGGGACCGGCGGTCAGGGCTGCGACGCAGGCGATGAGGAGGATGGGGCGCGGCATGTCAGTCGCGATGATAGGGCGAACCGGCCAGGATCGTCACCGCCCGGTACAACTGCTCGGCCAGCATGGCGCGGGCCAGGGCGTGGGGCCAGGTCTGGGGTCCGAAGGCCAGGGTCGACCCGGCGGCGCCCAGCACGGATGTATCGAGGCCGTCCGCTCCGCCGATGGCGAAGACCAGCCGGCGTTCGCCGCGGTCACGCAGAAGGGCGATGTGGTCGGCGAAGGCGCGGCTGCCATAGGTCTTGCCGCGCTCGTCGCAGGCGATCAGGTGCGCGCCCTCGGCGGCGGCCAGAAGCATTTCGGCCTCCGGCGCCTTGCCCGATTTGCGCGGTTCGAGATCGATCAGGTCGAGAGGGCCGAGGCCCAGCGCCCGCCCGGCGAGGGTGGCGCGCTGGGCGTAGTCGGCGGCCAGCGTCGCCTCGGGCCCGCGCCCGGGTTTGCCGATGGCCGCGATCGCGAGTTTCACGCGGGATTCAGGCCGTGGCGGTGCGGTGGGCGCTGTCGACGGCCCAGATCTTCTCGATGTTGTAGAACATCCGCACTTCGGGCCGGAACAGGTGGATGATCACGTCGCCGGCGTCGATCAGGACCCAGTCGCAATGCGGAAGGCCCTCGACCTTGGCCTTGCCCAGACCGTTTTCCTTGAGCGTGCGCAGCAGGTGGTCGGCCAGGGCGCCGACGTGGCGGTGCGATCGGCCTGACGCCACGATCATGGTGTCGGCCATGGGCGACTTGCCCTTGAGGTCGATCAGGACGATGTCCTGGGCCTTGTCGTCGTCGAGCTTGGCGAGGATGGCGGTCTCGAGATCGGTGGAACCGGTCGGGACCGGACCCTGACGGTCGAAACCGGAGTCGTCGGCGTTGTCCGCATCCTCGCCGAACAGCGGGAAGTCTTCGGCGGAAGCGTCAGAGGTGTCTTCGTCGTGACCGTCGTCGGTCCCGTCTTCGGAATGGATGGGCGCGATCGGCTCCATCTCATGGGCCGTGTTCGAAACGGCGTCTTCTTGCGCATCGTGCGCGGGCGAGGGGGTCAGCGGAAGGCTCCAGCGAGACTACTAAAGAGGTCGTCTATCACGGATCGGGCCCGAGGTCACCCGACTCAAGTCGCCTCACGTTTTCCGGCCGCGCGCAAGGCGGTCGAGGAGCTGAGATTCAGGGGGGCGGTCAGATAGGTCCAGGCCGGGGCGGCCATCATCGGCAGCATCCGCGCCTCGTCCGACGACACCCTGTGACCGGCGAAGCGACGGGCCGCCGGGGCTGCGCGGCTTTCCAGCAGGGACCCCGGCCGGGCGACCACGGCGACGGGCATCATCCGCATGATGTCGGTCCAGCCGCGCCATTTGTGAAAGCTGGCAAGGTTATCGGACCCCATCAGCCAGACGAAGCGTACCCCGGGGTGCCGGGCCTTCAAGGCCCGCACCGTGTCGACGGTCCAGGCCGTGCCGATGCGGGTCTCGACGTCCGAGACGATCATCGCCGGCCCCTTGGCCATGATCCGCGCCGAGGCCATCCGGTCGGCCAGGGGCGCGGTCTCGTGGCGGGCCTTGAGCGGGTTCTGCGGCGAGACCAACCAGACGACGCGGTCGAGGTCCAGCCGGCTCAGCGCCGTCTCGGCGACATGGGCATGGCCGTCGTGGGCCGGGTTGAACGAGCCCCCGAACAGGCCGACGCGCATGCCCGGACGCAAGTCCAGCCCATCCCTCAGCGCCCCCTGTCGGGGACCCGTGGCCTTGGGCGCAGGACCGGCGTGGAAGAAGGACAAGGCGGAACGCGCTCGCGGAAGGCTTATGCTCAGCGGTGCGCTAACACGCCGCCTCGCCCGTGTCGCGCCTCATCAACCGCCGGTGCGTTTGAAGGTCTCGCCGATTTCCCCGGCGTCCGGACCGTCCGGACCCGCCGTTTCCGTCTCACGCTTGCCGGTCGCCTTGACGCTGGCTGCGGATGTCGAGGCGTCGGGCTTTCCGCCCGGTTCGGCGCCGTTGGCCTTGCGTCCCTCGGTCTGGTCGTCGCTCATGGCTGATCTCCTGTGGCAGACCAGCGAACGAGAGCGACGGTCAGTTCCCTGAGGCGCGTGCGATCAGGGGCGCCATTCGTCGGCGTCCGAGGGCAGTTCGTCGCCTTCGGAGTCGATCTCGCCGCGCGTCTTGCGCACCTCGACCCAAGCGGCGCGCAGCAGTTCGGGTACGCCCTCGCCCGAGACGCCGGAAACCATCATCGGACGACGGCCGGCCACGGCCTCCAGCTCGGCCGCCTTTTCCTCGCGCGCCTCGGGCGTCAGGGCGTCGATCTTGTTGAGCGCCAGGATCTCGGTCTTGTCGGCCAAGCCTTCGCCATAGGCGTCGAGCTCGTGCCGGATGATGCGATAGGCCTCGGCGACGTCGTCCTGGGTCCCGTCGATCAGGTGGATCAGGGAGGCCGAGCGTTCGACATGGCCGAGGAAACGGGTGCCGAGCCCCGCGCCCTCCGACGCGCCCTCGATCAGGCCGGGGATGTCGGCGATGACGAACCGTTCGCCCGGCGACAGGTCGACCATGCCCAGGTTGGGGGCCAGGGTCGTGAAGGGATAGTCGGCGATCTTGGGCCGGGCGGCCGAGGCCGCCGCGAGGAAGGTCGACTTGCCGGCGTTGGGCAGACCGGCCAGACCGATGTCGGCGATCAGCTTCAGCCGAAGCCAGATCCACATCTCCTGGCCTTCCTGACCCGGGTTGGCGTGGCGCGGGGCCTGGTTCTGCGGACCCTTGAACCGGACGTTGCCCCAGCCGCCGTTGCCGCCGCGCAGCAGGCACTCCAGCTTGCCCGGCTCGTCCATATCCAGAACGACCGTCTCCTTGTCCTCGCCCAGCACCTGGGTTCCGACCGGGACCTTGAGCACTACGTCCTCGCCCTTGGCGCCGTGCATCTGGCGGCCCATGCCATGGACGCCGGTCGCGGCCTTGAAATGCTGCTGGTAGCGATAGTCGATCAGGGTGTTCAGGCCCTCGACCGCCTCGATCCAGACATTGCCACCATTGCCGCCGTCGCCCCCGTCGGGACCGCCGTTGGGAATGAATTTTTCGCGCCGGAACGACACGGAGCCCGCGCCGCCGTTGCCGGAGCGGATATAGATCTTGGCCTGGTCGAGAAACTTCATCGCGGGCTTATGCCTCAGGATGGCGCCGAATTACAGGCGGCGTGATTCCGCCCGGCGGGCGCGTTTACCGCTCGTCAAGGAAAGCGCCCGATTCTCCGAAGGGTTGAACGACCGGTTGCGTAGCCATGATCTCCCTGACCAGCCAGCTTTCGCCCGCCATCACGACGCCCTCGACGTCGTCGCTGGACGCGATGCGCCAGCGTCAGGAAGCGCGGGCCAAGGACGCCCTGACCGCCTTGCAGACGCTCAAGAGCCAGAAATCCTCGGACAATGAGGAGAAGAAGGCGGCCGCGCGCAAGAAGGTCGAGGACCTGAAGGCCCGCATCCGCTCGCTGCGGATGACCATGGTCGGCAATCCCGAGGCCATGGCAAAAATGGCGGCTCAGCTGGCGCGCGAACTGGGGGCTGCGGTCAAGGCCTATGCGGCGGCCGGCGGCTCGCCTGCCGGAATGGGCGCGCCGGCGACGCCCGCGGGTGATGCATCGGCCGGAGACGCTGCCGGCGCGGAAGCGTCCGGCGCGGAAGGCGGCGAGGCCCAGGCCCAGGCGGCGACCGCCGAGGCTGAAGCGGCTGCAGGCGACGCCGAAAAGACGTCGGCGGAGGACAAGGCGGCGCAGGACAGCTCGACCCGCGATCCCTATCGTCAGGTCATCGAACGCCAGCAGGCCCAGGCGGCGGAACAGGCGCGCCAGAACGCCGACAAGGAGGCCGACGACAAGTTCGCCAGCGACGTGAAGGGGCTGGTCAACGAGCTGAAGGCCATCCTGCGCAAGGCCGCCGAAGAGGCGAAGCGCAAGGGCGAGAGCACGGAATCGCCCGACCATAAGACGGCCGACAAGGCCCTGGCCGAGATCGACGACGCGCTGGGGGACATCGCGTCGCCGATGGCCGGCCTGGGGTTCTCGCTACAGGTCTAGATCAGCCCCTCTGGATCAACCCTTGGCCCAGACGCCGAACGGATCGCTCCACGACAGGCCCATGGCCTCGGCCACGGCCGGATAGGTGATCTCGCCCTTCAGGACGTTCAGGCCGCGGGCCAGATGCGGATCCTTCTTCAGCGCATCCAGACCGTGGTCGGCCAGGGCCAGGCCGAAGGGCAGGGTGGCGTTGTTCAGGGCCTCGGACGAGGTGCGGGGCGCGGCGCCGGGCATGTTGGCGACGCAGTAGTGGACGACATTGTCGATGACATAGGTCGGGTCTTCGTGCGTCGTGGCGTGGCTGGTCTCGAAACAGCCGCCCTGATCGATGGCGACGTCGACGAGGACGCTGCCGGGCTTCATCTTCGCCAGATGCTCGCGCTTGACCAGCTTGGGCGCCTCGGCCCCGGGGACCAGGACCGCGCCGATCACGACGTCGGCCTTGACGATCTCCTCCTCGATCGCGCCGATCGAGGAATAGCGGGTGATGACTCGGCCGTTGGTGACCTCGTCGATATAGGCCATGCGCGGGATCGAGCGTTCCAGCACCACGACCTCGGCGCCGAGGCCCATGGCCATGCGCGCGGCGTTCAGGCCGACGACGCCGCCGCCCAGAACCAGCACCCGCGCCGGCGCCACGCCGGGCACGCCGCAGAACAGCAGGCCCATGCCGCCGTTGTGCTTCAGCAGGGTCTCGGCGGCCGAGAAGACGGCGATCCGCCCGGCGACCTCGGACATCGGCGCCAGCAATGGCAGGCCGCCGCGCGCGTCGGTGACGGTCTCATAGGCCACGGCGGCGCATTTCGAGGCCAGCAGGCCCTTCGTCTGTTCCGGATCGGGGGCCAGGTGCAGATAGGTGTAGAGGATCTGATCCTCGCGCAGCATCTCCCACTCGATCTTCTGGGGCTCCTTGACCTTCACGATCATGTCGCTGCCGGCGAAGACGGTGGGGGCGTCGGCGACGATGCTCGCGCCGGCCCGGGTGTAGTCGCCGTCGGTGAAGCCGGCGCCGAGGCCCGCGCCCGTTTCGATCGACACCGTATGGCCGTGGGCGACGTATTCCCGCACCGCCGTAGGGGTCAGGCCGACCCGGTGTTCGTTCTTCTTGATCTCTCTGGGAACGCCGACACGCATGGGGGTCTCTCCGGTCTGGTTTGACGGGCCGCGTCGTCCAGACGGACGAGGGCCGCATTGGTCGCCCTTTTAGCGACGGTCAGCTTGCAGGTTCCTGTTCTTTTCGGCGAGTGATCGGCGTAAATACGCAGAAACCACCGTCAGGATGGCCGATGAAGACCGTTTCCGCCGCCGCGCTGGACGCGACCGACAGAAAGATGCTCCGGGCCCTGCAGATGGACGGGCGGATGACCAACGCCGACCTGTCGCGGGCGGTGAACCTGTCGGAAAGCGCCTGCCTGCGCCGGCTGCGAGCGCTGGAGACGGCCGGGGTCATCAGCCGCTACGCCGCCATCATCAACGAGCGGGCCGTGGGCTTGCCGATCAGCGTCTTCGTGACGGTCACCCTGTCGTCCCAGTCGGAAGCCTCCCTGACCGCCTTCGAGACCGCCATCGCTACCGTGCCCGAGGTGGTGGAATGCTATCTGATGACCGGCGGATCGGACTATCTGCTGCGTCTGGTCGTCCGCGACGTCGACGATCTGGAACGGGTGCATGCGAAGGAGCTGACGCGCATCCCCGGGGTGACCCGGGTGTCGTCCAGCGTGGCCATGCGCACGGTGGTCAAGCGCGGGGCGCTGCCGGTTTGAC
>Ga0247812_10001436_pt1 | contig 13530 bp, 13 predicted proteins | sample UWRJL149409B1_FD_178011 | JGI IMG/M metagenome (GOLD analysis project Ga0247812, IMG submission 178011) | Plant litter microbial communities from Arlington Agricultural Research Station in Wisconsin, United States - UWRJ-L149-409B-1 | ecosystem: Environmental > Terrestrial > Plant litter >...
TGCAACACGTAGCGGCCGATGATCGCGTAGTTCGAGGGGGCCGTTCCGGGAGCCGGCTTCTCGACGAGGCCGGTGATCTTGACGACGTCGTCCTCGTCGGTGGTCTCGATGGTCGCGACGCCGTACATGTGCGCGACGGCGGGGTCGACCTCGAGCAGCGCGACGATGGTCGCGTTGCGCTGGCCCTGAGCCTCGATCATGCGGGCAAGGAGAACGTCACGCTCGTCGATGAGGTCGTCACCGAGCAGCACGGCGAACGGCTCGTGGCCGACGTGCATGCGGGCGCGGAGCACTGCGTGGCCGAGACCGCGCGGGTCGCCCTGGCGCACGTAGTGGACGTCTGCGAGGGAGTTGGAGTACTCGACCTTGTGCAGCTTGTCGGTGTCGCCCTTGGCCTTGAGGGTCGCCTCGAGCTCGGTTGCCCGGTCGAAGTGGTTCTCGAGAGCGTTCTTGTTACGACCCGTGATCATCAGGATGTCGTTGAGGCCGGCCTTGGCGGCTTCCTCCACGACGTACTGGATCGCGGGCTTGTCGACTACGGGGAGCATTTCCTTCGGCATCGCCTTTGTCGCGGGAAGGAATCGCGTGCCTAGACCTGCCGCGGGAATGACTGCTTTGGTGATGTGGAATGCCATACGGCGAAGTTTACCGGGCACAGACTCCTACAATTGCAGAATGATCGCGGACCCCGGCCACGAGAAGCGCGCCCTGCGTGCAGAGTTGCGCGAGCGACGACGCACCACGCCGTCCACCGAGCGTGAGAACGCGAGCGCCGGACTGACGAAAAACCTCATCGAGCTGACCTCCCGTCACCCCGTGAAGTCGATCGCCGCGTACCTCTCTCTTCCCGACGAGCCCGGCACCCGCGACTTCGTCGCATGGGCCTGCCAGCAGGGCATCCGGGTACTCATCCCCGTTTCCCGCGAAGACGGCCTCCTCGACTGGGCCCCGTACGACGGTCAGGACGAGGACGAAGACGTCCTGGGCATGCCGACACCCACCACCGAGTTACTGGGCCCGATCGCTATCAACGGGGTCGACCTTATTTTCGTGCCCGCGGCATCCGTCGATCGTTCCGGAATGCGCATGGGCTGGGGAATGGGCTACTTCGATAAGACCCTCGGCAGCATGGAAAAGTGCCCGCCGGTTTATGCTGTCATCTTCGACAGTGAGTTTGTGGACTCGGTGCCCAGCGAAGTCCATGACCAGCGCGTCAACGGCGTCGTGACTCCGAGCGGCATCACACAGCTCTGATTTCGCTTCACCCAGCTCTGACCTAAGGACGCCTGTGCCTACCTATTCCTACCGCTGCACCGAGTGCGGAACGGCCTTCGATATCCACCAGGCCTTCACCGAGGACTCGCTCACGGTGTGCCCGACGTGCAACGGCGTGCTGCGCAAGGTCTTCTCCCCCATCGGTGTGACGTTCACCGGGTCCGGCTTCTACAGCAACGACTCCCGTTCGGCGAAGTCGGGAGCGCCGAAGTCGTCGTCGGCGCCCGCTTCGACCGAGAAGTCGTCGTCGAGCGACTCGTCCAGCAGCACTCCCGCCGCTCCGGCCGCGAAGCCCGCGCCCGCTGCACCTTCTGCTTCGTAGTGGCATCTGAGAAACTGGCCGGGTCGAAGGGAACACACATGTTCAAAGGTTTCAAAGAGTTCATCCTCCGAGGCAACGTCATCGACCTCGCAGTCGCGGTCGTCATCGGTACCGCGTTCTCGGCCGTCGTCACGTCACTCGTGAACAGCGTCTTCAACCCGGCGATCGGTGCACTGTTCAACAGCGAAAGCCTGAAGACCCTCCTGCCGGTGGAGATTCCGACGACCTCCGGAGGTGTTGCGACACTCCAGTTCGGTGAGGTCATCGCCGCCGTCATCCAGTTCCTGCTGGTCGCCGTCGTCGTCTACTTCGTCGTGATCGTTCCGATCAACTACCTCTCGAAGGTCGCCTTCTCGCGCCGCGCCAAGGAGCAGGCCGAGGAAGAGGCCAAGCCCGCGCCGCCGACCGAGCTCGAGCTGCTCGCCCAGATCCGTGACCTCCTCGCGGCGACAGAGGCTGGAAACCACGGCAAGCACAAGGACGCTCCGGTCACCGCTGAGGCACCGACCCCCTCGATCTAGAACGGCTTCGAACGGCAGAGCGGATGCCGCGGCATCCGCTCTGCCGTTCTTAAGCGACGGTCAGCGGTCGGCTGTCGGATATCGCCGGTCGGGTATCGCCGGTCGGCGGGAGAAACTGCACCGGACGGGCGGAGAACCTATCGCGCGGCGGGAGAAACAACTCCGCCCACGCGAGAGGTTCTCCGCCCACGCGGCCAGCCCGGCGGCAGACGCCGCCGATCGCGCCGGTTCGGCGGGGGAAACCGCAGGCTACGGCGAGAAGCGTGGCATACGGCGGTAGCAACAACGGCATCCGTATGCCTGCTTCTCCCGCCGAACCCTCTGAGTCAGGACGACGGGCGAGCGGATGACGCGGCGAGCTCAGCCCCAGTGCGGCGGCTTGTCCGCCTTGAGGCGCGCGTCGTTCTCGGTTCCCGTGGAGCGCGAGGGCTCCGGATCCGGGCTCGGATCCGTGCCCGCGGGCGCCTCGGTCGTTACCCGGCGGTGCGGTCGTCGAGGCCGCGGTGCGGGTTGTTCAGGGCGATCGTTCACGCCTGCGAGATTACAGTGCTTCTGAAATGACGGGGATGGGCTCGGTGACGGGTGACTGTTCGGCGCCGAGCATCGTGACGATCGCACGCGCGACGGCGTCCGGGTCGCTGAACAGTTCGAACGAGTGCACGCGCAGGTAGTGCCAGCCGAGGCGACGCAGCAGTTCCGGACGCAGGCGCAGTGATTCACGCAGCGTCGAGCGGTGCAGCACGGCGTCGGTCTCGATCGCGAGGCACATGCCGCCGTGCGAGGCGACGAGGCCGAGCTTGCCGTGGTGGCCGAGTGCGACGTTGAGGCCTTTGAGTTCGAGGCGACGTGCGAGGTCGACGAGCATCGGGTCGCTATCGTCGGGGATGGGCTCGGACTTCATGCGGGCGTCGACTTCGCCGAGGATCTCGGCGAGGGCGACCGCACCGTTGCTCATCCGGTGATCGTCGATGTCCGTCGGGGTGAAGCACGAGACGATTGCGAGCGAGCGGCGGGCGCGCGTCATCGCGACGGCGAGGAGGCGTTCGCCACCGGGCTCGCCGAGCACGCCGAAGTTGGTGAGCACCTTGCCGTGCGGGGTGCGACCGAAGCCGATCGAGAAGATCACGCGGTCGCGGCTCTCGGCGACGGCCTGGTCGATCGTCATAACCGTGAACGGTTCGGGGCGATCGCCGATGACGAAGTCGCTGAGTTCCGGCCGCGAGGCGACGGCCGTGAGCACCGCCTGCTGCACGCGGATCGCATGGCGGGCGCTGGCGGTGATGACCATGAGCGACTCGCGCGAGCGGTTGGCCGCGTGCCAGAGCACCATGTCGACGACGCGGGACACCTCGGCGTCGACACTCTCGACGGCTCCGGAGACCCCGTCGGGCATGCCGGTTCCGTCCGGGACGTACTCGAGCGAGAGGCTGCCGTGGCCGAGGAAGCTGCCGGCCCACGGGAGGGAGTCGATGCGACCGGCGTAGAAGCGGCGGTTGACGAGTTCCGCGAGGTCCTCGCCGCCGGGGCGATAGCTGCGGGTGAGCGACAGGGTGTGGAGCAGCGTGCTGAGCTGCGCGAGCGCCGAGCTGCCGTGCAGGGCGTTGAGCTGCTCGTCGTCGACCTCGGCGATCTCGGTCTCGCCGGGCTCGTCGATCGCGACTCGGAATGCCACGGGCGTCTGGGTGACCGGGTCACCGAACGCGACGACCTGGCGGGCGCGACGGATCGCTCCGACGTTCTCGGCGATCGTGGTGGCACCAGCGTCGACGAGGATGACGGTGTCGAAGTGCATCGAGTCGGGGATGGACGGCACCTCGTACTGCGAGGCGATCCAGACCGGCGCGATCGCACGGGAGAGGTGGGGAGCGGTCGTCTGCAGGTCGAACCCGGTGACGGACTCGCGACGCAGCAGGCGCTTGAGGAGGTCGGCCTCGTCCTGCCAGTCGAGGAGTGCCATCTTCCAGTTCTCGGAGAGCTGCCACGAGAGCAACTGGGAGCTGCCGGCGGCGTGGGCCTCGTCGACGAGACGGAAGTCCGCTTCGAGACGATCGAGAACACCGGTATTGGCATTGAGCAGGGCGCGGTCGGCTTCGAGCAGGGACTCGAGGGCGGACTTCCACCAGGCGAGTTCGAGTTCGGCGGCGACCTGGTCGTGCGGCACGTGGCGGATCGCGAGATCGCGTGTGAGCGGTTCGACCTCGAGTTCACGGAGGAACGCCATGAGCGCTGTGCGCTCCTGCAGGTTGTTGAGAACGTCGGATTCTGCGGCGAGCTCGGTGAGGCGCGCGGTGAGCGTCTCGATCGGCATGGACGCGAGCTCGTCCTCGCGGGACGTCGCGCCGAGCGGCTCGTCGAGAGCGGAGAGGTCCTGCTCGACCTCCTGGAACGCGACCTGCAGGTCGCCGATTCCGACGGGGACCTCGGGAGCGACGCCCTCGGCGACAAAACGCTGCCAGAGCGTGCGCTGCTGCTGGATGCGCACGAGAGCCTCGTTCATGTCGGAGACGTGGACGCCGGGGCGCACGTACTCGCGAGCGAGCTTCTTGAGGCGACGACGGTTGGCGCTCGACATCTCGGGGGCGTCGCGCTTCGGCGACGTTGCGACGATGAGCTCGTTGATCGAGCGGTCGAAGACCATGGGGAGGAAGCGGTCGAGCGAGTCGCGCACGTCGGTCAGCAGTCGGAGGTAGACCCCGAGCTCGCGGATCGAGGAGTACGGACGCATGCGGGTCGAGCCGATGACCTCGTTGGCGCGCACCAGGAGGCGCGGCACTTTCTCGTGCGCGAGAGTCTTGGCGATGCTGTGTGCACGACCGGCGTCCTCGCTCGAGCGGAACTTGGCGCCGTACCAGGGCGAGTCCCCCGGTCCGTAGCGGAATTCGCCGAGGTCGGCGGCCTGCACCATCGTCTCGCTCGCGTGGCGGCGGTCGTGGGCGAGGGCCTCGACCGCGGAGCGGCTGAGGCGCGCGGTCGTCTGCGGCGCAATGGGGAGCAGCGCGAGGCGAGAGAGCTCGGTCACGCAATCGAGTACCGAGATGCCGAGCACGGGGTCGGGCTTCGCGAGGGCGCCACGGTAGTCGAGGAGCACCTTGCGCAAGCGGACAAGGGCTTCGTCGACGTCGGCGACGTTCGGCTGCTTGGAGCGCTCGTTGCGCGAGATGCCGCGGATGAGATCGCGGCGCAGGGTACGGGGGGCGACAGCGAGACCGGGCAGGCCGATGTCGCTCAGTCGCTCGGAGATGCCCGTGAGTGACGCGCGGCGGGCGCCGACGACGAGCACGCGCTTGTTCTGGCCGACGAGGCTGCCGATCGCATTGACGATCGTCTGCGTGCCACCGGTACCGGGAAGAGTCTTGACCACGACGGAGTTGCCCGCGGCGATCTGCGCGATGACGTTCTCCTGCTCGGTGTCGGCGTCGAGGAGCAGCACGTCGGTTTGCGGCGAGCGCTGGTCCGCGCTTTCTGCCTCGACCGGGGCGTAGCTCTCCTTGACGGACCACTGCGCTGACGGGTTGCCCGCGATCGCATCCAGAACGGGATGGTCGAGGTCGGCGGCATCCGTGAACATGCCTGTTGCGACATCCGCGAAGGTCGAGACGACGAGGCGCGGTGAGACGTTGAACCACTCGAGGTGGGAGGTGAGGCCGCGGAGGCGGTCGATGACCTGGTTGGGCTTGAACGAGCCGTCGTCCTCGGCGAGCGCGGCGAACGCCCACGGGTCGAGGTCGACGCCGAACTGGGCGGACATGGCGCGGGCGAGCTCGGGGTTGAGGTACGCGGCACCACGCAGCTTGACCTCGAAGTCGCGGCCGTGGCGGCGGATGGCGAGCGGGCGCAGGAGGATCGGCGCGCAGTACGAGACGTCGTCGTGCTGCCACTCGGCGATGCCGATGCCGAGGTGCACGGCGTCGATGCCGCGGGTTGTCGTGAGCTCGAGCCCCTTGGAGGCGATGAGTCCGGCGGCGACCTTGGCGCTGCGCAGCGCGAGGTCGTCGCGGATGAGCGAGGAGAGCAGCGTCGTCTTGCCGGTGATGAACTGCGCGAGACCGCCGGGGTGCGTCGCGCTCAGTTCGATGCGCGTGCTGGGGCTGTCGACGAAGTGGATGAGGGAGGAACGACCACCGAGGTGGGCGAGCTCGTCACGCCAGGCGGCCCACACGGGTTCCGCGACATTTCCGGCTTCCACGGAAGGGTCCCCCATGCTCAGAGCATGCGGGAGGGTCGGGTTCGACTGCGTCAGGGCAGGTTCCACCACGCCCTCGTCGGGAAAGTCGTCTGTTCTATCGGCGCGCCACACATGCGCAACCTTAAGGCGCGATACCGGGAATTGCTGGGAGGAGGCGCCGCTTGTCGTCAGGTGTCCAGCCTAAACTTTTCGCATGTTCGCTGATATGGCCCGCGGGGTGGTGGTTGCAGGCGTCACGGTCGCCGTTATCGTCGCCGCGGTTCTCGTGCTCGGCATCGTCCTCCTGTTCCGCCGCCGTGACGGCGCCCAGCCGACGAGCGCCTCGGGGATCGAGCAGCTGACGACGACCGCCAATGTCGCCCTCGTGCGCGCGGACGAATCGCTTGCGAGCGCGCAGGACGAACTCGGCTTCGCGATAGCCCAGTTCGGCGAGGAGCGCACCCTCGAGTTCGCCACCGCCGTCGCGAGCGCCTCCGAGGACATCACCGCCGCCTTCCGCATCAAGCAGCAGCTCGACGACGCGTATCCGGAGTCGTCGCAGAAACGCCGCGAACTCACCCTCCAGGTCGTCGCGCTCGTCGGTTCCGCGCAGAAGGTGCTCGACTCCCGCGAGAGCGAATTCGCCTCCCTCCGCAGCAGCGAGGCGAACGCCCCTGCCGCGATCGCTTCACTGCGAACACGCATAGCGGATGCCACGAGCCGCATCCCCCGCACGCAGGAACAGCTCGCACAGCTGGCCGCGGGCTTCGCCCCGAATCTCATCGCTTCCGTCAGCGACGCCCCCGCGGCGGCTGCGGAGCAGCTGGCTGCCGCGACCGCAGCGGCCGGGGCGGCCGAGGCGCGCGTGTCGCCGAGCGGAGTGAATTCCGTGGCGGCGGAGGTTGCCGCGAGTGAGCGTGCCCTGCGGGGCGCGATCCAGCGGCTCGATGCCGTGGACGCCATGGCGCGGGATCTTGCCGCGTCATCCGCTGCTCTCGAGCGTTTGAGCGCAAGCACCGCGACCGACCTCGCGGAAGCGCGCGAGGCGCGTGACGCGGCTCCCGACCCGCAGACGCAGGCCGGGATCATCGCGGCGATCGCCGGGGTAGAGCGGGTCGTGGTGGATAAGCGGGACCCGTCCGCGTCGATCGATCGGCTCGGAGCCGCCGTGAGCGCGCTCGACACCGCCCTCGCGAGCGCCCGCAACCAGGCGTCGCGGCTGTCGCACGCGCGAACGGCGCTCGAAGGAGCACTGGTGAGCGCGCGCAGCCAGATCGCTGTCGCGCAGTCGGCGGGCGGCGGGGCCGACGCGCGCACCCGGCTCACCGAGGCGAAGCGACAGCTCATGCTGGCGGAGAGCGAGTCCGACCCGGTCGAGGCGCTCGACGCCGCCCGGCGCGCGGTGACGCACGCGCGCGATGCGGAGGCGCTCGCGCTGTATCGCTCGCTCTAAAGTGGTCCCATGATTCCGATCTCCGGCGAACAGTACGAGCTGACCTTCGAGGGCTACCGCGCCACCATCGCAAGTGTGGGGGCGAGCATCCGATCACTGACGATCGACGGCCGTGACCTCGTGGTTCCCTACGATGCTGACGAGGTGCGACCGGCGTTCCGCGGGACGGTTCTCGCGCCGTGGCCCAACCGGGTCATCGACGGCACGTACTCGTTCGGCGGTGAGGACTACCTGCTCGACCTGTCCGAACCGAAGCGCGGCAACGCCCTGCACGGCTTCGTCGCGTGGCTGGACTTCGCGCTCGTCTCGCAGGTGAGCAACCGCCTCGCCCTCGCGACCACGATCGAGGCCCGGTACGGCTACCCGTTCCGCCTCGACCTGCTCGTCGAGTACACGCTCGATGCCGATGGACTGCACACCCTCATCACCGCCACGAACACGGGATCGGATGCTGCTCCGTATGGCGTTGCACCCCACCCGTACCTGGTCGCGGGCGACGGGCGCGTCGACGACTGGACGCTCTCCCTGCCCGCCGACACGGTCATGACCGTCACGGAGGACCGCCTCATTCCGACCGGCGCTGCTCCCGTCGGCGACGCGGGCTTCGACTTCCGGTCTCCGGAGCGGCTCGGCGACATCTTCATCGACCACGCGTTCACCGACCTGTCGGCATTCGAGGTACGGGTGACGACTGTCGACGGCTCCGGTGTCGCGATGACGTGGGACGAGGCGTGCCCCTGGGTGCAGATCCACACGGCGGACCAGCCCGATCCGGCGATCTCCCGTCTCGGACTCGCCGTCGAACCGATGACCTGCCCGCCCGACGCGTTCAACTCCGGCGTGGATCTCATCGTCATCGAGCCCGGCGACTCGTCGAGCGCGGGCTGGACGATCAGCGCGATCTAGCTCGACCCTGCCGCCTCGCCCGCGAGCGCGGGCAAAAGTAACGAGCGCTGCCTCACATTCGGCAGCGCTCGTAACTTGTCGCAGCGTGAGCTGCTGAGAATGGGCGTGCGCTAGGCCTGCACGCCGAGGGCGAAGCTGACGGCACCGTTGTCTTCGACGCGGGCGTCGAGCACCTTGTCGTCGAGCATTTCGGATGCCACGGGCTCCAGGAATACGCGGGCGCCATCGACCTCGACGACACTGTCCGTGTCCTCCGGGGCTGGCACAACCGACAGGTTGAGTTCGGTGTTGTCATCGGCGATGGCTGCGATGCGCAGTCCGGCTCCGTCGACGTCCGGGTTCTGGTTGGCGATGGTCTTTACGACGTTGGTGGCGTTCTCGGTCAAGGTGAGCACGATGGGTTCCCTTCGATTGCGGTAACGAAGGTGGCTACGCTTCCGCACCTCGGCCGACGACGCAAGCAAACCCAGCGAGCACCCACGTGGCACACACGCTCTGTACATGTTGAGTCGCGGTCAGGGACGGGCGAGTTACGGAGCCGCGCGCCGCTGCGTCGCGATGAACGCTGCGATCCGCCTGATGAGCTCGTACGGTATCGGCCTGTTGTACGGAAAGTTCACGGTGTCCTTGCCGGACCGATACGGTGCGATCTCCGCCTCGAGATCGTCGGCGGCGCGCGGGACCGGGTAGAGCCCGACGTGCTTCTTCCATCCGGCGAAATGCAGCCCGTACCGGCCGTCGAGCATGATCGCGGCGATGTCGTAGCGGATCTTCTCCTCCCCGTCCGGCATCTCGGCGACGATCGTCTCGCGCACCCTCTGGAGGATCGGCTGCACGGTGTCGGGGAACGACGCGATGTACTCGTCCACTGTCATACCCAGAAACGGTAGCGGCGTCAGCGCGCGCCCGCACCCCCGACGTATGCTTGCGCAATGACAACTACTTTCACGCCGCAGGCTCCCATCGGTTCCGGTTTCGGAGCCTCGAGCACCGCGAAGGAGGTTGTCGCCGGTAACGACCTGACCGGCAAGAACGTCATCGTCACCGGTGGATACTCCGGTCTCGGCATCGAGGTCACGCGTGCTCTCGTCGGCGCGGGAGCCTCCGTCACCGTTCCGGCTCGCCGCCCCGATGTCGCCCGCGACGCCCTGGACGGCCTCGACGTCGAGGTCGCAACCCTCGACCTCGGCGACCTCGCGAGCGTGCGCGCCTTCGCCGAGAGCTACCTCGCGACCGGCAAGCAGCTCGACATTCTCATCAACAACGCGGCGATCATGGCCGCGCCGCTGACCCGCATCGGCGACGGCTGGGAGTCGCAGTTCGCGACCAACCACCTCGGACACTTCGCCCTCACCAACCTCCTCTGGCCGGCCCTCGCGAAGGCGAATGGCGCCCGCGTCGTGGAGCTCTCCTCGTCCGGCCACAAGCTGTCCGACATCCGCTGGGACGACCTCGGCTTCGCCACCGACTACGACAAGTGGACCGCATACGGCCAGGCCAAGACAGCCAACAGCCTGTTCGCCGTCAAGCTCGACGAGCTCGGGCAGAAGGACAACGTCCGCGCCTTCGCCGTGCACCCCGGCGGCATCATGACCCCGCTGCAGCGGCACCTCCCCCGCGAGGAGATGATCGCGTCCGGCTGGATGGACGAAGAGGGCAACGTCAACTCGAGGTTCAAGTCGACCGAGCAGGGCGCTGCGACGACCGTGTGGGCGGCTACGTCTCCGCGACTGAGCGGCATGGGCGGCGTCTATTGCGAGGACTGCGACATTGCGAGGCCGACGGAGGCCGCGTCATCCGATGCTCGAATCGCAGGCGTCAATGCACACGCAATCGACCGTGACTCAGCCGATCGACTCTGGACACTGTCGGCCGATCTCACCGGCATCAACGCGTTCGCCGATTAGAGCGGACTAAGGCCCGCTAGAGCCGGCTACTCGTACTCTGCCGCGAAGTCGACAACGGGCGTGTGCTCGACGGGTACGGGCTGGGACGGCAAGAGCAGCTGTGCGCGCACAGCGAGGTCCGCGATGAGCTCGGCATCGTCGAGATCGACGGGTGGCTCGTCGGACGGCGTGCAGAACAGCTGGCTCGCGGGCCCAAGGAGAAGGTTCGACCTCGCACGCTCACCACGGACGAGGATCGGGATGGTGACGACGTCGGACTTGTTGGCGTTGGCGAGGGCCTTCGCGTAGGCGAAGACCGCATCGCAGACATCGACCGCGACGATCAGGATCCCGTTTCCGTAGTGGAGTTCTCGCATCCCTCAACGATTCCGGCGTTGTGCACCCGAAGCAATCACGCGGAGGGGATGCTCAGGCTTCGAGAAATCCCCGGTCAGGGTGCATACACTTCGCGCGGCCTGAGTGTCTGGGGATGACTATTGCGACGGGTATCGCGCGGCGATACTGTCAGCGAACATTCCTCACCCGATTGGACATCATGAAGAAACTCTCTATCGCGATGGGCACGAGCGCAGCAGTTCTGCTGGCCACCCTCGCGCCGGTATCCGCGGCCTTCGCAGCGGACCAGACCCTGAGCGGAGTCGTCACCGTTGACGGCAAGCCTCCTGCCATCACCGAGGTCGGCTGGTTCGACCCGACGACGGGCGCGGGTGGCGAGACCACCACCGCCGCGGACGGCAGCTACAGCCTCACCATCGCCGACGGCCACAGCTACGTGCTCTACGCCGGCGTCGATCACACGCAGACGGGTTCGTGGAAGGCCATCGATCCCGCGAACTACGTTCCCGTCTTCCAGGGTGCCTCAGGTGCCGACTACCTCTACCAGGGCCTCGCCCTCTACCCTGCTCCCGCAGGACCCCTCACCGGCCAGAACATCGATCTCGACAAGCCCGGCGCCATCACCGGCCGTGTCAAGGCGCTCGCCAACCGCACGGTGAAGGCCGTCTCCCTCGGCGGAGCCACCCTTGCTCGCGCGAAAGCCGACACGAACGGCAAGTACAAGTTCAGCAACCTTATTCCGGGCCGCTACCGCGTCGCGGCGAACGCGACGAAGACCTACGCGGAGTACTCCTCCAAGGCGCAGACAGTCACCGCCGGCAAGGCCACGATCGTGAAGTCCAAGCTCACGAAGGCGGGCTCGATCTCCGGCGTCGTCACGTCGTCGTCCGGCAAGCCGCTCAAGGGCATCCAGGTACAGGCGATCGGCGGAACCTCGCTCGCCAACGGACTCATCGGCGACACGACCGACTCGAAGGGCCGCTACACGATCGCGGGGCTCGACAAGGGCACGTACGTCGTCGCGACCAACTACTCGGTCGGCCTCGACTCCGGCACGACGCTCTCGATCGGTGCCGACAACGCCTACATTCCCGAGGTCACCACGACGAAGGTCTCGACGGGCGAGGCGCAGAAGAAGAACGTGAAGCTCGCAACCGGCGGAACGCTCAAGGCGAGCGTCCGCACCAAGAAAGGCACGAAGTCGGTCAGCGCCTACCTGGTCGACCCGACCGGCAAGAGCGCCACGAGTGAGGGCACGAAGGTGAAGAAGGGCGTCGCGACCGTCACGCTCAGCGGCCTCAAGACGGGAACGTACACGCTCGTCGTCACCGACAGCGCGAACTCGTACTACGCCAAGAAGAAGGTCAAGGTCACTCGTGGTGACACGACGAAGGCGAGCGGCATCTCGCTCTCCAAGAAAACCATCACTCTGACGGGAACCTTCGCCGGAGCCGACACCGCGTCCATCATCTACGTGCCGACCCAGTTCACCCAGGTGCTCGCCGCTACGGCGACTGCCGGCTCGTACTCGCTGCCCGGCGTCATCCCCGGCTATGCCGGATCGATCGTCGTCGCCGCCGAGAAGCACTCCGTCAAGGAGTTCCCGGTTGCAGCAAGCGCCACGACGCTCAACCTCGACGCCGGTGCCGCATTCGGAACTCTCGCCGGCACCGTGACGGTCGACGGTCACCCGAAAGCCGCCGGATCCGGTGCGGTGGAGAGCACGACCGGTCTCTTCGACGGACAGGAGCTCGGCCAGTTCACCATCACGAACGGCGTCATCGCTGGCGACAGCGAAGCGGGCACGGGAACGCTCACCGTCAGCGAGACCGCGGGCCAGAACGAGTTCGTCGCCAAAGCACCGTTCTGGGTGAGCGTACCGGCCGACAAGCGGGCCGTTACGGTCACGTCCGGAGCGGTGACCGACCTCGGTGCGATCGCGCTGCAGGTGAAACGCTAGCCGGTTCGACGAAATACGGAGAGCGGATGACGCGGCAGCTCGCCGCGTCATCCGCTCGCTTTGTCACCCCGCGTTAACACGACCGTTTTCGCGTGCAGCTAGCATTGCGGAATGAGCGCACTGGACATCATCGGGCACCTGCTCGAGGTGTTCACGATCATCGGTGTCACGGTCGCGGTGCTGTGCTTCCTGGTCTGGTTCTCGATCCGCATGGCGGATGGGCGCTGGCACGAGACGACGGCCGTGATCCTGCGCGATGGCGGCGAGGACGACAGTGTCCGCTGGCTCACCGAGGACAACTCGCTGCACACGCAGCTTCTCGACGAGGACACCGCGCACGAGCTCGCCGACGAGGAGAGCGTGACCGTGTTCTACAGCGTGCAGTCGCCCGATCGCGTGCGCTTCGAGCGTCGCGGCAACGCCGAACGCCTCGTCTGGACGCTCTTCATCGTCTTCGCAAGCACGGGTGCCGGGTCGATCATCGGGTCCCTTGTGCTGACGATCGCCACGGGAAGCATCGACTCGTAGTCAGCTCACGTGTACGTCGGGCCGACGGTCGCGACGCGCTTCCGCCCGGCGTAGCACCTCGCGCGTGACGGGCGCGACCTCCCCGGTTCCCGTGATGAGGAAGCGGAACATGTTGGAGATCGGGTTGCCCTCGGTCCACTCGAAGTAGATCGACGGC
>Ga0247812_10001437_pt1 | contig 13526 bp, 15 predicted proteins | sample UWRJL149409B1_FD_178011 | JGI IMG/M metagenome (GOLD analysis project Ga0247812, IMG submission 178011) | Plant litter microbial communities from Arlington Agricultural Research Station in Wisconsin, United States - UWRJ-L149-409B-1 | ecosystem: Environmental > Terrestrial > Plant litter >...
CGAGCGCGTTGCGCGCGTATTTCGCTAGCCTCGGATAAGTGGCATGCCAGCAAACCTAAGATTGGTCGTAGGGCCATCACGATTGTGCGGGTACGGGGTACGGGTGATTGATCTCTCGGGAAGCTAACTCTGGGCGAACGCTTACGAACACGCGCATAATGACCAAGAACCATCGGTTTTCGATACTCTCGATAACAAGCGGTGAGCTGTAGGTGTACCGTATCAGTGCCGACTGCCGAAATGGGGTGGTCGAAGATCCACGCGAAGCGGGCTCAGCAGCGAAGGAATAGGTCCTTGGACCTTTCCTTGATTGCAGGCTAGCTAGCGGGGACCCGCGACAACTGTCCGCCGAGGCCCGCTTTCAAAGTCGCTCCGCAATGAGGACGTGCACTCGGGCGGTCGTACAGCGCTATTTGCGTAAGTCATACTTTCTCGACGGGGTGCTGGACGGTCCCTGGTCGATCGCCAACCACACTGCGCCTTCGACGTCGTGTGCCAGCATCGGCAGATGGAACACCAGTGGATGTCGGCGAGTTGCGGGTATCCGCGTCGACGCAGAATCGAGAGCGCTTTGAGCGCCTCACTCGGGTTCGCGTAAGACTTTTTCGTACAAGTAGGCATAGCAGTGCATCCCTTCCAATTTGGGTTGGGCCTGCACTGCAATAGCCAGATTTCACGGTTCTTCGTTGGACCGTCGTCACGAAGAAAATATTAGACGGGCGCTGACTTGGCGCGGTAAATTTCCTCGCGAGAGTAGAACTCCGTCGTGGCTTGGCGTCGCCTGCCAACGTCGCCTGTGACAAACTCCGCGAAGTCCTTGTCACGATCACCGATCACCGCGTCTTCGACCGCCTCGGCGCTGGGCTCACCGGGCCACGCTGTCTGGCGCGTTAGACGATCCCGGTCCAGTCGCGTCCCTGAGATCGCTACCCAGTCGCGAAGCCGTTGGCGGGCGTCCGCGAAGTCGCGGTGCCATCCAAACGGCGCCGAACCGTGCTGGTCGGGGTCGTAGGCGCATAGCCAGTGCAGGTGCAGGGCCGACAACTCCCAGACGAGTTCCGGATGGCGGTGCCAGAACGGCGGCACGACGGACGCTGGGAGTCCGTACGTCCGTCGCAGCCAGTTCACCCAGCGGTTCAGCTCCACCCATTCGTATTCGGCCTCGTCGGCGGTGAGGAGGTTCCAATTTATGGGATGCGGCGGCTCCGCCAGGAGCGGACCGTCGAGGTCATCGAACGAGTCGTCGTCGAAGGGTGTCCCGTTGTCGTCGGGCTCCCAATCGATCAATTGCTCCGACATCGCCGCCCTCACATCGCCAGTGCGCCGGTGTCGACTCGTGCTGGGCCGGCATCCTGCGAAATGCCTTTCCCGAGTGCTGGCGCATCCCGCTCGGCGGCAGGTGCGCGTCGACCTCGGTCCACCTCGTAGTTGGTGCGGGCGAGGTCGTGGCCGAGCTTCTTGGCGACGAACTCTTCGCGCTCGACGACTTCGCCGTCGCGCTCGATCTGGAAAGTGCGCACGTAGCCTTCGGCCACGAAGCTGTCGCCTTTTACGAAGCGGGCGAGCGCTCGGTCGGCGGTGGCGCGGTAGGTAACGAGGTCGTGGAAGCTGGGGTCGAGTTCGCTGAAGCCGCCGTTGTCTTCGCGGCGAAAGTGGGGCTGGCCGACGCGCACGTAGAAGCGCGTGTCGCCGTTCTCGGTGACCGACTGCTGCGGCTCCGAGGCGATGAAGCCGGAGAGCGACTGCTGGGTGTGAAGTGCCATGGGACTTGTCCTCCTGCAATTCGGTGGACCGGGTTGATCCGCGCTCGCTATGAGGTGCACCGGGCCTCACCCGCTGTCACTCCTCGGGAGCGGCTGGCTCTTCCGCAGGCATGATGCGGGCCGGCACTCGCATGAGTGATTCGATCTCGGAGCGGTGTGCGCGCAGCTCGTTGGCGTCTGGGCGTGTGGTCCACATCCTCAGCCTCGCCACGACAGGTGGTGCCGCGCGCAGCAGGATCAGTCCGGTGCCAAACGACAGAGTGCGGATTCTGTCAGGCGGCATGATCGCGACGCGGCGGACCGAGCGTTGCGAGGAGCGGGAGCCGCGATCGCCGACGGTAGTTGAGTCGGTTGCATCGTCCCGTTCCCCGATGAGGGTCGAGAGGTCCTGCAGGTCTCGAGAGTTGGATGCCCCGCCGAGAACGATCTTGACGATGGACGAGTCCCAGATTGAGGCAGCTGCGTTGTCGCTCCATTTCGTTCGTGCCTGGGCTAGGGATTGAAGCACGGGCATTGTGGTGATGCCGGTGCCGCCACCCTCAGCCATGAGTGTCGGAAGCGACGGCAGGGGAGCGAGGTTGCCAATCTCGTCAAGCGCGAGCAGCATTGGCGGGTCCAACCTCGCGCCTGGGCTGCGGGCCGCGATGCGGCGCGCCGTCTCCACGAGGTCCTCGACGAGTGCCGACACCAGAGCAGCGGAATTGTTCGAACCGGCTCCGGTCGCCAACAGGTACAGCGTGCCGTTGCTGCGGATGAATCCCTCCGGGTCGAAGCTCTCGCCTTCGCTCGGCGAGACGGCGTCGAGTACGCGAGGGTCGGCGAGCGCGCCGAGCGAGAGGGAGACGCCTTGCCAGATCGAGTCGCGTGTGCGCGGGTCCGATTCGAGCATGGCTTGGAGTGAGTCGCCCCAGCCGGTCGCTGCTACCGGGCTGCTGAGCAGAATTGAGACGGCGTCGTGGGCGGCGGCCGGGTCGAGTGTCCAGCGGAAGAGCTCGGCAGGAGACCGCCGATCGAGCGCTGCCGCGTGCAGGAGTGCCTGTAGCGCTGTGCGGGTCTTGGCTTCCCAGAAGCCGCCACCCTCAACACCGCCGGCCGCGAGCCCGGTGCCCGCGGCGAGTCCCGTCGCACGGATCATTGCCGTCAGCGGGTCCTCGCAGCCGCGGATCGGTGACCAGCGCAGCCCGGCGGGCACGCCTTCCGCGAGCTGTTGCGGATCGAACACCGCGACGGGGCCGATTCGCTCACGGGCGCGCAAGGTCGCGGTGAGATTGTCGGGCCGCGTGGATGTGGCGACGACGGATCCCGGAGCGTCGAGGATGGCGTTGATCACGATGTGCGCGCCCTTGCCCGATCGCGGAGGACCGATGACGAGGGTCGAGTCCTCGACGCTCGCCCACACGTCAGCGCCACGGGAGCGCCCGATTCGGTATCCCACGTCCGTGGGTCCGGCCGTGGAGAGTGAGGGACGCAGATGGATGGCCCGCCGCATGAGCGTCTTTGTGGATGCCGCCCGCAGCACGTCGGCCCGAGTAGCGATGCCGTGAATCCGGTATGGGTCCGATTCGGCGGTGTGGCCGAGATTGCGCAGCCATCGCCACAGGGCGAATCCCGCGGCTCCCAGAATGCTGAGCAGCAGAATCGCGGCGGCCCAATACGCGACGGGGTTCAAGCCCGGTGCGTGCAGGGCCGCCGACGGGTTACCCGGGTTGAACAGCACCGCGATTCCAGCTTCTGGTCCACCGGCCGGCTGAGCGATTCCCGTCGCCCACGCGGCGACCGCACCCGCGCCCCGCAACAGCAGGGCGAGCACAGCAGCACCGATGAGAATCCCGACCCCGATGTTGGCGAACTCGTCGCCGGGCGTGGACTGCGGCCGCTGTGTCGTCATCACGGCTCAGAATCTCAGTTCGGGGCCGGGCCGGCTGAACCGCCGCACGGGGGAGTAGGCGAAGGTGCGGTCGCCGGAGAACCCTGCGGTCGAGTCCAGGAGGTCCGTGACATCCTGAGCATCGATGACGAGGCTTGCGATCCCTTCTTGAATGAGTCGATGGCATCCCGCGCTGGCCGCGCTGGTGACCGGGCCGGGGATGGCGCCGACCGGGCGGCCGAGGGAGTGGGCTTGACCGGCGATGTCGAGGGATCCGGAGCGGTACCCGGCTTCGACGACCACTGTTGCGCCGGAGAGGGCTGCGAGGATCCGGTTGCGTTGCAGGAACCGCCACCGGGTGGGGGCCGAGCCAGGCGGTAGTTCGCTGACGAGGAGCCCGCCGCTCTGCTCGATGCGTTCGAACAGCTGCTCGTTGCCGGCCGGATGCACCCGGTCGAGTCCGCTGGCGAGTACCGCGATCGTCGAGCCGGGCTGAGCGACAGCGGCGGCACGGTGCACCGACACGTCGATTCCGTAGGCACCGCCGGACAGGATCACCCGCCCCTGGTAGGCCAGTTCCGATGCAAGCTCGGTTGCGACCTGACTGCCGTATGCGGTCGCTGCCCGGGCGCCGACGATGGTGACGCGTCCGGGAAGCGGCGTCGACAAGCCAGTGCGGTCACCCTTAAGCCACAGTGCGATTGGTGCGCTCGCGCCGAGCTGTTGCAGCTCGCCCGGCCAGTCCACGTCTTCGGGCGTGAGGAACTGCAGGTCGTGGCGTTCCATGTCGGCACGGATGCGGTCGAGCTGACCGGGGTTGACGCGTGGGGCGAGCCGGCGTCGCCACAACTCGCCCTCGGCCGGGTCGACACCGTTCGGCAGCCGCACCCCCGAGGTGATGAGCTGCACGGTTTCGACCGCACCGAGCCGGGCGACGAGCGTCCCTGTGACGATGTCGCTGGGCTCGGATAGCACGGCGAGAGTCAGCCGCGCCTCGCGCTCGGCGCTCATAGTTTCGGCCATGGAAATGCCTCCTCGATCTGAAAGTAGGTGCGCAGCGGCAACCAGACCTACTTACTCGCGTTCATACGAGCTGTGGTGTCGAACACCGAGAGCTCATCGGGATGCAGCTGGTGCTGCACAACGAAGCTTCGGTCCTTGATCCGCCACAACCCCTGACCGGTTCCGAGCGTCGGGAGAAGCTTTTGCTCGGTGCCGCTGAGTCCGAGCGCACTCGCCGTCGAGCCGAGTTGGTCGGGTTCCTGGCGGTAGACGATTCGGGTTTCGGCGTTGGCGAGGAGCGATGACGCGAGCGCGCGCATGGCTGATCCGGAGTCGCCCACGTTGTCGAGGTCGCTGAGTTTGTGGAAGATCAGCATGTTCGCAATACCGAAATGCCGGGCGAGACGCCATTGGGCGTCCATCCTTCGCAACAACGCCGGATAGGCCATGAGCCGCCAGGCTTCGTCGTAGATGACCCACCGTTTGCCGCCGGTCGGATCGGCGAGGGCGGCTTCCATCCAGGCCGACGAACAGGTCATCAGCACCGAGATGAGGGTCGAGTTCTCGGCGACCCGGGAGAGGTCGAGGGAAACCATCGGAAGTGACGGGTCGAAGCGAACGGTGGATGGCCCGTCGAACAGGCCAGCGAGGTCACCGGCGACGAGGCGGCGCAGGGCGTGGCCGACGAGGCGGCCGTCCTCGGCGAGCCGGCCCTCATCATCCGTGGGATTCGGGGCGAGGATGCGGTCCACAACCATGGGCAGGATGGGAACGTTCGAACACCGGACCGCTTCGGCGAGGCGAGGTCGATCGCGGTGTGCTCGAGCGGGCTGAGCGATCGCCCGAGCACCGTCTCGGCGAGGGCTCCGATGAGCTCGCGGCGACGTGAGGCGAGTTGCGCCGCCCACTCCTCGTCAGAAGCGGATGCTGCGCGGTGCCCCTCGTCGAGCGGGTTGAGCCGATTGCGCATCCCGTGCCCCAGCTTGATGGCCATTCCGCCAACCGCTTCGGAGACGGCGGTGTGCTCGCCTTTGGGATCGCCGGGCACGTAGACGCGGTGGCCGAAGGGCAGCGAGCGCGTGTAGAGCGACTTCGCCAAGGCCGACTTGCCGGAGCCGACTATGCCGGCGAGCACAATGTTCGGCGCGGTGATCAGCCCGCGCTGGTAGAGCACCCAGGGGTCGTACACAAATGAGCTCCCCGAGTAGAGGTCCTGCCCGACGAAGACTCCCGCAGATCCCAGCCCGGCCTCGGCAAGGAACGGGTAGTGGCCGGACAGGGTGGCCGAGGTGTCCTGATGCTTCGGGATCCGCAGTCGCCCGGGCATCCGCAGCTGCGCGGCCCCCGGCTCACCGCCGGCAGGGAGGTAGGCGCCGGTTCGCGCCTGGTCGCGTTCGGTGATCCAGCGCACTCGCGCTTCGATTTGCTTCGCTTTACGGGCATCCGCCTCGATTCTTGCGGCGACCCGTTTGCGGGCGCGACGGTTTCCGCGACGTTCGCCATGCGGTTCCACCAGCGCTGCGGTATGCAGGCGCTCGTTTATTGAGTTTTTCACATCGCCACCGTGTGCCTCGCCTGGGGCGTCGAGGTCAGCCGGGCAGGTCCCCAGATATCGACGACCGGTCGGCCAATCCGGGAGGATCGGCTCCGGGATGCCGCCGACATCGCGACGGACTCCGACGCATACCGGCGCAGCAGCGAGACATACCGGTGGGCCGTGCTGTAGGTCAGTGCGTAGGGCGAGCCGGGCGGCACCACGGTGCGGTCGGTGGATCCGGCCGGGATGCGGTCGTACACGTACCCGTTGACGAGCGCGGCATCCGTTGTCTCATCGCCAAAGTCCCACTGGCGCAGGTACTCGATCCCCGCACCGAATCCGCGACGATCGATGGTGCCGATCGCCCGGTCGGCTTCGTCTCCCTGAAGGTAGACAACGCTGACCCAGCGACACTCTTGCGCGTTTGTGTCGAACATGGTTGCTCCTATCTGGATGGGTTTCAGAGAAGGTGCGCGCGCCTCACAGGTTGCGGCACAGGGGCAGTGCGGCGGCGGTGAAGGCTTGCGCCTGCTGGCCGAGAAGGCGACGCGTCTCGCACGAGCTCTGAATCGCCGCCTGCTCGATCGACGACACCGCGGCATCGAGTTCGTCGACGGTGGGCGCGGTGACGCAGATGAGTCCCGTCGTTCGCAGCACCCCGTGGCCGGCGGTGAGATCGGCCTCCTGCTGCAGCACGTCCTCGAACTCCGCGGTCGCAGAGGCATCTTCGATCTGGCCAATGCGTTGCCGCTGGTGGGCGTCACTGATCAGCTCGGTCTTCTTTTTTCGGATGTCACGGGCAGCCTGATCTGCGCGGACAGGGAGGTAGTGCAGCGAGACCGTGCGCAGCACGCCGTTCGTAAAGGCGAGGGGCGACAGGAACCCCGGATACACCTGTGACCTCGGCCATTCACTGATCCACAGCACCGCGTGGTATCCGCTGTCGGAGCGCAGGCGGTCCCAGCTCTCGGATACGGCGACCGGGCCGGCGGTAGCCAGGTCACGCCCGACTCCGGGATGCCGGTCCAGCTCGACACCGGCAGCGGGGTCGTAGGCGCTTCGGAGAATGTTTGCGAGATCGTCGGCGGCGAGCCATCCGCCCACAATCAGGTCAGCAGCCCGCAGAGCCCGGGTCAGGGCTGTCATCTCCTGCCGGAGCACGCCTGCCGCACCACGAATGCCGCCGCCCTGCGACCGAATCTGACGGGAGGCTGCAGGGATGTCGAGTGCGAGGCTGATCGTCGTGGCATGACGTTCACCGGCGGGCCCCGCCCGGTCGATGAGCTCCCTGTAAGTGTTCGCAGCCCAACTGTTGTCGTCGATGCCGCGCTGCGTCCACCATTCGGTCAGATCAGTGCCCGCGTCGGGCAGCGTGCGTTCGCACACCTGCAGCCGAGCGATGCGGCCCGATCGGCATGCGCCGGCCAGCACACGCCCCCACCCGGTCACGCGTCGTTGCTGCTCGCCCGGGTCGAGCAGAGCGAATGCCGGATGCGACACCGTCACGATCGCGGTGAGGGTGCGCCCGTGCGGGTCGTGGATCATGACCGCACCCGACTCGGGATCGTTCCACTCGCGCAGGGCACTCGCATCCCCGGGCAGCGCCAGAGTGCCCACCGGCCTGGGGCGGATGATCCTGCGCCGATAGGTCAACTGCCCTTGGGCGGTTCGCAGCATCCACCGGCTCATGATCGGTACCCACTCGACGATCTTGCGACCGCCGATCGGGACGCCGGCGATCACCGCAGCCGGTCCCCAAATCGGGCTCGTCCACGCGACCCCCGTGGCGCCCATCGTGTACAGCGACGCGACCAGAGTCACGGTGCCGATCGACAGGGCCACCAACTGCGGTACCGAGAGGCCGAGCATGATCCCGCGACGGCTCAGCCGCGAGAACTGCACCGGTGCAAGCTGGAAATCGTCGTTCTTCGTTTCGCTAGTCATAGCCGTTGTCCTTTCCCACTCACGACGATGCGGAGGAAACGTTGGGCGGGGGAGCAAGGGCGTCCGACCGGGGCGCCGGAGGCGGTGCGGGTGTGCTTGCGACATCGGCGGACTGTGAATGATCGTCTGCCGCACCGCCGATTGCATTGCCCACTTTCGGACCAGCGGATGCCGCGGCAGCAGCAACCGCTGCGACAGCGGTTACCCCTGCACCAGCTGCAGCACCGCCGCCCGCGCCTGCCGCGGCACCGGAGCCGGCGCTCGATCCGCCGGCTGCTCCGGCACCTGCCGATGCGGGACCGGATCCACTGCTCGATGGGGCCGGCGCAGCCGCACCTGACTGCGGAGACTTTCCGCTGCCGCCTTGGTCGAGGATCTTCTTCGCGTTGCCGGACATGGGTGAGTTGGGCACCGGCACTGGTCGATTCATCGCCGACTTCGCCTCCTGTTCGCTCGACATCGCGTGGTACATGTCGAAGCCGAGGAAGTTCAGGAACTTGTAGCTGATGTAGGGCGCGAAAGCCGCGATGAACATCAGCACGATCCCGGCGATCGGGTCACTGATTGATGCCAGATCCGCGTCGATCGGCGCGGACACCTGTGTGACGGCCACGAGGAAGATCACGACGAGAACCAGTTTCGACAGGATCAGGGCGACCACGAACGAGACCCACTTCGTGAACCATCCCTTCGCGGCATCCCAGGTCGCGCCCGCCAGGGCAATCGGGCCGAAGACGATAGCCACCAGCAGCAGCGCTTTGCGGATGAGGAGCGAGAACCAGACGATCGCCGCGCCGCTGATCGCGAGCGCGGAGAGGAAGATTGTCATGATCGCCCCGACCCCCGGAGCGCCGACACTGATCCCGGTCAGCCCGCCGGCGAGCAGGGCGACGCGGTCTCCCATTCCCTCCATCGTGTTGCCTGTCGCTTGGACGACCCCGATCGACAACTGGTCGGTGATCTCCAGCAGCAGCCCGGTGATTGTGATGATCACGAACGATCCGAGCACCGCCTTTGCAGCGCCGAGTGCGGCCCGTGAGAGTGCAGTTGGATCGCGACGCACAACACCCGTGATCAGTTGCAGGCAGAACAGCAGCAGTGTCACGAACACTGCGACGCCGAAAAGTACGTTGAAGACGCCGAGGTACGCCGGATCAGTGAGATCGACGAGCGTGGTTGTATCGAATGCGGACCACACGGTCTGGAACATCCACGCTGCGGCCGACCCCATCGCATTCGCAAGCCAGTCGAACGGCGCGGCGATGAGGGATGCCGTGCCCTCGCCGACGGCGCTGCAGACTTCGGCAATCAGTGGAACGTCGCACACACTCATTCGGATACCCCGCTCGAGCCGCTGCCGGTTTAGACGGTCTGTCCGAGGTTCCAGAAAAAGTTCACGAGAGTCACAGCCGAGCCGCAGATGATCGCCGCCCCACACGCGACAAGCACACCGACCTTGCCGCGGGAAGCGAGGTGCGGGTTGGAGGAGTTCGCTCCGAAGCCCCACATGATCGCCGCGACGATCAGTGCCAGCACGCTCAGGATGAGGCCGAGGGTCATGACGGCGCCCACAATAACGCGTAGCTGCTCGATACCGGGAAGACCTGTCCCGTTCGGAGTGATGTCGATCATGGTTGGCTCCCTTTGTCGTAAGTGGTGATGACATTCAGGAGCGCGTTGCTGCCCCGCGATATCCATATCCGTCAGGGCGACTTACTGCAGCGTTACAGGAGGGATCTTTGAAGTATCAAATTTCGGTGAAGTGCCCGAAAGCCGATGCTGGTGTGCATCTGCGGGCGCGACGCATCCGATAGCGGAACATTCGGTACGCTCGGACCATGAACCTTGCCGGGCCACGCGCGCTCCGCGCCCCTGGCGAGGTCTCAGACCGGCTGAATTTGCTTCACTCCAGCCCAACGGCGTCCTCGCTTACAGACTGGGTGGAAGGTCTAATCGCGACTCGGTCCGCGGCGGGGCTGCCGGCCGAAGTGCCATATGTAGACCCACTCGACGCTGGAAGTGAAGCGCGGGTGCTGATAATTCTCGAAGCCCCTGGCCCTATGACGAACGCGTTCAACCCCGTTCCAGGTTCCGGATTCATCTCATCTGACAATGATGACGCCACCGCCGAGAACCTGTGGCGGGCGCGGACGCAATCCGGCCTCGTCGACGGGGTTCTCATCTGGAACGCGGTCCCTTGGTACCTAGGGCCCACGAATCGGAAGCCACGAGTCGCCGAGAAGGCCGTGGGCGGTGAGATCCTCCGCGAGTTGACCCGAATGCTTCCTGAACTGCACACGGTAGTACCGCTCGGTGATCACGCGAAGGACACTTGGCGGCGTTTCGCTCGGCCAGGCCTCGGAACTGCCATGCGGACGGTCGAGTCTTTCCATAGTGGAAGCCAGGCAATGAATCAGCCTGGCCTCCGATCCCACCTGCATGCGGCCCTCGCTCGGGCAGCTACCGATTGGCGACCACACGCCGTAGTTGAGCCTGCATCGATCAAGATCGAAATCGATCGTAGCGGAGCGACAACGAACCAATGGTACGAAGACATCCACCGCGATCGGATTGACATTCACCCGCGGTGGTGGTGACCAAGTAGAAACGCCCTGCGGTCTGGGGGTTACTAAATTTTGCGCCGCTTCCGGTTGGCGAACGGCAATTTCGCATATCTCTTTACGAACGCGTCATGATAATCGTCCTCGACTCGATCGGCCTCGTGATTCGGGGTCTCGACCCATGCGCAAACCAGTTCGTCCGCATCGCGGAGCTGCCAGATTGACCGGCCGCCGCTGTGGTTCGGGGCCTGCCGGCGGAAGGCGCCGATTCGACCCTGCAGCCCCGTCTTCGCTATCGTGCTCCCGATATAAACCACGGGGGCGCCGGCCACCCAACGGTCGAGGAGGTCTTCGACCGCATACGGCTTCAACCGCCGCCGGCTTGTCGGCAGGATGACGGCTTGATCGATCGCTGCTCGGAGTATGACATATAGCCCGTGGGCGACCGGGAGGTCGTCCGGAGTAACAGTAGAAAAGAGCTTGAAGCCCTGGAAGCCAACGCCCGCGAGACCAGGTTCGTCCCATGTGGCGGGAAGCGGGAAGTTGGTCACGGTTGGTCGTCGGTGTCCGCGGGCGTTCCCCCGACGTAAACCGCTTCGAGATCGTCCTGGCTGAGGCGAGTGAGTGTGGTTTCAAGAGCAATGTGGACGCGGCTCGCGTCAACCGTCGTGATTATTCGGAGGAGTGTTCCAAGCTCATCACCTTCGGGGCTCTGAACCGTTCGGCCAATGTGTCGTTGGCTTAGGCTCGTGAGCTTCGTGGTGACGGCACCGCGAGTTTTCTTGGTGTGGTCAATCGTCGGAGAGCAGGTTTGGCAGGTCACGTAGCTGGATAAGGATTCAACGTACCCGCGGTCGACGAACTCAGGCATGCGCGGACCGCTGAACCCTTGGGAATGCATTTCACGAACGGTTTCCACCGGCCACCTGAGCCACTCGGCCCAAGCACGCTCCCTGTCTACTTGCCCACGGAGGCTTGAGCAGTCATGGAAGTGCACGCGGCGTGCGTCTTTGCCAGCGACGACGTATATCTCACCATCTGCAATTGCCCGACGTATCTGAGCCTTCTCGATGCCAAGCTGCTCGGTCATCTGCGAACGAATCTCTTCGTCGCTGAAGTTCCGCTCCATGCGCCAATCGCGCTCCGCCTGGCTTAGACCTGCCGAAAGTTGATCCTTGGTCGGACGTTCGATGGCATCCACAGGATTCATGACCAGAGCCTAGCAATGTCGGGCTCGCATCGGCCACGCAACCGCATGCGCCACATACGTCCGCGTAGCTCGTTCAAAAATTTGCGCCAATGCCGAGCAAGAAGTTGACCCAAGCAACTCCCGCGCCGGCAAGCGCCGCTGCGCCGCAAGCCACAAAGAACCCTGTGCGAGCCCGGGTCGCGGTCTGAAAGTTGCCGTTCGACGCAGAGAGCGCCCAGACGGCGCCGTTCACGACCATCATCAGCACCGAAACGATGAGCACAATGGTGAACAGAGCGCCAATGATGCTCCGCAATTGTTCGGCGCCTCCGACGGCACCGAAGTTAGGGAAGATGTCCATCTCATGCCGCCTTCCCGAGCGTGCAATCGGCCGCGGCAACATCCGCGCTAGCGATGCCCCCGGCACCATGCTCGGAGAGCCAGTCTGTCGCGTTGACAGCTGGTTGGTCTGAACCCCCGGGGTGAATCTCGAGGTGGAGATGCGGCCCGGTCGACTTGCCGGCAGAGCCGACGTCTCCGATGTGCTGGCCAGCGACCACACCGTCGCCGGTCGCGACGTGCATGCCGCCGGGATACATGTGGCCGTAGTAGGAGGCGACGGAGACACCGTTCACCGAGTGATCGATGACGATCAAGCCGCCGTAAGATCCTCGCTGGCCGGCGAAGGCGACCACTCCGTCGGCGACGGCGAGGATCGGGGTGCCGAGCGGTGTTGCTAGGTCGCTCCCCGCGTGGAACTTCGGTTTTCCGCTGTACGGGTCGACGCGCCACCCGAAGCTGTCCATTTTTGTATAGGTGCCAACAGGCAGCGGAAACACGACCCGGGACGTCTCAATCAGCGCTGGCCCGAACGACAGTGACGGCAACGATTGCGGCGTTATCGCGGCATCGAGGACCGCTTGCGCGACCAGCTCGTAGTTCTGATATCGGTCGGGGTAGGCGCTGACCTCGACCGCTTGCGCGGCGGCGCCAGGGTCGAGCTGCTGCCATCCATTGACGTCGAGAAGCCCGCGTGGAGAGCCCGCGTTGGGCCCCAACGGACCGCCGAAAAACGCCTGCGCCTGATATTCGACGCTCATGAGTTCGGCGACCGATCCCCACCCGGCGGCCGGGCGCATCTGGTAGATGCCGAGGGAGTCGTGGTCAGAGCCGTCGCCGTCGTTCGGAAGCCCGGCTGACTCCGGGTACGCGCTGGTGTTGGAGAGCATCCGCAGCGTCGATTCCGCGAGTGCAGCCATGAGGGCAACGATCACCCCGTCGTGACCGACGCCGGGTGTGCGCCCGCCGACTGTGATAATCGTCGCGGCATTGGCGAGTTGGCGGGTGCCGAGCGTGATCGAGCGGCCGTCGCGAGTCTGGGCGGCGAGGGTATCGGGCATCTTGCCGACCGTGAGCGACCCCGATTGGCAGGAGGCGGGCGTAGGCATTGCGAGTGCGGCCACGCCCATCAGTGCGGCCAGAGGGCTGGCGAACACCAGTGCGACGAGGAGAACGATGAGTTTCTTCACTTCAGCGGCCGATCAAGTTGCGAGAGCCGGAGGAGCGTGCAATTCGCAGTCGCCGGGCACGCGGCGAACACGGTGAACGTGACCGATCGGTCGCTTTCAACCGGCTCGGCCCCCCAGCTGCCTGACCGGTGACG
>Ga0247812_10001440_pt1 | contig 13496 bp, 7 predicted proteins | sample UWRJL149409B1_FD_178011 | JGI IMG/M metagenome (GOLD analysis project Ga0247812, IMG submission 178011) | Plant litter microbial communities from Arlington Agricultural Research Station in Wisconsin, United States - UWRJ-L149-409B-1 | ecosystem: Environmental > Terrestrial > Plant litter >...
AGGCGGAAGTCGTGGTCTCGACCGCGCGGACGACTCCGATCCTGACGTCGAACGCCACCGGAACCGCCGCAGACAACATCCGCCTGGCCAGTGGAGGCTCGATCGCCGTCACGACCGGAGCGGCGATAACGGTCGATTCGAACCACACGGTGGATCTCGACAGCGGGTCTTCGATCACCATGGCCAACGCGGCCGACGGCGCGACGGGCATTCTGGTGACCGGCGGACGCACCACGGGCGTGATCGTCGGCGGCGCAATCACGATCACCGACAGCATCGAGACCTACACCGACACGGATTCGGACGGCGACGCCGACGGCCCGTTCGCGGCGGGCACGGGTCGCTACGGCGTTCGGGTCGCAGGACCGATGACGGGGTCCATCGTTGGCGAGGTCGGCGGCACGATTGGCGTTCAGGGCAACAACTCCTACGGCGTGTCTGTCGAGGGTCCGCTGACGGGCTCGATACGGCTCCTCAGCGGCATGACCGTGACAGGCGACAACGTCTACGGCCTGCGGAACACCGGAACTGTGTCCGGGGATATTCTTCTTTCCAGCGGGACTGTCGCCGTGCAGGGCGCAAACGCCGTCGGCGTGGCTGTCGATGCTGCCGTCGCTGGCGGGCTGCAGATTCAGTCGGCTATCACCGCCACCGGGTACCGCTACACCTCGCGCCCACCATCACTGCCAGCGGACACCACCAATGTGGTTGCTGCGAATCTGTACGTGGAAGACCTCGACGCCGATGACCTTCTTCAGGGCGGTCCGGCTGTGCGCGTCGCTGCTGATGTCGCAGGAGGGGTTCTGCTGGATATTGCGCCGGCATATCGCCTTGGTATCGAGGGTGATGACGATCACGACGGTGTCAAGAATGGTGACGAGGACGACGACGGCGACGGTACCAAGAACCGGGACGATACGGATCGCGACGGCGACGGCATCCTCGACACAAGCGAAGGCGCCGCATCACTCACATCGCTGGGCGGCGCGCCCGCCCTGCTGATCGGATCGACCACCCAAGGCATCACTCTCGGTGTGGTCGGGACTGGCGAGGAAGCTTACGGCCTCGTCAACCGTGGCTCAATTACAGGCACCGGGATCTACGACGGCGTCGCGGCGCAAGGCTTGCGAATGGGCGCCGGTACGGGCCAGTCGGTAAATATCGCGGGCGGCGTCAACAACATCGGAACGATCACGGCCACTTCGGCCGCAGCCAACGCGACCGGCGTACTTTTCGATGCAGGCGTCACTACGCCAACCCTGCGCAACAGCGGTTCGATAGGCGGCGTCGCCGTTACTGAGGGGGTTCATACTGCTGTCGGCGTTTTGATCGCCGCTGGCGCCAACCTGCCCTCGATCGTCAACTCGGGCGTCATCAGCGCCGGCGTGTCTGGCGAAAAGGCTGACGCCGTGGGCATCCGTGACCTGTCAGGCACCCTGACCAGCCTCACCAACACCGGGGTCATCACCGGCTTCATCGTGCCGAACGATGATGCCAAGGACACCGACGACAGCGATCTTGATCCGTCAAACGAAGTCGTCACGGGTCAGGCGATCGCTTTCGACGTTCGGGCTAACACCTCGGGTGTAACCTTCGTCCAGTCGGGTCGTGTCTCCGACGGCCGGTTCACTGACACCGACGGTGACGGTAAGTACGACTTCGAGGACGACGACGATGACGGCGACGGCATCCTCGACAACGTCGACAGCAGCGACACCGACGACGACAACGACGGCACTATCGATTCCGAAGAGCCGCTGATCCAGGGGGCTATTCTTCTGGGCTCGGGCGCGGACGTCCTCGATATCCGCAATGGCCAGGTGCTGGGAGACATCAGCTTCGGCGCAGGCGCGGACTCCTTGCTCGTGTCCGGCGGGGCCGAAGTTCGCGGCGTTCTGTCCGACAGCGACGGGCAGTTGAACGTCAACGTCTCCAACGGCCTTCTGGACGCGCGTCAGGCCACCGCCCTGAACGTGACCGGGTTGAGCGTGGGCGCTGACGGCAATCTTCTGGTGACGGTTGATCCCGAGGGCAACAAGTCCGGCGGCTTCAACGTGGCTGGAACCGCGACCATCGCCAACGGTGCAGCCCTGGGGGTGCGCTTCACATCGCTGATCACGGATCCCGAACGCTTCACCATCATCAAGGCGGACACGCTGAACTACGGCGTGATCGACCCCAACTCGGTGCAGGCCAACTCACCCTATCTGTTCGTGGTCAGCGCAGGCGCCAACGTCGCCGCTGGCGAGGTCTATATCGACGCCCGTCGCCGGACCGCCGCGGAGATCGGTCTGATCCCGGTCGAGGCCCAGGCCTTCGACGCCGTCTATGCCGCCCTCGGCGACAGCACGACGATCCGTAACGCCTTCGTCAGCCAGCTGGAACGCGAAGGCTTCATCAACCTGTATCAACAGATGCTGCCCGACCACTCCGGCGGGCCCCTGCTCTCGCTGGCCAGCGGCGTCGACGCCGTGACCCGCGCCCTGACAGGCCGCAACGCCTCCGCCGGTCCGGGCGAAACCAGCGCCTGGGTGCAGGAGATCAATTTCTACGCCGAGAAGGACAGGACCGACTCCTACGGCTTCGAGTCCGAAGGCTTCGGTGTCGCCGGCGGCGTTGAGCGCGGCACGAACCTGGGCGCCTTCGGGGTCTCGGTCGCCTTCACGTCCTCCGATCTTGAGGACCCCGAGGCTCGCGCCGAAGAAGTCCTGTCCGCCAGCCTGCTGGAGCTGGGTCTCTACTGGCGCGCCCAGGGCGAGAACTGGACGACCTGGGCCCGCGCAGCCGCTGGCTACGCCACCTTCGACTCCGAGCGCTCACTTGTCGGAGACGGGATCTATCTGACCAATGAATCGAGCTGGAACGGCCTGACGCTGGCCCTGGCGGCCGGCGCCTCCTACGAGCGCAATTTCGGTCGCCTGAACATCCGGCCCGAGGGCTACGTCGAGTACTTCGGTCTGCGCGAAGACGGGCATACGGAAGAAGGCGGCGGCGACGGCTTCGATCTCGACATCGACAAGCGCGACGGTCACCTGTTCTCGGCCGTGGCGGCCGTCAACATTGGTTACGGCTTCGGCACCAACGGCTGGATCCGTCCGGAACTGCGCCTCGGCTGGCGTCAGAACATCTCGGTCGACATGGGCGAGACCATCGCCCGTTTCGCCTCGGGCGGCTCGGACTTCAAACTGACGCCGGCCTCGATCGAAGGCGGCGGTCCCATCGCCGGCCTGCGGATCGCCGTGGGCAACGAGCTGGGCATGTTGTCCCTGAACGCCGACGCCGAGATGCTGGAAGACTATGTCCGCTACACCCTGCTGCTGCGGGCCAGCTTCCGGTTCTAGCGATCGGAAAGCCAGGCAAACGAAAGGGCCGCCGGAGCAATCCGGCGGCCCTTGTCGTGTCTGGATCGTGGTAGGCGGCGACGGGTTCGAACCGCCGACCCTCTCGGTGTAAACGAGATGCTCTGACCAGCTGAGCTAGCCGCCCATTCCACGAACCGGCTGTTTGCCCGTCCCGGCCTATCCGTTCAAGGTGCTTTTCAGCCCCTCGCCTACGCGAAAGCGCGCCGTGCGCGAGGCGGGGCGGCTGATGGCCTCGCCGGTCTGGGGATTGCGCGCCACGCCGGCCTTGCGATCCACCACCACGAAGGTGCCGAAGCCCAGGAGACGAACGTCCTGCCCTTTCTGCAAGGCTCCCGCAACGCCGTCTGTGAAGGCTTCCGGCGCCAACTTCGCCTGGTCGCGGCTGATGTCGGCTGCAGTCGACATGGCGGCGATGAGTTCGGTCTTTGTCACGGTCGCTGTCCCCTTTCGCGCTACCCATCCCGCGGCGACTAAAGGGCGCCGAATCATTCCCGTCAAAAGAGAAACGCGGCCCCGGATGCCCGGACCGCGCTTTTCGTCATTAACAGACGTCGGCCGTCGATCAGTGACTGACGACCGCGCCTCCGTCGACGGCTGGCGGAGGCGTGGGGCTGAGCGGCTCGGTAGCCTCGTCCCATTCCACAGGCGTCAGTGTGCCCGTCAGGGCCCACTTCAACGCCTCGTCGGCCGTCGAGATCGGGATGATCTCCAGCGCGCCCTTCACATTGTCTGGCACGTCGGCGAGGTCCTTCTCGTTCTCCTGCGGGATCAGCACGGTCTTGACCCCGGAACGCAGGGCCGCGAGCAGCTTCTCCTTCAGGCCGCCGATGGCCGTCACGCGACCACGCAGGGTGATCTCGCCGGTCATGGCGATGTCCTTGCGGATCGGGATGCCGGTCAGGACCGAGACCATCGCGACCGTCATCGCGACGCCCGCCGAGGGACCGTCCTTTGGCGTCGCGCCATCCGGCACGTGCACGTGGATGTCGGTCTTCTCGAACACCGGCGGCTTGACGCCGATGCTCAGCGCCCGGGCCCGAACATAGGAGGCGGCGGCGGAGATGGATTCCTTCATCACCTCCTTCAGGTTGCCGGTGACGGTCATGCGACCGCGGCCCGGCATCTTGATCGCCTCGATGGTCAGGATCTCGCCGCCGAACTCGGTCCAGGCCAGTCCGGTGACGATGCCGACCTGATCTTCTTCATCCGTCTCGCCATAGCGGAACTTCTGGACGCCCGCATATTTGGCCAGCTTTTCGGCGTCGACCGTGATCGTTGTCGTGCCGTTCCTGGACATCTCACGAACGGCCTTGCGGGCCAGACCGCCCAGAGCACGCTCCAGCGACCGCACGCCGGCTTCCCGGGTGTAGTAGCGGATCAGGTCGCGGATGGTCTCGTCCGGCACGATGAACTCGGCCGGCTTCAGGCCATTATCGGTCGTGACCTTGGGCAGGACGTGACGCTTGGCGATCTCGACCTTCTCGTCCTCGGTGTAGCCGCTGACCCGGATGATCTCCATCCGGTCCATCAGGGGCTGGGGCATGTTCAGGCTGTTGGCCGTCGTGACGAACATGACGTTGGACAGGTCGTAGTCGACTTCCAGATAGTGGTCGCCGAACGCATTGTTCTGTGCGGGATCCAGCACCTCCAGCAGGGCTGAGGACGGATCGCCTCTCCAGTCGGCGCCCAGCTTGTCGATCTCGTCCAGCAGGATGAAGGCGTTGGTGGTCTTCACCTTCTTCATCGACTGGATGATCTTGCCAGGCATGGAACCGATGTAGGTCCGTCGGTGACCGCGGATTTCGGCCTCGTCGCGCATGCCGCCCAGCGACATCCGGACGTATTCACGCCCCGTCGCCTTGGCGATCGACTTGGCCAGCGAAGTCTTGCCTACGCCGGGAGGTCCGACGAGGCACAGGATCGGGCCCTTCAACGAGTTGGTCCGGGCTTGCACGGCCAGATACTCGATGATGCGCTCTTTCACCTTCTCCAGGCCGTAGTGGTCCTCTTCGAGGATGTCTTCGGCCTTGGCCAGGTCGATCGGCTTCTGCTTGGCCTTGCCCCACGGAATGGACAGCAGCCAGTCGAGATAGTTCCGGACCACGGTCGACTCGGCCGACATCGGGCTCATGTTGCGCAGCTTCTTGACCTCGGCCTCGGCCTTGGTGCGGGCTTCCTTGGACAGGCGCGTCTTACGAATGCGCTTCTCCAGCTCCATGATCTCGTCGCGAGCGTCGTCGGTCTCGCCCAGCTCGCGCTGGATCGCCTTCATCTGCTCGTTCAGATAATATTCGCGCTGGGTCTTCTCCATCTGACGCTTCACGCGCGAGCGGATCTTCTTCTCGACCTGCAGGACGGAGATCTCGCCCTCCATCAGGCCATAGACCTTCTCCAGTCGCTTGGGCACGTCGATGGTCTCCAGCAGGGCCTGTTTGTCGGCGATTTTGACCGACAGGTGCGCTGCGACCGAGTCCGCCAGCTTGGACGGCTCGGTGATCTGGGGGATGGAGCTGAGGGCCTCGGGCGGCACCTTCTTGTTCAGCTTCACATAGTTTTCGAACTGCTCGACGACGGCGCGCAGCAGGGCTTCGGACTGGGCGGGCTCGCCCGGTTCATCGACGATGGCGACAGCCTCCGCCTCGAAATACTCTTCGCGGTCCGTGAACCTGGTCAGGCGCGCGCGGCTCTTGCCCTCGACCAGCACCTTAACGGTGCCGTCGGGCAGTTTCAGCAGTTGCAGAACCGTGGCCAGGACGCCGACGGGATAGATGGCGTCGGGCGTCGGATCGTCGTCGACCGAGTTCTTCTGGGTGGCGAGCAGGATCTGCTTCTCGCCTTTCATGATCTCGTCCAGCGCCCGCACGGACTTCTCGCGTCCGACGAACAGCGGCACGACCATGTGCGGGAAAACCACGATGTCCCTCAGAGGCAACACGGGCAGGGTTTTGATATCAGTCATGATGCGTACTCCTGGGCCTTCGGAGATCTCCGGCCCGCCGCCTCGCCCTGCCCCGCGCTATGCAGCGACCCTGCGAAACGACCCGTCGATTCCGACGGCTTTCGAATGAGTATGTGGTCTCACCGCCTCAGGGTTCAAGCGTGACCGCCATATGGTCCACGGAAGCGTGATCTTGCAGTGACGCTGGACGGTTTGGACAGGGTTTTCGCCTTAACCGGAAAGATCGCGCGAAACTCTCCCCGCCCGCGCAACATCGCGCCGCTGGCCGGTGTTGCGGGGGCACCTCACTTTGGTCTGTCCGTGAACGCACCATCGGCACGTGCGGGCGATATCGCTCAGACGAACCGCAATTCCTGCAGGTCGACTTCGCGGATCAGCTTGCGGGCGATGATTTCGTCCAGCTCCCTCGCGCGCGACAGCCGGATCAACTCCGCGCGCTCCGCAACAAGGCCGGCCATCCGCAGACGCCGCTCGATGTCCGTGGTTCGCAGTGTCTGTTCCTCGTCATCGGCCTCCTCGCCATGGCTGTGGCTGGTGATGCGGTGACGATAGAGCTCCATCAGTTGCGCCGCCGCCTCGGCATAGACGTCCGGGTCGGGCTGACCCTCAGCCATGTCGTGAGCGGCCTGTTCGATCGCCTTCAGGGCGGCGTTGGCGGCTGCAACGCGCGATGCGTCCTCCTCGCGCTGATGCGAGGGCTCGGGTGGCAGCTCCAACCCTTTCATCAACGGCGGCAGGGCCACCGTCGCCAGAACCAGAGAGACGATGATCACGCCGGCGGCAAGGAAGATCGCGAGGTTCCGCGCCGGCAGGGGCGTGCCGTCCGCCAGCAGGAACGGCAGCGTCAGGATGCCGGCCAGGGTGATCGCGCCCCGCACGCCCGCCAGCGACATGACGGCGACCAGCCGGACATTGGTGCTCTTGCGAAACCCGGTCCGCTTTTCGCGAAACAGGGTCATATGCAGCGAGGTCCAGACCCAGATGAACCGCAGGGCGGCCAGGGCGGCGACGATGGCGCCGACGTAGACGGCCAGCCACCAGACCTCGCCGCGATCGGTCGTCGCCACCACCTCGGCGGCGCGGGACATGATCGATGGCATCTGTTCGCCCAAGATGACGAAGATCACGCCGTTGGCCGCGAACTGGACCGTGTCCCAGACCGTGGCGCGCCGGATGCGGGTCATGGCCAGGGCCTCGCCCCGCCGCTCGGTGAACCCCATTGTGATGCCCGCCGCCACGGCCGCGAGGATGCCGGATGCGTGCAGTTCTTCCGCCGCCAGATAGGCGGCGAAGGGGATCAGCAGGCTGATCAGGATTTCGGCGGCGACGTCTTCGCCCCACCGGCGGCTCACAAGGGTCTTCAACCAGGCGACGGCGAAGGTCACCGCGACCCCGATGGCGATCCCCGCCAGCGCCAGCCAGGCGAAGGTCGCCAGGGCCGAGCCGATCGAAAAGGCGCCCGTCGTCGCCGCCACGACGGCGATCCGCATGCAGGTCAGGCCGGTGGCGTCGTTCAGCAACGACTCGCCCTCGAGGATATGCATCAGCCGCTTGGGCATCGGCACGCGCCCGGCGATGGCGGACACCGCAATCGGGTCGGTCGGCGACAGGATGGCGGCGAGGGCGAAGGCGATGGCCAGCGGCATGCTGGGGATCATCCAGTGGATCAGGAAGCCCAGACCGACGACGGTGAAGACCACCAGCCCCAGCGCGAGCTCCAGCACGACCGCCCGGTCACGGAACAGGGTCGCCTTGGGAATCCGCCAGCCGTCGAGGAACAGCAGAGGCGGCAACAGGAGCAGGAAGAAGACGTCCGGCTCCAGATCGACCGACCGCCCTGTGATCAGAACGATCACCGCCCCCAGCGCGATCTGCACCAGAGGCAGGGCGATCCGTGTCACCCGGGCGACCGCGCCCGAGACCACCACGGCCAGTAACAGCAACAGGACGGTCTCGATCAGCGCCATGGATCAGGCTCCGGCGGGCTGGAACTGTCGTTCGAACCGGCCCAGGGCCTGAGGCGCCAGACGCACCACAAGATGGGTCCGGCCCTCATCGTCAGTGTCGCGCGAGGTGACCCGACCATGCTCGTACAGCCAGGCCAGGGCTTCGCCCTGCGACGGGTCCAGCGTCAGCTGCATCTCGGGATCGTCGTCGATCAGGCCGGCGATGGTCTGGCGCAGGGGCTCGATCCCCTCCCCCGTCCAGGCCGAGACCGCGACGGCCTTGCCCTCGACGGCGAGTCGTTCGGCCTGACCCAGGATGGCTTCGCGCACATCGGCGTCCAGCAGGTCAGTCTTGTTCCAGATCTCGAGGATGCGGCGCGTCTTGCCTTCCGGGATATCGATCTGTTTCAGCACCGCCTCGACGTCCTTGGCCTGGGCGTCGGAGTCCGGGCTGGCGATGTCGCGAACGTGCAGGATCAGGTCGGCCTCACCGACCTCCTCCAACGTGGCTCGAAAGCTCTCCACCAACTCGTGCGGCAGGTCGGAGATGAAGCCCACGGTGTCGGCCACGATCGCGGGCCGGCCCTGCGGCAGGCGGATCGTGCGCTGGGTCGTGTCCAGGGTGGCGAACAGCAGATCCTTGGCCAGAACCTCGGATCCGGTCAGCCGGTTGAACAGCGTGGACTTGCCGGCGTTGGTGTAGCCGACCAGCGCGATGGTCGGGAACGGGACCTTCTGGCGCTGCTTGCGATGCAGACCACGCGTGCGACGCACCTCCTCCAGCTCGACCTTCAGCTTGACGATCCGGTCGGCGATCAGCCGCCGGTCCAGCTCGATCTGCGTTTCACCGGGGCCGCCGGTCGAACCGGTCCCGCCACGTTGCCGCTCAAGGTGAGTCCAGGTGCGGACCAGCCGCGACTTCTCATAGTCCAGCCGCGCCAGCTCAACCTGCAGACGGCCTTCCTTGGTGCGGGCGCGCCGGCCGAAGATTTCGAGGATCAGGCCGGTGCGGTCGATGACCTTGCAGTCCCAGGCCTTCTCAAGATTGCGCTGCTGCACGGGCGTCAGGTCGTCGTCGATGACCACGGCTTCCGCCTCGGCCGCCAGAACCAGCGCCGCCAGCTCCTCGACCTTGCCCGAGCCGAACAGGGTCGCGGGGGTCACCTTGCGGATGCGCACGATCTCCTCGGCGCGCACGTCGAGGTCGAGCGCACGGGCCAGACCCGTCGCCTCCTCCAGCCGCTCCTCCGCCAGTCGCGAACTTTCGCTGCGCCCGTCGGGATGGATGACGATCGCGCGGATCAGGGGAACGGTGTGGTCGATCAGTTTTGAAGTCAAAGAGTCTCTGTCGGTTGGGGGTTCGGCGCGATCCATAACACACGGAGCGTCATCCTCGGGCTGGGCCCGAGGACGGATGTAGTGCGTCTGCGCCATTTTCGAAATAGCGCCACCCGTTCCGCCGTCGTTCTGATGACCGTATGCCCTCGGTGCGAGGCCGAGGGTGGCGGCATCCGGGGATCAGTCTTCGTCGGCTTCCGGCTCGTACAGCTGTACGGGCGCCGACGGCATGATCGTCGAGATCGCGTGCTTGTAGACCAGTTGCGACTGGCCATCGCGGCGCAGCAGCACACAGAAGTTGTCGAACCAGGTGACGATGCCCTGCAGCTTGACGCCGTTGACCAGGAAGATGGTCAGCGGGGTCTTGGTCTTGCGGACCGAGTTGAGGAAGGTGTCCTGAAGGTTCTGACGCTTGTCTTGCGACATGGCAGGTTTGTCCTGTTCTTGCTTGTTACGCCCGTCGGGAAAGCGGCGGGGGCCGATCAGTGTCGGCGGCCCCACCTTAGACGCGGGGCTTGCTGCGCTGCAACCGCCCCTGTGGCTTGCGCCGGCCTAAATGGCGTCCCGACGCGCCAGATCGAGATAGCTGGCGCGCAGTCCCGTCGCGATCGGCCCCGGCTTGCCGTCGCCGATCTTGACGCCGTCGATCGAGATCGCGGGCATGACGAAGGCGCCGGCGGCTGTGAAGAAGGCTTCGCGCGCCTCCTTGGCCTCGTCGACGCTGAACGGACGCTCGTCCAGCTCGATGCCCTGGTCCTTGATCAGGGCCATCAGGGCCGTGCGTGTGATCCCTTTCAGGATATTGGCCTGGGTGTCGCGGGTGCGCAGCTTGCCGTTCTTGTCGACGATCCAGGCGTTGGTCGAGGAACCCTCGGTGACCAGACCCATCTCGTCGACCATCCAGGCTTCATAGGCGCCGCGATCGCGGGCCGCCTGTTTGGCCAGGACGTTGGGCAGCAGGCCCACGGTCTTGATGTCGCAGCGGCCCCAGCGGATGTCCGGCTGGGTGATGACCGCGACGCCCTTGGCCGCCTGGGCCTGGGCCTTGGCGAAGCTGACGGATTTCGAGGTCACGATCACGCTGGGCGGCGTGCCGGGCGCGGGGAACGGGTGGTCGCGACGGGCCGTACCACGCGTCACCTGTAGATAGACGATCCCGTTGACGACGCGGTTGCGCCGCACGGTTTCCTTCAGCACCCTCGTCAGGGCCGCCTTGGTCATCGGAACGTCGATCCGCAGCTCGGTCAGGCTGCGGACCAGACGGGTCATGTGACCGTCGAAATCGGCCAGCTTGCCGTCGAACACCGACCAGACTTCATAGACGCCATCGGCGAACTGGAAGCCGCGATCCTCGACATGGATCACCGCATGGCTGTGCGGCTGGTAGGTTCCGTTGACGTAGGCGACGCGCGACATCAGTCGATGCTTCCTTCTTCGTCCTCGCCACCGCGCGCGGGCGAGACGCCCAGCGACTTCAGCTTGCGGTGCAAGGCCGAGCGTTCCATGCCGATGAATGCGGCGGTGCGCGAGATATTTCCGCCGAACCGCATGATCTGCGCCGCCAGATACTCGCGCTCGAAGACCTCGCGGGCCTCGCGCAGCGGCAGGGCGATGGTCCGTTCGGATCCCATCCCGCCGCCCGAGTTCGACGACGCCACCTCCTGCGGCAGCATGTCGGCGCTGATCGGATCGTTCAGGTCGCCGGTCGCCAGGATCAGCAGCCGCTCGACGTTGTTGCGCAGCTGGCGAACGTTGCCTGGCCAGGGATGAACCTGCAGGACGGCGATGGCGTCGTCGCCCAGCCGGCGCCGGGGCAGGCCCTGGGACGAGCTGAGCAGTTCGATGAAGTGTTCGACCAGTTCGCTGATGTCCTCGCGCCGTTCCGACAGCGGCGGCACGCGGATCGGCACGACGTTCAGGCGGTGGAACAGGTCCTCGCGGAAGCGGCCCTCGGTGATCTCGGTCTTCAGGTCGCGCGAGGTCGAGGTGACCACGCGGACGTCGACCTGCACGTCCTGCTCGCCGCCGACGCGACGGAAGCGTTGTTCGACCAGCACGCGCAGGATTCGGCTCTGGCTCTCGCGCGGCATGTCGCCGACGTCGTCCAGATACAGGGTGCCGTTGTGGGCGCGCTCGAAGACGCCGATCTTGCGCGGCCGGCCGTCGTGGCCCTCTTCGCCGAACAGTTCGAGATCGAGACGCTCCGGCGTCATACCGGCGGCCGAGATGGCCACGAACTCGGCGCGCGAACGTGGGCTGGCCTCGTGGATCTGACGGGCGACCAACTCCTTGCCCGATCCGGGCGGACCTGAGATCAGGACCCGGCTGTTGGCCGGCGCGACCTTGGTGATGGTGGTGCGCAAGGCCTGTGCGGCGGCGGATCGTCCGATCAGGCCGATCGGCGCCATGGCCTGCTGGCGCAGACGGCGGTTCTCGCGCTTCAGCGACGCCGCCTCCAGCGCCCGCTCGATGACCACGACCAGCCTGTCGGACTTGAAAGGCTTTTCGATGAAATCATACGCGCCGCGCTTCAGCGCGCTGACGGCCGTCTCGATATTGCCGTGGCCCGAGATCATGACGACCGGCAGGTCGGCGTCCAGCTCCTTGACCATGTCGAGCAACTCCAGCCCGTCCATGCCGCCGCCCTGCATCCAGATGTCGAGCACCAGAAGCGTGGGCTTGCGCGCGCGAATGCCGGCCAGGGCCTCCTCGGCGTTGGAGGCCACGCGAACGGCGTGCCCCTCGTCCTCGAGCAGCCCGGAGACCAGTTCGCGGATGTCGGCCTCGTCGTCGACGACCAGAATGTCTGCGCCAGTGGATCGCATGTCGCCTCGCTATTCGGCTGCGACCGCGCCCGACGCATGGGCGTCGGCAACGGTCTTGGCGTTGGGGTTGAGGGGAAAGATCAGACAAACCCGCGCGCCGTGCAGGTCTTCAGCGTCGGACAGCTTCAGCTCGCCGCCATGGTCCTCGCAAATGCGTTTGACGATGGCGAGGCCGAGGCCGGTGCCCTTCTCGCGGGTGGTGACATAGGGCTCGGTCAACCGGTCGCGGTCGCGCGTCGGCAGGCCCTTGCCGTCATCCTCGATGATGAAGGTCGCAACGCCGTTCTCGACCGTCAGCTTCGCCAAGATAGCCGTGCCCGCCTCGTCGCCCGGGGTGCCGATGCGGCGCGCGGCCACGGCCTCGCCGGCGTTCTTCAGGATGTTCAGCAGGGCCTGACCGACCATCCGACCGTCCGCCTGCAGCTTCACCTTCGGCAAGGGCTCGACCAGATCGACGACGATGTCCGGCGCCGCAACCCGTTGGGCGAAGACGGCCTCGCGCAGAAGCTCGGCCGGGTTCTCGGCGGTGAAGCGCGGCGTCGGCATACGCGCGAAGGACGAGAACTCGTCCACCATCCGCCCGATGTCTCCGACCTGACGGATGATGGTGTCCGTGCAGCGGTCGAAGATCTCGACGTCCTCGTCGATACGCGGCCGGAACTTCCGCTTCAGCCGCTCGGCCGACAGCTGGATCGGCGTCAGGGGGTTCTTGATCTCGTGGGCGATGCGACGGGCGACGTCGCGCCAGGCGGCGTTCCTCTGGGCCGTGACCAGCCGGGTGATGTCGTCGAAGGTCAGGACCATCTCGCCGCCCTGCCCGCCCTCGATGCGCACGCGCAGTCGACGGGTCTCGCCCTCGCGGCTGACGTCGATGTCTTCCTCGATATGGGCCTCGACCCGGCCCACCAGTTCGCTGAGTTCGGGCGCCACCTTGGCCAAGGCCTTGCCGTGGACGTCCGCGTCGGCGATCGACAGCAGTTGCAGGGCGCTGTCGTTGATGGCCGAAATCCGGCCGCGTCGGTCCAGACCAATGACCCCGGCGCTGACGCCCGACAGCACCGTCTCG
>Ga0247812_10001441_pt1 | contig 13492 bp, 12 predicted proteins | sample UWRJL149409B1_FD_178011 | JGI IMG/M metagenome (GOLD analysis project Ga0247812, IMG submission 178011) | Plant litter microbial communities from Arlington Agricultural Research Station in Wisconsin, United States - UWRJ-L149-409B-1 | ecosystem: Environmental > Terrestrial > Plant litter >...
GCTGAATCTTTATATTGTAGTCAGGGTAAATTCAACTATGCGCTAATGTATTACAGATGTAGTTGTTGCATGACATCTGCATTAGTTCAAAAGGATCTATATGAGCAAATTGTTATAAAGGCTCTAGCTTGTCCGACCTTTGTTTATATATAAGTGCTCGATATCCAATTCTGAACCATATCCTAAACACAACACTTGACTGATTCTTACTATCAAACTTCTGGTTGCCTCTTCAAATTTGCTACATTTGTATCTTCCGCCAACTATTTATTTGATTACTCGTCCGCAAACTCTACCAAAATGCTCTTTACCAATATCGCCTCCTCCGCCCTTGTCGCCTCCGCGTTCGTCATCCCCTCAGTCCTAGCGTCAGTTACGGTGCGATGGAATCCCAAGGGCAACTGTTCTGGCCGTCCAGGGCCAGAGAGGACATACGATAGCGGAGTGTGTATCAGCCTCAGCGCAACTTCCGACGCGGTCAATATCATTTCTCGCACTGGTAGCTGCAACTGTACGTGCCCAATACGCTCCCTAATACTCGTTACCGTTTTTTGGCGTCAATATGTAAAATTATGCTAATACAACCTTCTTGTATAACAGTGGTATCATATAGCAACTCTGGTTGCAGTGGCACTAGAAGGAATTTGAATAACGAAGGTTGCTGGAGTCTGCAAGGGAAATGGTCTGCCCGAGTTGAGTGTTAAAGACGTGTTCACCGGGTAAACAATTGTGGCCAACACAATATTATATGTTGCGGGATCTACTGATGGAAGTTTAGGTTGGGTTTTTCTCTTGCAAATCTTCATACATTCGTTAATGTTACTTTTGCAATTTTAAGTCAATTATTCAATTATTATAGGCGACAGACCAATATACAATACACTCGTTTTAAATCTTTTACATTTTTAAATTCTATCTAGTAAATAAATCCTTAGTTAAGAAGTATGTCTCGGTTTAGTAGCAGCCAGGCAGCTTCATTCTAAGACGGGCTTATAAAGCACGATCAAGTTAAGAATTACAGTTTAATTTATTTAGAGTTAGGGCTAAGAATAATAGGTGAACACGTGAAGAGACACATTTGAGTTAACTGATAAGAAGCAAGAATCCTAGAAATCAAAACGGTAAATAGATGCTGAAAATAAGGTTAGGATTAAGATCCTTAGTCTAATAAACAAAATGTATACACGGTTTTAGTACATGTTCGCTTTAGCGGCTATATAATAACCGTAAATAACCATATATCGGCTAGTTCTTTCCAATGTTTATAGGACTAAGCTAAGTAAATATATCATTACAGTATCTACGTTGGCATATTGGTAGTTACAAAGTCACTGAAAGAGTACTCTTGAGCATCACGTGATTAACTAAGAAGGAAACTTGGGAAATTACGTGACTCGTGTTAAAATGGTTTTTGAAGATGTTATAAGATAATATATAAAACCTAGCATAAGTTTTAAATAAAAAAAATAAAAGGGAGATTACAAGTTGGGTTCATAACATATTATCAGCTCCTTCCAAAATCACGTGTATCCGAATTTCTTCTAAGGAAATTCAAATCCTTTCGTATTTAACATTTATGTTACTTCCCCACTAATCACATCTGGATGGCGCTACTAAGTTGCCCCGATTTGTGGCGACACATGTGATATTTAGTCAGTTTTGTCATGATGCACAAATTTGACTGGCCTGATTCCCTGCATCGTATTGCAATAATGGACGTCCAGTAGGGTTGTCTTGATCATCACAACACTAAGACTTTCCGTGGCTTAGGTCATATCAGAGATAGTTTAGGTAATGGGGCTCGTATTCCAAAAGCCAATTATTTTTTCACTGTTCATTTTTACATTACCACCACTTACTGGATTTCTCCCTCCGCTTCAGATGAGCTTTCAAGAGTAGTACAGTGACGATGATCGAGATACAATGCGTTTTAATTAGCCTTTGGGCAAGTTTTTCATTCGTATTTGCAACTGTCCTTGATAGTATTAGCTTTTAGAGTCAAATAATGACCAAGTCCATATTCTCGACGATGAGTTCAATGCCTTACACAGCTCCAGTTTCCAGCGGATTTCATGTATTACCAAGGTCTCGCATGGGATATTTGGTTCTGGGGCGGTCATTGATAATGCAGAGTTTGCTATGCTACTTGAACGCCTGAACAAGAAAGAGATGTTAGACGAGCTCTGGCTTTCGCAACGCAGTCCCGGTGCACAAGGATGGTCCATTGAGTTGCATGATTGTAAACCTGGCGAGCCATCGGTGGCGTACGCATTCGTAGATGGCAAAGAGTCATGGAATCGGACCATTATCGACAGGAAGGTATTCCTAAGCAGTAAGATCCACTGGAACAACGGGGGTATTTCGCAGGAGGTATTGCGTTCAGGTAGCAGAGTGCCCGAACCGATATTTTGGAACAACGACACACTCATATACGATTTAAATATCGATCTCTGGGTTGTCAGATTATTTTGGTGGCAAAGGATGTTGCAGCGTTCTAAACAAAGGATGATTACATGGAATATAAGTGTTCACTATGTGGATTTTCCTGATGAGCCCAGAGCGCTTTGGGGCAAGGTTGAAGGGCGTCCCCTCGGGATCCATGACGAATTTGTATTAAGCTATCCGCTGGAAAGGCTTGCATGGGGAACCATCAGTACCACCACGAACACTATCGCCAAGAACCTTCCAAAACTTGTTGGTAACTACGACTTAAGACTTGCACAAGGAGACTACAACTACGCCGAGTTTGCGGTTGATTCGCGCATAGCTGAATTGCAAAGTTCTGGTACTATAATGACTTGGGAGATATGGGGATCAATTGAACCTCCGAATAATTTTCACAAACAAATTGTCGATTGGGCGTGTATCATGTTGGACGGGAGTTTCGACTTCGAGTTCACACCTGATTGGGATCTGCTAAATCCAATGTGGCATGAAGGAAGGAGATCTCGTACCCTCGAAGTTGCCCATGGCTTATTCGATGTCGAGACATTCGTCGATAACCAGCACCTCGCCGATCTTATCAATGCGCAAAATCCGAACGCTGCCATTGGAGAGATCTGGACAATCCAAAACCTCGAGCTACCTCTCACTGGTTTTTTGAATGGGTTTAAATGGTCAATGCAAGTTCAGGACAACTCTGGACCAGATAGATTTGGCCGCGAGATGACTCTCCAATTATTTATAGGCAAAGGTCCTGATTACAAAATGGAACCGGTATCCTTTGAAAAGTTCTCTTTCAAGTCTGAATTTTCGATGCCTATGATGATTTCCTATACCAACTTTGTGGTTATAACGGAGCTTGCCAGAGGATGGATAGCGACGGATGGTGAGGTCACGGGGGAAATCCTCATGGAAGTCATTGAAAACAGTGAGTTCATGCCACTCCTCAGCAATGCAATACTTCACAAAGCTGTGAAGAGACTACAAGATAAGGAAGAAGAGAGATGGAATATCTATTACGTGGGCATACCGTGGACTTTCACAGACCCCGAAACACCGTACCCGCATTTCCTCTATAGCAAGTCAGAAACTTCGAGGGCTAGAACTTCAGATTATGCCGAATTGCTAGGTATAGCAATGAAGTATCCGTTTCTTGATGACTTGTCAAACGGGACGCGATTTATCTGTGAGCTTAGTGTTGGTGCTGAACAATTAGGCGATGATTGCGAGGCCTTAAAAAGCTCAAAACGGCCGCAATAGTCATGCAACTGCACCTAAGTCTCCCACGGTGAATTCAACGCTGAAACTACGGATGATAACGTAGAGTTGGCACACCTGGTCAGTAATCTCAACCTCCAAGACATACTCGAGAAACTCAGTCGCAAGCTGCGCAACAGCACCGGTAGATTAAACCGTCACTCTTTGGTCAAGTATGCTTTGCATTCATGAATGAACCCTCAAACTGCCTCTCTCCGGGTCGTGCTCAAATTATCCTACTCCAAGCAATCATGAATTTGGCTCACAGGCTTGCTCTGGGTTGTTTCACCTCCAGGTTTAGCTTTCTCTTGCTGTCCGCTAATTGATTTCTCTGGGCGACATTGCTGAACTGGCATGCTCTACCTGAACCTCGCTTCTACCTTCTTTTACCGGTCAATCCATCCATGTTCAACAACTTTTTCGTTTTTGAATTAGTTTATCGACTCTTTCAATCGGCTGTCTTAATTGCTCTCGCTATCTCTTAGCTACGTTATACCTAACTTTGTCTTTTCGATGGGCGTCGATATACTGGCTGACACGTAGGGCAACGCATATTGACACATGCTGCATATTACTACCTTTGATATTGGCAAAAGAACAAATGGATCTAACTCGGACTCTTTTATTGACCTCTTTGCTAAAACATAATCCCTCCTCTCTTTGCTCCCTACACGCATGTTACTATTCTCACTAGGGCCATGCTTATATTATTATAATTGTTGATTAGTTGATATTGATCAACAAAAAGTTTTGAATATATATATATATTTAAACCTTTTTACAATATATTATAAAGATATTATGCTTGGTCATTTTATAATATATATGCCAACCCTACTGCATAGGGATACCATCAGCACCACAGATATAACGGTTAAACTGCAATATGGCCTTCCCAAGTAGGTGCGAGGCTAAGCGGACCAACCAGAATCGAGAGAATTGGAAGTGGACTAAGTGGTATCAAGATTACTATCACAATTGGCCATTTCTTGTACAGCTTGCGCCTGGGGCGGATACCTACGTAACTCTAGATCGAGTATATATTATACGATAGCCTCTTCTTCTTTTAAAGTAAGCTTTTAAAAGTTGAGAGCTGAATCGCGTCGTGAAGGTGTTCTTTTAATCAGATTGCAGAGGGTAGTATGCAGCTCAAAAACTTTGAATGTTGCCTAATTTAATACCCTGAATAGCTAAAAGAACTCTACCCTCTTTATACGAGGGTAAAGCTTGATTTAGTGGAGACATTTAAATTATAAGTGAAGATACCGTGTTTTGATGTTTGGTGTTCAACTCGCTTGTGAAATACGTTAGCCCACTTTATAAGATAACAAAAATGGACATCTTTGAGAGGTTGAAAAGTTCTACTTAGGTTATTAATATGCATACTCTTTTACATAAAGGAATCGAGTTGTGTCAAGCGGGTAGATTGAACACGTGAGCAGTTGTTTTTAAACTTATAATTAAATGATCCAGCCAGTGCTTTATAACACTTTGATATAAGTTTACGTCAATTTAAATAGTAAGTTCGGTTGTAGTTGAAATGCTTCTCCGTTTTATCAAAACGTCATTCCATGTTTTCCAAATCAGTGCCAGAGACATTGATACCACAGCAGCCCATGACAGTCCCAAAAATTTGCTGGTCAAGTGCGGCTCTTCTGACCATGGTGTGTTATTGCTGTTCCGCGTGACAATTGCCATATTAGTGACTAAGGCTGAAGAGACCATCTGAAAAAAGGCAGCCAACTGCATTTGATTAGCCATTTATATTCTATTTAGTAAAAGTTGTGTAACGAACCGCCATTAAAACTGTCGAAAGCTTTGAGATCTTTTCCATCCCAATCCTAAACCACAGGAGGTCAACTGCAAAAGCCAGAGCTGCTAGGCCACAGAATCCTAATCCAAGAACTAAGGTAGCTGCAGGCCCTCCAGTATGCACTTGCGGTTTTTCCTCCCTGCTTGGTTCAATTGGAGACAGTCCTTGTTTAACGCCATAATTTACAATAAAGGGATCGGATGGCTGAAGTGTCCAACCTAATGGCTTCGGGATACACTCATTGTAGGTCGTATAAAGTTCGTGTCCATCAGTTGAAACATCACCAGCACAAAGAGATAAATAGTGAGCTGCAAAGATGTATACCCACACATAATTGTCGTAGTAAAAGGGGTCGGTTCCATTCACAGGTGGATCATAACCGGAGATGAAAATTGAGTCGTATGTGTACTATGTGCTTATTAGCGATTATGTTTAGCGCACAAGAAAACCATACTGTAGCAAGTGCGGCATCTCGTATCACCGTTTTATTACACCCAGATATCAAGGTAATAATAGTCAATAATGCGCCGAATAGAAGAAACGAAGCAGCCACAAAGTTACGCCAATACATTTTGTTCCGCGAATAAAGGACTAGAGTTGTTCCAAGTATGTCTAACTTATCTATATTTGAGAAAGAAGGATGATAGTTGATTTGAATTTGATTCTAATACGAAGTTGCTTCTTAGCTTCTGTTACGCGAGTGTTTCTCGTATTCAGCTCGATGTCCTGCCTGAGCACGTACGTATGCAGCCTAGTGTGGCTTCTTACGAAATTGCTTCCCAGCCCCCCTGCTACGCGAGTGTTTCTCAGCCAACTAACTTTGCCATCAAGTGGTCAGAGCAATACAACACGACAGCATATACGAATATTCACTCTAGACTGCTCAACTTAGGCTTGGGGAAGATAGAGTCAAATAAGACTATAATTTAATTACTATTCGGTCGCCAGTGGTATAAGTTCAAGTAGCGTTAGTCACATGATGACACGGTTTACCTTTTTGGGATAAGTCTCACGTGCTTTTCCTTCTTGCCGCACTAAAGCCCCGCGCGGATTGATTACGTACGGATGGTATTTATCGTGATCATGATATTCTATTCTATTCATGATCAAAACGAGGGCGAAAAGCGGTCGAAATGGTCGTGGGGAGATGTTGGCTGGGGGGCGTGCGGGGTGATTGTTTTCCAAGCCAGCAAATTAATTCACAACCCCAGCCTGGTCCTTTCGACATCTCTTCGTGATAGTGCCATTCACTTTAATATATATGATAAGGAATGATTTTACAGTCCCCAGTATAGCAGCAGCAAACATTGCGCAATTTACAGAGTGTCGCCCATGAATGCCAGCCTCCGAAACAGTAACCTCCAACTTTCGAGCCACAATGAAAAGGCTTTCCGAACCCTAGCGGCAGAATACGAACCTCTGTCCCACAAGCTGTTGCTTATTTTAAACTCTAACTGATAAACTCGGAAGTGCCAAGCATATTCGCTGGACCAACGACCGTCCGAACTTGATTCCTGAGTACAAGCATTCTACTTTTCCGGCTCTTGCCATCCAAGCATGATTGCGACTATATGTAAAGGAAAGGCTAGAAACTAGCAGGGCGCTCGTATGGGGCGAGAATTTCCCAGCGCACAGTAGAAGCAGACTTCACACCGGAGATTTTAGAATACATATTTGGAAAGTAAAAGGCCGCCCGCCTAATAATACGAATAGAAGAGGTTGCGCAGCGAAATCAACCGAAACCGTCCATCTTTTGGCGATTGCTTGGATAGGCTTGAACACTAAATCGCTACATAACATAAAACAATAAATAGGGATAACAATCACCAATCTATATTCCAAGAATATTCGACAAAATAAATAATAAGGTATGGTGTTGATGTCAAGAGATTTGGTTATAGAGGGAGATAAAGAAAGGAATTGTCTGCTAATTGGCGAAATTTAATTAATCCTATTAGCTCCTTCTTTACAAATGTTAACTCTTGGATTCCTTGAACAATTTATAACTTAACCAATGTACTTTTGCAAATTGTTAAATATCATATTACACGTTCTTAAGAAAGTTCGTAAACTGCTATGTGTGAGATAGTTACTATATTGGTAAATGATCTAAACCTATTAGGTCATAAGCTGACCTTTTTCTTGGCCGTGGTGCGTATACTTCAAGCAGTAAATAAAGCTCTTAGCAAGCGTCGTAGAGCTAATAGACACGTAAACCTCAAAGCAATATAGTTGATCTAAAGAATGCAAAGGATATTCTAATACAAAAAGATGTAGACAAACAAATATAACGCGAACAGCATTCTGGGTGTCACGGCTCTCAGGTTATAAACCACATAGGGGGAGTTCTACTCTTCTCTTAGTATTTTTCTTCTTTAGCGTATTCTCTTTGTAAGCATAGTTGACTAGTTAAATTCACCATTTCACTTGACTGTGTTTGTTGTATATAGTATGCCTTGAGCTGTCTCACTTACGACTTGCATTAAATTAACGAGCTCGGATTCCAGTGTTCTCCACCTAGCCAGCTATATCTCCTAACACTCCACCTCACAATGGAATCTCCAAGGTCCCATCATTGCGCACATATTGTCTCATGCCGTACCTCTCGGTAGAGAGCCTAATATGTTAGTTTATATTTGCTCGTGGGACTTGCTTTAACTTACGACCAGCTCCAGTTTCCAGTAAGTGGTGTTTTAATGCCATAGAGGTATTTCTGCATGTTTTGATACAACTTTTGATCGTCCTTCGTTTGAGCGAGAAAGTTATTAATGACTTTGTCCACAGTGGCAATGGATGTTTTGAACTCTCCAATAAGTAGATTTACTACATCGGACAAACCACGTCCTGTCTCGTTTATCATAATAGGGACCAAGCTGCAAAGGCTATTATTCTATAAAGAATTAGCAATCTTACTCTCTGATAGTGTACCTCAGCAGAGAACCCATCTTACCATCTCCTTCTTTAAAGAGAGCAAATCGTTAACACTTCAACATTGTTAGCCGGGTATAAAAGTTAAATATTGGTTAGAGCATTCTCAACTTACTAGATGATGCAGCGCATACACTCGAACCACAGAATCCGCATCTGCTCCGTTTCAACCAAGTCATCGGGGATAAATGTATCCAACATAAATCTAAAATCTCTTAGCGTTGATAAATTCACATTGGCATCAATAAGAATACTCATTTAGAGCGCAATATGTGAGGTATGCCGAATCTCCGGATCGCATCTGCCAGTACTCAGCCCGGGTTTTCGGGATCTTGCCATTTTTAATGTAATGTTGGTGAGCATTGGAACATTCCATGTAGAACTTAATCTGATTAAGAAAGCGAGTACGCTGCGTGTCGGTCATACTTGAGCGGAAGAATGTTCCTGCCTCAGCAAAGATCTTTGAGTACTGTGATGGCGCCATGGGTTCAGATTCTAGGTCACTAAGGCCGAGGTGATATTTAATATATTCAATGGCCTCTGCATGTATATGAGAGATCTGATCACTCCTTGTGGGTAGGGATGGATCAGTGTCTTGACTGTCAAAGTGATCATCCCAGACAAAAAGCCAGAGTGTATAGTAAATGACGCCAAGATGTCTGTCAATTGAGGCATCCGGCCACCACCTGCGAGTTGTATAAGATGAGGAGCAAGATATAGCGACGACGGTACTTACATAGCGGCGAATAGTGGTACGTCAATGCCTATCATTTTCCTCCTGACGTTCTCATCAGGAAACCATTCCTGTACCTTTTTATCATGGATTAGTCTTAGTTCATTCAGGTGTGAGCTAAGACGTGGTGCCGGCCAGTGAGTATATAGCTTTGTAAGGTCAGGTATCCTCATAATTTGACCACGGAGAGTAGACTTAAGATCTTCCAAAGGGATAAGAATCTCGATAATAAGTCTAAATTTACGGAAAAATATATTTGGACGGCTAAGCATAAGCCAGACCATCCAAAGAACTGCAAAAACGCAGGGAAGCCAAAAGTAACTGCTCGTCATATTAAAAATAGATTCTCTTTTACGTAGCTACTCTTCGCACTTTAACATAACCTATCCTTAACTCATATATATATATATATATATCGGTCCGAGGATCTATAGCTAGGGAAACCGTGGAACATTGTTATAATTGGATATAAAATATAAAAAATCATTTATTATAAATCTTGCAGGTAGAGTGGTAAGCATTAGAGATACAGATTAGTAATACATGGTTTCTATAACGTCAATGTAACACATACCTTACCTCTGACTAAAGGCTCTCTAGTTAGCTGCAAGTAACAAAAGATTTTCCCGTCTGTTATAAATATAAAGTGGATAAAGTGGATAAAGTATGAATAAGTAAGTGGAGCGATAGTGGCAATCTGTAAAGTTCTGCGATTACTACTACAGCGTAGTAATACGGGGTATTAGGTTGGTATTAGGCTATGAAGGGGCACAGAATTCAGGTTGAATCAAATATAATTATTTACGTTATTAAGTAAATAATTGATATTGCTAACTATAAATTTTTTGAGAATAGAGCTTCTATTCAATAAAAACTATTACTTATATAGAATTTATTATATTTCAAGATCCCAGGTTCTAAGGATCTGTTATATAATACCTCTTAGATCTCTGTGTAGCTTAAACGAGCTAAACCTTAGGCGAAGGGCGTGGGGAAAGCACGTCACATTCTACAGCAGGTCGTAAAAGCATGCTTAAACTGGCCAGAGGAGTAAATGGCCTTTAATCATTGTTTTAATAATCATGACTACAACTATTATATTCTGCTCTAGTGTAAATACTGTAATCAATAGAGGTTATAGTCGATTACTTTGGGTAGATATTTTAAGACAGTGTTATAATACTTAGAATCGTAACTTGACAATCTTTACTACAAAGACCTAAGAAAGTTTATATAACAGTCCACTTGAAATAGACGATAAGAATTATAAGGAAGCCCTTGTAATATTATCTAAAGTTCACTTACAACTTTAATCACGATTTTCTAGGGTTTGTAATTTATAAAATATCAACAAGTTGTAATATCCTTTATACTTTGCGATTTCCACCTCATTTTTAACATATCCCCTGCAGCTACAATAAGTCTTATAATCATAGCAAATAAACTACTACCAAATGCAAGCCTGTTATGAAAAGTTTTCTTTAACTTAATCATCGCCCTACTCCCTACCGCTTACCCATCACCTATCACGCCTACAGTCTCCTCATTTCCTCACTATTGCCCAAACCTCACACTCATATAGAGTCTCTTTCTTCGCTAGAGACGCCACACCAATCACCGTATCCGGCGGCCTATGTCCCTCAGCTTCTCGATCCATAAAGTGAATCCAAGCTTCTCCCCAGCCGCGATCCACAATATCCAAAATATCAACCTCAGGGTTGCCCGTTTCCTTCACGATATAGTGTCGCACCTGTACGATGCATCTTGGCGTGGCCTCCACGGCTGCGAGACACGTTTTAATCTTTTGATAAGCGATAACAGCTTGCTCTGGGACGGTCGTGGGGTTTGAGCTGCTGGATGAGTCAAATCCAGTCAGCCCCGCCAGGGTAATAAGATCGACGGAGCCTGGGATAAGGGCTGTAATGCATACGTGGTTGTAGGTCGGTGGGGGAAGGGGAACTCCTTCGGGGTTGAAAGCTCGTGGTTTAATATTATCTGTCATACTTATTTTCAAAAGTTTTATTAGCAATTGATAGTACTGTAAAGAAGAAACAGTAGAATCTGTAGTTTTGAAATTTGCTAATATGCCACAGCGATGTATGTAGTAAGGACAATTTAATAGCCGAGTTAAGCCGAGTAGGATGGGGAGCAGAATAAGAGCCGCAAGCTTACTAATCCTATGGTCCTATAGTATGCTTGAAAAAGAGTCATGATATGACCTTGTTATTACATCGATGTAACACCAAAGACAGCTATTTTTAACGCTTAGTATAAGTAATGATACAATTTTTAAAACATGAACTCATCTACTAAATAAGAAAGTTATTATATATCCGTTTATAAATTTTGACAAAAGATATTCAAAAGAGAACTCCATTCAACCTATTACTAATCTTATCGCGCACACGTGTATACTAGTTGCTGTCAGTATAAGTAAGCATATGCACAGCATTGCTTTCGGTATTAAGTAGTCCAGCCGTCCAGCAAAGACAACACCAACAGTGGGCACAACCTCTACAAAGAAAAAAGGGGGAATGGGGACTAACGAACCTCTATGGCCTTCTATGCCATCGTTCGTATCTATCAAATATTACAGAGCGTCGTTCTTGAGGTGGCCCGTCTTATTGCGGTCTTCAACAATACTCTTCACACTATAATACAGCTGACTGCCTGCAATGGCGCGTTTTATTAAAGATATTTGTGGCACTGCTGTTTTTTTCAATAGTTTCAAACAGACGTAATATATGTTTTAGCTTTTTAATTCGGGGGGTAAGTTCGACGCAGCCGACCTGGCCATAGTAAGCGGGAAGATAATATGGTAAATAGTAACAAATGGATCATCATTCCTACCTGTGATAAACCTCGTCAAGCGCTGCTTTGGCCTAATCATTCTACACCTGTGGACCGCAACCAAAGATAATAGTATACCTGTGTGGATACACTTCAAGTTGGTACAGTACATACATCCTTTATAGCCTACAGCATCATTCAAACTAACTCTTTCAATTTCCCTTCATATTTCATGACTCCAAGCCGGAAGAAATAGGACCTAATTGAACAAGAAAAGTTTTTCAAAACCACACGTACCTCTCCGCAATGCCCAGTCCCAAATTGTGAGAATACACCTGCTGGCTCTCGTCACCAGACAAGCCGACGATCCCATGCCATCGTGGAACAATGCGAGTCGTGATGCGAAGAAGCGCACATCGCCTACAACAGGGTGGTTTTCAAAGATGGAAAGGAGGTTGGGGGCTTGCGAGGGTGTGCTGGGCGGGGCAAGGAGAAGAGTAAAGGAAGGCTACAATATGCAGCGCGCGCGGGTGGAGAAGCGGGAGAGAGGCCTTTGGAGGAGATCGTTGAGAAGTATAAGCATAGCGAATGGCCAATGCTCGGCATGGGTAAAAGAGGGGAAAATAGAAGAGGAAGAATGGGAGAAGAGGAGCGATGGAAAGAAGAAATCGGCTCGAGAGATAAGATGGGTAGGGAGAAAGCAGGATGATGGTATTACCGGTTTTCGTTTCAACTTTAGTCTTAGTGCCTATCTTGTTTACGATCTTTATATGGAATAGTAGGTACAGTACGATCCAGTTGAGATATTTAGTGACAGATATGGATTTCATACAGGCTAGGCAGGCACAATAGCTCAAAAGTATTTTTTTTTGGTCGAAACCTGATTGTTGCTTGTGAACTGACTACATCTGCTCAGTAAAGGCTGCTAAAGCGTAAAACGTAAAGTGGTTGTTAACGTTGTAGAGAGTTGCTGTGTCATATTCTGTTATCAGATGTGGAGGTAGCTGTTAGACCATATAGTATGTTGGAATCTTGGAAATAGAGTTGAGAGGGTGGGTTGAGTCGTTAGTCAGTTGACTGGTTATATAGTAAATTAGCTGGTTGCTTAGTTGGTTGGATGGGGGATGAAAATTGCTGTGCTGCTGCAGTAGTAAGTGCGACTGACCGTTCCAAATACTTCAACCTACAAGAACAACTGATTCCAAGATGTGCAGTTACAGTCATCTACCCAAGAACAACAAATTCTAAACAACAAAAAGTTAGTGCGTATAATCAAAAGCGTTACTTTCGGGGTCTTCTTAAAGTTATCGATTGTAAGCTTGGCATGTGTTTAGGGTTATTGTGTTCTCCCTGGTTAGGACAATGTTCCCATACTTTACCCAATGAAACATCCAGTGCAAAATCCTGCATTACTCTCGCGTATTATGTTTCCTATAAGAGATGCTATGGATAATGCCTCTTCCGATTACTCTAACAGTGGGTCTATAAATAAAATGACGAAGTACACATCCTAGTATGGAGAGTTGGTG
>Ga0247812_10001442_pt1 | contig 13479 bp, 13 predicted proteins | sample UWRJL149409B1_FD_178011 | JGI IMG/M metagenome (GOLD analysis project Ga0247812, IMG submission 178011) | Plant litter microbial communities from Arlington Agricultural Research Station in Wisconsin, United States - UWRJ-L149-409B-1 | ecosystem: Environmental > Terrestrial > Plant litter >...
ACTCCCTGTACAAAGAAGGCCAGACCGGCCAGGCCAAGCTGACGCAGTACACGCGTTACCTGACCATCGCCCTCGGCATCCTGCAGTCGACCACACTCATCACCGTCGCCAGAAGCGGCGCACTCTTCCCGTCGAACTCCGGCGTCGCCGGTTGTAACGACCTCCTCACCGACCAGTCCTGGTACGCCATCATGCTGATGGTCATCACCATGACCGCCGGTACCGGCCTCATCATGTGGATGGGTGAGCTCATCACCGAGCGCGGCATCGGCAACGGAATGTCGCTGCTGATCTTCACGTCGATCGCGGCTCAGTTCCCGAACGCACTCTGGACCATCGCCGAGACCAAGAGCTTCGAGATCTTCATTCTCGTCATCGTGGTCGGAATCCTGATCATGGCGGCCGTCGTCTTCGTCGAGCAGTCGCAGCGGCGAATACCGGTGCAGTACGCCAAGCGCATGGTTGGTCGCCGTACCTACGGTGGCAACAACACCTACATCCCGATTAAGGTCAACATGGCCGGCGTTGTGCCCGTCATCTTCGCTTCGTCGCTGCTGTACCTGCCTGCCCTCATCGCGCAGTTCTCGACTCCGGCCGACGGAAGCGCGGCGCCATGGGTCGTCTGGATCACCAACAACTTCACGTCGGGTGACAACCCGCTGTACATGGCTGTCTACTTCCTGCTCATCGTCGGATTCACGTACTTCTACGTCGCGATCACCTTCAACCCGGAGGAAGTCGCCGACAACATGAAGAAGTACGGCGGATTTGTGCCCGGCATCCGTGCCGGTCGCCCCACCGCCGAGTACCTCGACTACGTGCTGACCCGCGTCACGCTTCCCGGGTCGCTCTACCTCGGTCTGATCGCGCTCATCCCGCTGTTCGCACTGAGCCTCGTTGGCGCCAACCAGAACTTCCCGTTCGGTGGCGCGAGCATCCTGATCATCGTGGGTGTTGGTCTCGAGACGGTCAAGCAGATCGACTCGCAGCTTCAGCAGCGTCACTACGAGGGTCTGCTCCGTTGACCCGCTTGCTTATCGTCGGTCCTCCCGGATCCGGCAAGGGTACGCAGGCAGTTCGACTGACAGAGACGTACGGTATTCCGGCCATCGCCACCGGTGACATTTTCCGCCATAACATCAAGACCCAGACTCCCCTCGGCGTCCAGGTCAAGGCGATCATCGACGCTGGCGACTACGTCACCGACGACCTCACGAACGAGCTCGTTCAGAGCCGGCTCAGTGAAGCCGACGCACTCGACGGATTCCTTCTCGACGGCTACCCGCGCACTCTCGCGCAGGTGAAGTACCTCGACGAACTGCTCGCCGAGCGCGGGCAGGGTCTCGATGCAGTCATTCAGCTCGTTGCCGACAAGGAAGAAGTCGTCACGCGACTGCGCAAGCGCGCACTCGAGCAGGGTCGCACCGACGACACCGAAGAGGCCATTCGTCACCGCCAGGATGTCTACGCTCGCGAGACCATGCCGCTCATCGCGGTGTACCGCGATCGCGGACTCCTGATCGAGATCGATGCCCTCGGTGAGGTCGACGCGGTCAGCGCTCGCATCGCTGAATCGCTCAGCGCTCGCGAGATCGCGCCCGTCGCCTAACCACGTGGCTCGCAACACGGGAATCTACAAGTCGGCTGCTGAGCTGCGGCTCATGGTCGCGCCGGGGCTCGCTACCGCGGCATCCCTCGAGGCCGTTCGTGCGGCGATCAAGCCCGGCATCACGACGCTCGAGCTCGACGCGATCGCCGAGCGGATCATCCGCGAAGCCGGCGGGGTTCCGAACTTCATGAAGGAGCCGGGCTACCGCCACACGATCTGCGCTTCGGTGAACGAGGCCGTTGTGCACGGCGTGCCCAACGATCGCGCGCTCGTCGCGGGCGACATCGTCTCGATCGACAGTGGTGCAGAGATCGGTGGATGGAACGGAGATGCGGCGATCACGGTCGTCATTCCCGACCCGACACGCCCGGAACTGGTCGAAGAACGCATTCGACTCAGCGACGTCACCGAACGTTCACTCTGGGCCGGCATCGCCGCTCTCGCCCGGGCGAAGCATCTCAACGAGATCGGCGGGCCGATCGAAGACGTCATCACGGCCGCTGGTGAGTACGGCATCATCGAAGACTTCGTCGGCCACGGCATCGGCCGCGAGATGCACGAGGAACCTCCCGTCTTCAACTACCGGGTTCGCGGTCGTGGGCCGGCGATCAAGCCAGGACTCGTCGTCGCCATCGAACCGATGGTCACCGGCGGCACGATCGAGACGCACACTCTCGACGACGACTGGACGATCGTGACGGATGACGGCTCAATGGCCGCGCACTGGGAGCACTCGGTCGCGGTGCATTCGCACGGCATCTGGGTTCTCACCTCCGCCGATGGTGGCGCCGCTGGTCTCGCGCCCTTCGGCGTGAAGCCCGTCCCCATCGCCTAGCTCCACCCTCACCCGCACCCCAGCGACATCCGCCCCTCCCTCCTTTCCCCCTTTTTTTCGCAAAACTCAGGCCACATCACCAGGCCGACCCCTATACGGCCCCAGCCCCGCGCTACAGCCTGAGTTTTGCGGGTGGGAGGGCGGGAACTTAGACCCAGATCCCGCGGTTTCGTGCGCGACGCGCCGATAAGGAGCGTGCGGGCTTGGCGAAACGCCCGGGAATGACCTAAGCTTGATCTTTGGTGTTTCATGCCTGCTTTTGGCATGCCTCCATCTCTTTCGGGGTGAAGGTAACACCGCAATCCACGCAGACCTGCAATCTACTTTTAGCGACGAAGAGGCTATGGCCAAAAAAGACGGTGTCATCGAAATCGAGGGTGCAGTAGTCGAAGCTCTGCCCAACGCAATGTTCCGCGTTGAGCTGACCAACGGCCACAAAGTACTTGCCCACATTTCGGGCAAAATGCGCCAGCACTACATCCGCATCCTTCCTGAGGACCGCGTGATTGTTGAGCTGAGCCCTTACGACCTGACCCGTGGTCGGATCGTCTACCGCTACAAGTAATGCCGTGAGGCAGATTGCTGGAAAGTAACGGCCCGCGGCATCCCGCGTGCACGAAGACAGCGAACACAAGGAATCACCATGAAGGTCAACCCCAGCGTCAAGAAGATTTGTGACAAGTGCAAGGTCATCCGCCGCAACGGCAACGTGATGGTCATCTGCGAGAACCCGCGTCACAAGCAGCGCCAGGGCTAACAACCCAGCTTCACCGGCTGGGCCGCCTGCACTTCACGTGCCGGCGGCCGGCCACAACTCAATAACAGCAGCACCAGATTTGCTCTCCGTTTAGACGGAGGCGAGGACACCACCGGTTGGAGGCCGGTGCACAGGAGCTGCTGCAGACCTCCACTCACTCACAGGAGAAGCCACCATGGCACGTCTAGCCGGCGTCGACATTCCGCGCGACAAGCGCGTAGAGGTCGCACTGACTTACATCTACGGTGTTGGCCGTACGAGAGCCCTCAAAGCACTCGCCGACACCTCAATCAGCGGCGAGATCCGCGTAAAGGATCTCACCGATGACCAGCTCGTAGCCCTTCGCGACTACATCGAGCTGAACTTCAAGGTAGAAGGTGACCTCCGTCGTGAGGTTGCAGCCGACATCCGCCGCAAGGTTGAAATCGGAAGCTACCAGGGTATTCGCCACCGTCGTGGACTTCCGGTTCACGGCCAGCGCACCAAGACCAACGCTCGTACCCGCAAGGGCCCGAAGCGCACCGTAGCCGGCAAGAAGAAGGCGCGCTAGTCCCTGGCCTCGCCAGTGACCTCGCTTTCAACGCCTTTACGTACATAAGACTTCGGAGAAAATAATGGCAGCACCAAAAGCCGCGGCCCGTAAGCCGCGCAAGAAGGAAAAGAAGAACATCGCTGTGGGCCAGGCTCACATCAAGTCGACGTTCAACAACACGATCGTCACGATCACCGACCCCACCGGTGCGGTAATCAGCTGGGCTTCGTCGGGAACCGTCGGCTTCAAGGGTTCGCGTAAGTCGACCCCGTTCGCCGCACAGCTTTCCGCTGAGTCGGCTGCCCGCCAGGCGCAGGAGCACGGCCTCAAGAAGGTCGACGTCTTCGTCAAGGGACCGGGTTCAGGTCGCGAGACCGCGATCCGTTCGCTCCAGGCCGCTGGCCTCGAGGTCGGTTCGATCAACGACGTCACCCCGCAGGCGCACAACGGTTGCCGCCCGCCCAAGCGCCGCCGCGTCTAGCCACATTGGCGGGTAGCGACACGGACGACCTCGTCGTCGTGCCGCTACCCGCTATGGCCTAGGTCCTTCCGGCCGACGCCGCACGTTTTACAGCTTTACAACTCAATAGAACGACGGGCCAGCCACCCCGTCGCGCCCCAGGTGTCATATAGCGGACACTTTGCCGAAAGGAATCCACAGTGCTTATTGCACAGCGCCCCACTCTCGCAGAAGAGAACATCTCCGAGTTCCGTTCGCGGTTCGTCATCGAGCCGCTTGAGCCTGGCTTCGGTTACACCCTCGGAAACTCCCTTCGTCGCACGCTCCTCTCGTCGATCCCCGGAGCAGCTGTCACCAGCATCCGCATCGACGGAGTGCTGCACGAGTTCAGCACGGTTCCCGGGGTGAAGGAAGACGTCACCGAGGTCATCCTGAACATCAAGGGCCTTGTTGTCTCGAGCGAGCACGACGAGCCGATCACCGCTTACCTGCGCAAGCAGGGTGCGGGCCAGGTTACGGCAGCAGACATCTCGGCTCCGGCCGGTGTCGAGATCCACAACCCCGAGCTCGTTATCGCGACCCTGAACGACAAGGCGAAGTTCGAACTCGAACTCACCATCGAGCGTGGCCGTGGCTACGTTTCGGCTACTCAGAACCGCAGCGAGTTCAGCGAAGCCGGCCAGATCCCGGTCGACTCGATCTACTCGCCCGTACTCAAGGTGACCTACCGCGTCGAGGCAACTCGTGCCGGTGAGCGCACTGACTTCGACCGCCTCGTGGTCGACGTCGAGACCAAGCCGGCTATCAGCCCGCGTGACGCGATCGCTTCTGCCGGTCGTACGCTCACCGAGCTGTTCGGTCTCGCTCGCGAGCTCAACACCGCCGCAGAGGGCATCGAGATCGGCCCCGCGCCGGTCGACGCCGTTCTCTCCAGCGAGCTGAGCATGCCGATCGAAGACCTCGATCTCTCCGTGCGCAGCTACAACTGCCTCAAGCGCGAGGGCATCAACACCGTAAGTGAACTGGTTGCTCTGTCGGAGACCCAGCTCATGAACATCCGTAACTTCGGCCAGAAGTCGGTCGATGAGGTCAAGGACAAGCTCGTGGAAATGGGCCTTTCCCTGAAGGACTCGGTCCCCGGATTCGACGGCGCCCACTTCTACGGTGGATACGACGACGAAGAGCCCACCACGGTCTAGTCAGTTCGACTGACCTGACTCTTTACCTGTTCTCACGAACTACAACGAAAGAAAATAATGCCTACACCAACTAAGGGACCGCGCCTCGGTGGCGGACCGGCGCACGAGCGCCTCATGCTTGCGAACCTCGCAGCTGCCCTGTTCACCCACAAGAGCATCAAGACGACCGAGACCAAGGCCAAGCGCCTGCGTCCCGTCGCCGAGCGGCTCATTACCTTCGCAAAGCAGGGCGACCTGCACGCACGCCGCCGCGTGCTTGCGAAGATCGGTGACAAGTCGGTTGTGCACGAGCTCTTCACGGAGATCGCGCCTCTCGTTGCTGACCGTGAGGGCGGCTACACCCGCATCACGAAGCTCGGCTTCCGTAAGGGCGACAACGCTTCGATGGTTCAGATCGAGCTCGTTCTCGAGCCCGTGAACCCGAAGCCGAAGTCGGCTAAGAAGTCTGCTGCAGCTGCTCCGGCCGCTGTGGAAGAAGCTCCGGCAGAGGAAGAGGTCGTCGAGACCCCCGCCGCTGACGAGGCTCCTGCTGACGCTACCGAGGAAGCTCCGGCTGCCGAGGCTGCCGAGGCTGCCGCCGACGCTCCTGCCGAAGAGACCAAGTAGTCTTCGCACAAAGCACGTAAGAAGGGCCCCACTCGCGAGAGTGGGGCCCTTCTTCGTTGGGCGGCGTCTGCCGGCGAAGATGTGGCAGCCAACTAGCCTCACACCGGCCGCGGCGACAGTCCGTAATCGTTCGAGTTGAGCAAAGGCGGCAGCTCAGCGAGCCGCTGTAGTGCATCACGCACGGCTCCCGTGTAGATGCCTCCGCCGATCGGGCCACCGGGGTGGATCTGGTCGGGGGAGAGCACGTCGAGCCGTGGGCGGATCGCGTCGCGCCAGTTGGCAAGCTCGACGTTGCGGTGCCCGCGCGCGACCTCGGTGAGGGTGCGGTTGACTCCCGTCGTCCAGTCGCGCGGTGCCTGCACGTTGACCAGCACGACCTGGGTTCGCGGGCCGACCAGTGTCAAGGCGTCTTCGAGAGTCTTCGCGTCGATCGGACCGTTTGTGCCGAGGCCGACGAGAAGCGTCGCGCGCAGCTCACCCCGTGCCTGCATCGCCCGGATCAGGTCGGGCAGGTCTTTCATCTGCCGCGAGACAACCGCGTCGATCTCGATCCCGGGAAAGTCTTTCTTCAGTGTCGGAGCCGACGCGAGCATGACCGAGTCGCCGACCGCCGTGATCTGGTCGCCACCGGGAAGCGCGACGGCCGCTGGCTCGCTCGCGGACTCACGGTCGACGGCATCCTGACCGGCCTCGATCTGCGCCTGCGCGACCGAATCGCGGGGCGCGACGACGAGTGCGCTCACGGTGAGGCTCACCACGGCGGCAATACCGACGGATGCCACAACCACCCCCGCCACGTGGCGACGCCCTCCCCGCCACGCCCCGCCGAACCTGGCGAGGCTCGCCTGAAAGCCATCGCGCCGGATCGGTTGTTCGACGAACCGGTACGAGAGCGCTGCCGCGACGACCGTGATGGCGAGTGCGATCGCGGCGAGAACAAGCGGCCCGGCGACCGAACCGGAGAGCCAGGGCAGCGCGGCGGCGGCGAGTACAAAGACCGGCCAGTGCCAGAGGTAGAGGCCGTACGAGCGTTCGCCGATCCAGCGCAGCGGTGCGACGTCGAGCACACGACCGAGCGGCGAGCCGGGAACCAGTGTTGCGAGAATGACGATCGCCGTGAGGGCGGAGACCGCGGCGAGCCCTCCGCGGTAGACGAGGGCGGCATCCGTCGACATCAGTGCAGCGATCGCGACCAGCGCCGCCAGCGCGACGAGGCCAGTGACCGTGGCGAGAGTCCGCGCGCGCTCCGTCCACGACTCGCGAGTGAGCGAGATCGTCGTGATGGCGAGAAGCGCGCCGAGGGCGAGCCCGAAGCTGTGGGTGTCGGTGCCGTAGTAGACGCGCGTCGAGTCGGCGCCCATCGTGAACAGCACGGTCATTGCTGCGGCCGAGGCGAGGGCGAGGCTCCCGACGATCCAGCCGCTCGCGCGGCGCAGCGCCGGTCGGGCGAGTACGGCGATGACGATCGGCCAGAGCAGGTAGAACTGCTCTTCGACGGCGAGCGACCAGAGGTTGCGGAAGAGTTCTGGCGCTGTCTCGTCGAAGTAGCTCGAGCCGTCAATGATGGCTACCCAGTTGTAGCTGAAGGTGCTCGCGCCGATGACCTGCTCACCGAGGTCGACGAGGGTGTCCCCACCGACGACGAATGCCGCGCTGCAGCACGCGAGCACCACAATCGCGAGCGCGGGAAGCAGACGCCGGGCCCGGCGGAGCCAGAACGCGCCGAGCCGGATCCGGCCGTTCGTCGCGCGTTCCCGCAGGAGAAGACTCGTGATGAGAAAGCCGCTGATGACGAAGAAGACATCGACACCGATATAGCCACCGACGAGAGTTCCCGGCAGCAGGTGGTAGACGATGACGAGGGTGACGGCGATCGCGCGCAGCCCGTCGAGTCCCGAGAATCTCGGTGCCGAGGCAGCAGCCACTACCGGATCGGCTGCCCTCGTTGGCTGCGCCGAAGGTGTGGTCGGGGCGTTTGATACAGAAGTCACTGTCGTCCAGCCTAGGTCGAACGTGTGACGGATGGGGAAACCCATTCGGTCGAAAGCTGGCGCTCCGCCCGGTTTGTTGAGAAGCTTTCGTTATCGCACCCAAGCGTGCCGCGGCGGAATTCTCATCGCGGGAGCTAATGTCCCGTACTTTCGCCGAACTCGCAGGGGTGCCGCATGGCCCGCAAGTCCCGTCACCAGTCCCGCTTTGCCGCTCGCCGGGGCGCACTCGCCGCGTTTGTCGGGGTGGCAGCCCTCTTCGGCGCATTGCTCACGCCGGCCGCAGCGAACGCCGCCGATCCGATCGACGCGATCATCTCTGGCACCATCACCGCGGATGCCGGTGGCGCCCCGCTCGAGTTCGTCACGGTGTTCGCCGAGAGCGCCGACGACGGGTCGACCTTCGCCGGGGAGTCCGACGCGAACGGCGACTACACGATCACCGATCTGCCGGCCGGTGACTACACGCTGTCGTTCATCGCCCCCGAGGGCACGGACTACGTCACCGAGTGGTTCTCGAACTCGGTCACGGTCGACGAGTCGGAATACGTGACGATCGCCGAGTCGGAGGCTCGCGTCATCGACGCCGGGCTCGCTCTCGGAGGAACCCTCGCCGGCACGGTCACCGGGCTCTCGGACGTCACCCTCGCCGATGTGCTCGTGCAGGTCTTCACCGCCGACTCTGGTGCGCAGCTCGGCGCGGCCGTCACGGAGGACGACGGCCTCTACTCGTTCCGCGGCATCCCAACGACGGGAGTGCTCGTGAGCTTCACCGACGACGCCGGTCGTGGCTACATCACCCAGTGGTCGAACAACCGCGCATCGCAGGAGACCGCCGACCGCATCACGCTGACCCCCGGGGGAACCAAGTCGGTTCCCGCGTCACTGACCATCGGCGGAAGCATCTCCGGCTCGGTGCAAGCCCCGACCGGTTCTGCGCTCGCCGAGGGCGACGTGCAGGTCACGCTCACGCTCGCGAGCGGTGACGGCAGCGAGCCGGTCGACACGCAGTTCACCGGCGCCGCCGGCGCCTACTCGTTCGCGGGAGTCGCCGCTGGCAACTACGTCGTGCAGTTCTCCGACGCCGCGGATGCCGGATACTCGCCGCAGTGGTGGAACGGCGTCGCAACGCGCGACGCCGCGACCGTAGTTACCGTGACCGCCGGCCAGCCCACGAACGGAATCAACGCGACCCTGAAGAAAGGATCGTCGATCGCCGGAGTGGTGCGCGGGGGAGCCGGGTCGGCATCCGTCGTCCTCGAGAACGCCCTCGTGACCGCGGTGAATGACGAAGGCACTTTCGTGACGAGCGCCTACACCGATGAAAGCGGCGCGTACTCGCTCACCGGTTTCGCACCGGGCACGTACTCACTGAACTTCGAGGCGCCGGAAGGGACGGCCTACTCCCCGGAGTGGTGGAACAACCAGCCCGACTACTTCTCGGCCGACGTCATCGCTGTCTCGCTCGGTGTCGCACTCACCAACTACAACGCCGAGCTCGCGCTCGCCGGATCGATCACCGGAACCGTGACCGGCAGTGACCGACCCGGCACGGGAATCGCGAACGTGTACGTCGCGGCCTACGACGACTTCGGTGGCATCATTGCCGAAACCACGACCTCATCGACCGGGCAGTACCAACTCGAGGCGCTTCCGGCCGGCGTGTACCGCGTGCAGTTCGACCCAACCGAGGCGCCGACCTACGCGGCGCAGTGGTGGAACAACAAGCCGACCATGGAGCTCGCCCAGGAGATCACGGTGAAAGCCGGCATCGCCACGACCGGCAAGAACGCCGTTCTGCAGCGCGGAGGAACCATCGCGGGAACCGTCACCGGTGGCGACGCCCCGACCGTCGGGCTCCCCGACGTCGAAGTAACCGCCTACGACATCTACGGCAACATCGCCCGCGTCACCGAAACCACCGCCGACGGCACCTTCCTGCTGCAGGGCATGCCGGCCGGAGAGTTCAGCCTCGGCTACCACCACTTGGGCGACCCGGCGGTGTACCTCGATGAGTACTGGAACAACCACCTCTCGATCGATGACTCCGAGTACTTCACGGCCACGGCATCCAGCGCGATCACCGGCAAGAATGCCACCCTCGCCGTCGGGGCGACCCTCAGCGGAACGATCACGGGCGACGATGCGCCGACCGTTCCGCTTGACGGAGTCGTCGTCGAACTGTTCGCCGCGAATCACGACTACGTGGCCGACACCGAGACCGCGAGCGACGGAACCTACTCGTTCGCCGCCCTTGCGCCGGGAACCTACAAGGTCTCGTTCAGCGGGCAGAACGGATCGAGATACGGCAGCGAGTGGTGGAACGACGCCGCGTCGTTCTCCACCGCCACCGGGATCGTGCTCGCCGAAGCCTCGGTGGTGACCGCGAACGCCGGACTCGTCGCCGACCCGCAGCCGCTCGACACCCCACCGATCCCCCTGATCAGCGGGCTCGTCCGGGTCGGCAGCACCGTCACGGCCGACGCCGGAACCTGGACCCCGACCCCGGTCGAGCTTTCGTACCAGTGGAACGCCTACGGTGAACCGATCTCCGGCGCCATCGACTCGACCTACGAGATCAGCGCCGACTACTACGAGGCTTCCCTCTCGGTGACCGTCACCGGCGGAAAGGTCGGCCACATTTCGCGCAGCGTCACGAGCGCCGACACCGACCCGGTCGCCACGGGTGTCTTCCCGCGGGTCGTTCCGGTCATCACGGGCCCGCTCGTCGTCGGCAAGACACTTACCGTGGCCCCGGGCGACTGGACCGCGGACGACGTCGAGTTCCGCTACCGCTGGAAGAACAACGGCGCGAACATCAGCGGCGCCGTCGGAAGCACCTACAAACTGCAGAAGACGGATGCGGGCGACTCGATCACCGTGACGGTCTCCGGCACCGCCTACGCCTTCGACGACGCCTCGCGATCGAGCGATGCGGTCACCATCCAGAACATCTTTCTGAAGTCGCCGAACCCGACGATCGTTGGCAAGGCTGTCGTCGGCAAGAAGCTCACGGCGAAGGCCGGCTCGTGGAAGCCCTCGAGTGCGAAGTTCACCGCGCAGTGGTTCCGCAACGGCACGGCCATCGTGGGCGCGACCAAGTCGAACTACGTACTCGTGAAGGCTGACCGCGGCACGAAGATCACGGTTGCCGTCACGGCGAAGAAGTCGACCTACTCGACCCTGACGAGAGTGAGCAAAGCGCTGACGGTGAAGTAGGCCGTTTAGACTTCAGGGCGTGATGGCAGAAGAGACGACGCGCCTCCGGCTCGACATCGCGTACGACGGCACCGACTTCGCCGGCTGGGCGCGCCAGCCGAAACTGCGCACGGTGCAAGGCGTTCTCGAGTCTGCCCTCGCCACGGTTTTCCACCGCTACGGACCACCCCCGCTGCTCACGGTTGCCGGGCGTACCGACGCCGGAGTGCACGCGACCGGCCAGGTGGCGCACCTCGACCTCACTCCAGCCCAGCTGGCGTCACTCGACGCGCGCGACAACCGTGGTGGCGGCGCCCCGGCCCTCGCCCGCCGACTCAACGGGATCGCCGGGCTCACGAGTGATGTCTGGGTCGCGTCATCCGCAATCGCTCCGGCCGGCTTCGACGCCCGCTTCTCGGCGACCTGGCGCATCTACGAATACCGGGTAGCGGACGCCACGCGCCCCCGTAATCCGCTCGAACGCAATCACACGCTCTGGCATCCCGCCGTGCTCGACGCTGAGAAGATGGCCGCTGCCGCGGAAGCATTGCTCGGTCTGCACAACTGGGCGTCGTTCTGTAAGCCACGCGAGGGCTCAACGATGATCCGCACGCTGCAGGAGTTTCGCTGGGATCGCCGCGACGACGGCGTTCTCGTCGCGCGCGTGCAGGCCGACGCGTTCTGCCACAGCATGGTGCGCTCGCTCGTCGGAGCGAGCGTCGCCGTCGGCGAGGGCAAGATCGGGCGTGGCGACCTCATCGCGCTTCGCGACGCTGAGGAGCGCACGAGCGTCTTCAAGGTCGCGCCGGCGAGAGGGCTCACGCTCATCGAGGTCGGCTATCCGCCCGACAACGAGCTCGCCTCCCGGGCTGAGCAGACGCGGGCCCGCCGTGACGCCACGCCGCCCGAGCACGACGCCGTTTGACCACGCACCCGGTAATGGACTAATCTTGACCCTTGGTGTCTGCGACTCTATGCGCGGCATCCGATCATGAGCCCTCCACCGGCGTCGTTCCCTCCACTTGCTTGATTATCAAGCCGGAGAAACGGTCCATCGGAGCGGGATTCACGAACACCTCACTCGATCAAAAGAAAGCAGCACTACTGTGACTCGCACTTTTTCTCCCAAGCCGGAAGATGTCCAGCGCGACTGGCTCATCATTGACGCAGAGAACATCGTTCTCGGCCGTCTTGCCAGCCACGTAGCGGCTCTGCTGCGCGGCAAGCACAAGGCGACCTTCGCTCCCCACATGGACATGGGCGACTTCGTCATCATCATCAACGCTGAGAAGGTTGCCCTCACCGGCTCCAAGCTCCTGCAGAAGAAGGCCTACCGCCACTCGGGTTACCCGGGCGGACTCACGGCTACCACGTACTCGGAGCTGCTCGAGAAGCACCCGACGCGTGCGGTTGAGAAGGCTGTTCGCGGCATGCTCCCGAAGAACTCGATTGGTCGCGCACAGCTGACCAAGCTCAAGGTCTACACCGGCACCGAGCACCCTCACGCTGCGCAGCAGCCGAAGACGTACACCCTCTCCCAGGTCGCTCAGTAGCGCCGGCTAAGAACTAAGGACTGACTACCGTGGCGAAAATCGCAGACATCATCGAAGAGACTCCAGAGAGCCTCCCCGCAACCGGCTACTCGACCGAAACTCCGGCCGAAGCAGCTCCCAAGACTCCCCGCGCCGTTCTGAACGTCGCCGGTGCAGCCGTCGGACGTCGCAAGCAGGCAATCGCCCGCGTGCGCATCACGCCCGGCAACGGCGCTTTCACGGTCAACGGCCGTGAGCTCGCAGAGTACTTCCCCAACAAGCTTCACCAGCAGCTCATCAACGACCCGTTCAAGGTTCTTGACCTGCTCGGAAGCTACGACGTGATCGCCAAGATCACGGGTGGTGGCCCCTCCGGCCAGGCAGGCGCACTGCGTCTCGCCATCGCACGTTCGCTCAACGAGATCGACCGTGAGAACAACCGCCCGGCTCTCAAGAAGGCTGGCTTCCTTACTCGTGACGCTCGCGTCATCGAGCGCAAGAAGGCCGGTCTCAAGAAGGCTCGTAAGGCTTCGCAGTTCTCGAAGCGCTAACGCGCTTACGCAGTTCACCTACGATGGCACGCCTTTTTGGCACCGACGGCGTTCGCGGCCTGGCCAACCAAGACCTCACGGTCGAATTGGCCCTTGGTCTCGCGCAGTCGGCCGCCGTCGTATTAGGTAAAGGTCGGTTCGCTGACGGTCGCCGCGCCTCCGGGCGTCGGCCTGTCGCGGTGATCGCCAGAGACCCACGGGTCTCGGGCGAG
>Ga0247812_10001444_pt1 | contig 13461 bp, 10 predicted proteins | sample UWRJL149409B1_FD_178011 | JGI IMG/M metagenome (GOLD analysis project Ga0247812, IMG submission 178011) | Plant litter microbial communities from Arlington Agricultural Research Station in Wisconsin, United States - UWRJ-L149-409B-1 | ecosystem: Environmental > Terrestrial > Plant litter >...
AGGCCTTCTACCGGAACACCTTCATCGCCGATGAGGGCTTCTTCCAGACGGTGATGAAGAACACCGACCAGCATGGCCGCATGATCAATGACGACATGCGGATGATCGACTGGATCCCGGACGGCGAAATAAAGCTGCGCCCCCGGACCTTCACCCTGGCCGACGCCCCGATGCTCAAGGCCAGCCCCGACCTGTTCGCGCGCAAGTTCGACGCCGAGGTCGACGACGGCATCCTGACGCTTCTCGAAGACCGGGTCGCCGACGCCAGCGCCCCGCTGGACCCGCCCGCCGTCCTAGCCGCCTGACCATCCGCCGGCTCGGCCTCGCGTCGAGCCGGTTCAACATTCCGGGCACGACTTCAGGGCCGCCGGGGCGGTGGTTTCAGTCAGCAATGTGATGGGAAGGAATGGTGGACGCGACAGGGATTGAACCTGTGACCCCCTCGATGTCAACAACGGGGCATCCCGTCAAACGCCAGTGTTTCCGGGCTTTGGGGTTTGATGGTTTCCGGTTTCGTTCATGCTTGAAAAGGGTCATTCTGGCATCAATCTGGAAACCGCCGCTTGGGCATCCGGACCGCCAGCCCCTCCTGAGCAGCCCTTCCTCTTGCTGTTAGTGAGCGCCAATAAGGGGTAATAACCGCTAATAAGCGCTAATAGCCTTCCGCTAAAATTGCGGGCGAGAGGCGGGGCCTGTTAGCTATCAGTGATGGTTACTGGGCTGCCTCCACGCTTCTCCTCGATCGAGTTCACCGCATTAATCCAAGCGGCGAAGGACTTCGTCGGTAGCCGGTAATAACCCTGCCTGCCCTCATCCACCGATATGATGTTCCGCGCCTTCAGCGCGGTGATCGCATTGTTGAGGGTGCTCTCCTTGACGCCGGACTCCTTGATCAGCTCTCGGCGGGTGACCCAGCCATCGCTGTGGTCAGCCATAGCGTTTAAGACCTTCCGATACTCGTCTGATCCAATCTTGCTATAATAAACCTCATTAAAGTATTTACTCCCAAGCTGATCGATGGCTCCGTTTTCTTCGTACGCCCCCTTTAATACATCTTCGACCGTGATACGGTCATCATCATCGGCATCAAATGCACAATATGCAAATTGCTGGACGAAATGCGGGTATCCCTCAGACATTTCTGATAAAAAATCTAGCGCATCAGAATCTATAAGAACTGGCTTTATGTTCTTCTCCGACGCCGAGTTTAGACCCCTGTTAATCGCTGATTTTCGCTCGCTCGGCTCAAGCGGCTTCAAATTCAATACCGAAAGGATGCGCGGCGAGGACTCATGACTTGAGCGCATCTTTGGGATAGTTGTTGGCAGTCCGGCAAGGCAAATAAGAACATTATTGCAGTCTTTTTTAGACAAGCGCTCAGTGAACGATTTTAGGAATTCACCGAAGCCCGCCTCAACTGGCGGCGCGTCCGACTCGTCAATCAGAATAACGACGCCATCAATTGCCGAACTAGCTTTAGAGACCTCACTCACCACTCGGACAAGATCTTCGCGAGCGTCATCTGCATCAGGCGCTTGGTCTCGGTGGTAACGAACGCCAAGGATTTCCCACTTAGACAAGAAATCCCACACTTTCCCGGCGTTCTCCTTTAATGGTGCGCTAGCCGCGATTTCAGCCTTCAGCTCTCGCGCTATGGCGCGCACAATATCAACCTGCGTCGCTACGCCAGCCATATCTACGGCAACGGTGAGAAAGTTGAATTTGTGATCGTCTTTTAATGTAGCGAGCTTTCCGCGCGCGACGTTCGACACCACGAACATCAAAGATGACTTTCCTATTCCCCGCTCACCCTCAATTAGAAAGTGCTGAGGATTACCCAGCTTGGTTTGGAATAGATATTGATCGATCTTTGCCATTTCCTCGTATCTCCCGACAAACATGCCAGGGTTGACGATGCGGTTTGGCTGAAACGGATTGTATCTCATCATCAGACAATGGCCTGTTTGTCCGTTCAGGAGCAAGCCACGACGCGGGCCTCGTCCTTGGCCGCCGTTCTGATCAAAAGCGGTTCACCGATGAGATTGAATGCCGCGCTTTGTTTTGGTGGCTCGGCCGGCGATGGCCATAGCAAGTTTCGAGGGTCTTCGTTGTCATCCCAGCGTAGGCAGCAGCGTCCCACAAGGATGCTCCGCCCTCTAACAGCCAAGTCGCACAGGTGTGCCTCAGCCAGTGCGGAGTGATCTCCTCGGCCAGCCCGGCGTCACGGACGCACGCTTCGAAACCACGTCGAATCTTCCCGGCGAGAGGTCGGCCGCCATGATGAAGCACGGTGGTGACGGCTATCCTCTCGCCGTCAGGGCCCCGCCTCTCGACAAGGGCGTCAGCGGCACGCCAGCGGGACATGTGAGCGATCAGTCGTGGCGGGAGCCTGACCAGCGGCCGGCGCTTCGTCCGATGGTCCTTTTCGTCTCGGCCTCGCCGATAGATCGTCCCGTCATCGAGCGCGACATAGGCCTGGGTGGCGCTTTCGTGCCAGAGGAGCTTGGGGATCACTCCGGGCCGGGTTCCGGTGTAGCAGCCGATCAGGATGAACCGGCGCAAGTGCGCCCGGTTCGCCTTTGCTGACCCGCTCAGCCTCTTCCACTTTCCGTCCTTCAGGCGCCAGCCCATGGACGCCTTCAGGAGCCGGGCGGCCTGATCTCGACTTAGGGCGTCGCGCGGGCTCTCGGGCTTCTCTGGCAGCCAGACCTTCGGGCGCATCAACAGCGGATGCTCCGCCGTCCAATATCCGATCGCGGCGGACAGGTCTTCAAGGTCGCGGCGCGCGGCCTGGGCCGTGGCCATCCGCGGTGTCGATTTCGTAAAACTCTTGATCGGCTGAGCCGTGCGCCACGCGACATAGGCCTTGCAGCTTGATCGCTTGACGTCGGCGACCGTCTGTTCGCCCCAGAAAGCCACCCGAACCTCTACGGCCACGTCTTTGTCGGGGACCGGTTCGGCGAGGGCCTAGCCAAGACGCTTCTGAGGTTGGCGACGACCTGAGCATCACGACAGCGGCCGGGTCTCGTGATGCTGTCGTTGGAATGCAGTATGCAATCTGTCTAGTTCCAACAGTCTCTCGGGACGGCGATCAGGGAGTGTGCATCGCAATCCAAAGGTGGAAAATGGCGAGGCCGCCAATCGGTATTGGTGGAGCGACCCGAATAAGATCAATCGCGATTTCCATGATCACGAAAAACAGGCGTTCTTTGGGGTCTTTTCTCAAGAGGGTTCGTACGCCTTCATCGGCTTCTGACACTTGCTCCAGAAGGCTGAGTAGGGCTGGGTCAGGAAGCGCAATGGACTCTTCCTGCTGCTGCTCCTCGCGTTGAATCTGATTATACTCGTTTTCCGCATATAGGACGTTCTTCCGGCCCTGTATAAAAGCGCGAAAGGTTTCCGAAGCGGCCTCCGGACCCCAACCGTCGGGATCGTCGGAGATTACGTCGGTGTCCAGCCCAGGGAACCGGGATCGCAGCTTGGCGGCTTCCATAGCAACGACCTGCTTCTGTTCGTCGAGGTTGCTAGCCGCATCACGCAGTCGATCTCGCCTAGGCTGCGCGCGCGCGTCCTTGTAGCCCCTTAAGCGACCTTCTGCTTCAGAGAAGCGCTTACGAGCGGCTTCAATCTGCTCGCCTCGCCGCGACGACAAACGCTCTCCGAGAACGATATCGTATGTAACGCCCAACTGGATTGCCAAGAAGGCGTACTGGAACACGAGGTAGGTTAGCCCCCCGATTAGGGCCTTGCCGATCAGCCAAGCCGGTAGCTGGATGAACTTTAGCGCGTCTGGCAAAGCAGCGGGATTGTAGAGCCTCAGAGTGATCACAGTGGCCGCAGCGGCCGATATGTAGACCCACTTCCGCGTCTTCATTAGCCGCTGATAGGGGCCGTCGATGGCCGTATGCTCGTCATCGCCGAAAAGGATCTGCAGCACTGATGGCGCCCACTGGTGATGGCCGGGACTGCAAAATCGTTGCTGCCGAGGTCCGAGATGAATGAACCCTGCCTAGTATTTGGCACGGCGCTGCGGCAATCCGTGGTTGAGTCTGAGATGAAAGCAACCGTCTTTCTGCGGCGGGTACATTCATACCGTGCCCTACATCATCGCCGGCCGGGCCGCTTCTCACGACGCCTCGACCGGCTGGCCGCGTCGGCTCAAGCGGTACTCGCGGTGGAGCGTCAGGCCAAATCGCTCCAGCTCTGACGTCTCCGAAGCAATTCGGCAGTCGGTCCGCAAGTCTGCGGCCCTTTAGAATGCTCATCACAGTCCTGCGTCGTGGGAGGCATTGCCGCCTAGGACAAAGCCCACAGGAGGGGGCTCGCTAGAAGTTCTGCGGCCATCGTTCGTAGGCCAGCATCCTGAACGGGCAGCGGTTCGCCTGCCTCACCTTCAGGAATAGCTATCCACGCTGTTTGCAGAGCGCGATAAGGTTCGGGCAACGATGCGTCAACATGCGCTCCACCGTCCTTATTCGAGGCCCAAAGCATAAGATCGCGGCGAGTTACGACTGCGCTAGCGTGAATGAACGCCACCTCAGCGAGCCAATCAGAAATGGACACGTACCTCGGCGCGGACCGAAACCCGGTCTTTGGAATGACATCCATGCCGGACATAGAAACCAAGTACTGACCAAACCCCACCTTGGACCAGTCTTTGCCTGATTGGTCCGTCATGAAGGATGCCAACTCAACAGTGTCGCCACCCAAATGGTTGACTAGCGAGATGGAGTTCTTGGTGTCATGGACAAGCACCCGCATCGTTGTAGCCAAGCGGACAGCTTCGTGACGCTCGCCTCGGTCGTACGCATCGGCCGAGTTGGATTAAGAAGCCGCGCTGTCGTGCCAACTGCTGGGTGAAATGGTCTGTCATGGCCTGCGTCTCGGATAGCTTATGAGCTGCCACGATTCTGGCGTCGGCCCATCGCCCCTACATCGAAGGCTCCGGATAGCGGACGTTCGGAACTTCTGAGATGGGTGGTCAGCAGCCACTGAAGCCGGGAAGCGAAAGGCACATCACGCGCATCGGCGCTCCGGTATGACGGTGCCCAAGCGTTCCCCTTTCTCGCTCGTCGCAGTGAGCCGAAAATCTGTATCGAGGATCAACACGGTAGGCTTCTGCGCCATCTTCGCTCGCGGAAGGTTCAGCCCATGCTCGTAGCCCCGCGCCATGTAACTGTAAGCACATTCACTGGCTCGGACCTCCTTGGTCCAATGGCCTTGGTTGCCCCACGCTAGAATGAAAGCCTTGCTCGTCTCCCCAGAGGCAAGGCGGGTAAGTTCGCCGTTTATCTGCGTCGCGACCTCAGACCCGGTCTCGTTGCGCAGCGATATGCGGGTGCTCGGTGAGCAAGATGTCAGTGCCGTCAGGAGCATCCCGGCGGCCAAGCTAGCTTCGAACGTTTGTCTCATAAGACGATGTTGCGCGACGGGGTGGATGTCCGCAACGGGTCGGAAGCCGTCAAAGGCCCGGGGCCGGAAAGCGGACTAATCTTCGATCACCACCAACGATGTTGAGGCGTATCGGAGGACATACGGTTTGACCGACGGTTTGCCTTCCGGGATCACGTCCCCAAAAAATGCGACGTAGCAGTCGTGGGCATGGATTTCGTCATCGAACCAGCAATGCACCACCACCCCGTCTTCCCAAATCCCATCGGTGACGTTGGTGCGGCGGACGGGGGTGCCGGATTCGAGAAAGCGATCCATGCGCCATCGTCCCCCAGTGGTCCAAGGTCTGCAATGGGTCGAACTGCGAAGTTGGCCTCCAGCCCGAAAGCAGACCCCCACGCCACTAGATGATCTGATGGGGTAGCGACCCAAGCCGGAGCCACTGAAGGTTCGGCTTGGGTCGCCTGCGCCTCGCCAGTCGGGGACGAACAGCAAGGCGCGCACACCAACCTCTCCGGGTCGCGCCTGTTCCGCTTTGGTTAAAATAGGGTGGCGGTTCGCCCCCTCACGTCGCCTTCTGGTCTCGATAAACGACGAACCGCCTGACCCCGGACGGTCGGGACCGGGGCCGTGGCTGCACCGTTTGCCCGTACAGCCGGCGGCCTCATAGCTGGCGATATGCTGAAGCTCAATGCGATGAGATGGCGACCCGCCCCGGTGACAGGACGGGGATAGGGCGGGCCGCCGGCGTACTGCTGTTCTGAGGCAGCGGGACGCCCGTACCAATCCACCGCGTCCCCGCCCGTTCCTGTGTCGCATACCCGCCAGAGCGACGACCCGGCCTCACGTGGGGACGTGGTCTAGCCGGGCCGTCTGCGGCTTCACCGAACCGCGCCTGATCCTGCCTTGGCCCTTGGGGCCGATCAACACCCCTAATCTGGAGACTGCCCATGGCTTCGCCTGTCGCGCCCCCGTGGCTGACGCTCGCCCGTTCCTTCATCGGCACGCGCGAGATCGTCGGCCCGAAACACAGCCCCATCATCATGGGATGGATCAAGGAGGTCGGCGCCAAGGTGCTAGGCGTCCAGGTCAATGACGACGAGACCCCGTGGTGCGGAACCTTCATGGCTCTGCTGATGAAGCGGCAAGGCCTGACCGCGCCGCTGATCGCCGTGCGCGCGGCGTCGTGGGGGCGGGCGGGCAACTGGGGCCGTGAGCTGCTCGCCCCGCGCCTCGGCTGCATCCTCGTCTTCACCCGCGACGGCGGCGGCCATGTCGGCCTCTATCTCGGCGAGGACGACACCCACTACCACGTCCTCGGCGGCAACCAGTCCAACAGCGTCAGCATCATGAAGCTGGCCAAGGAGCGGCTGGCAGACGGCGGCATGCGCTGGCCCAAGGGCCCGGAGTTTCCGCCGGCGCAGATCGTCCGCCTGAAGCCGAACGGCGCACCTGCATCGGGGAATGAGGCGTGATCCGCGCCCTTTTCGCCGCACTCGCGCTGGCCCTGCTCCTCACCGGGATCCAGACGTGGCGCCTCGATCGGGTAAAGGGCGAGCTGACCACGTCCAAGGCTCAGGCCGTCGTGCTGGCCAAGCGTATCGAGGCGGCCGACCGCGACGCCCAGACGACAGCCGACCAGTGCGCCGCCCGCGTCGACGCCGCCCGCCAATCCGCCCGCGCCATCGAGCGCATCATCGAAAGGCCTGTCTATGTCGATCCTCAAGGCTGTGCTGTGCGCGGCATCATTGGCGCTGACGAGTTGCGCGACGCCCTCCAGCCGGGGCTTGCCGCCGAGCCTGTGCACGACCGTCCGGAGGGCTGAGCTCATCCCGGCCGGGGCCGGCCTGGTCCAGCCCGTGACTGAGGGCGAGAAGGACGCCTTCCGGCTGTTCATGACGTGGATGGCGGAGAGCTTGTCGATCGGCGACGAGAACGCAGCCAAGGCCGAAACGGCGAAGGCGACCTGTCCCACCTGATGTCCGTTGACGTCACTAAAATGATCGGGCCCGCCATCCTTCGGGGTGGCGGGCTTTCGTCGCTTCACTCTACCCCCGCGATCCGCGCGCACATGGCCAACACGGCCATAACGCCTGTGACGGCACCCACGATCTTCAGTTTGGCCCATTTCATCTGCATACGGGTGGGGGGCACATACTGCGCCTTGCTGAAATCTTCCGGGCGATAGGGAGGTATGTCCCTCACGTCTTGTGGGTCAGAAGGCTCAGTCATTGATGATCGTCAACGCTCCACCCGGCAAAGCCCGCTGCAGCGCCTGCGCTTCTGACCACGGCGCCCGCATCCAGACGTCCCGCTCTTCCTCGGTCGTCAGGATCACCGGCATGGCCGTCGCAGAAGCGACGAAGCAAGAGGTTACGACACCCCTTTTATCTTGCCCTCCGACATCTTTGCTCAAATGCTGCGCAGGCCTCTAGGAGCAAGCTGGTCATCCATAGGTCGATTGCAGCTAGCTTTGCCGAACATGAAGCCTAAACCGGAAAACTGCCTCTGGATCATAATCCAGAATCTTCGATAGTTCACCGATGCCGCCGTGAGCCAGTGCGGGATAAGCGATAATTCGCTTTACGCCTTGATCCATTGCGCCTTCCCCAAAGATCCAACCCTGCGGGATGGCCCCATCAATGACGTGAACATCAGCGATGCTCACCGACCTAGGAAGCTCGTCGCGCTCATCCAGAACTATTAGAACATCTTCGCCTTCTTCCAAGGCTATGTAAGCAAAGACTCGAATGACTCCATCAGAGCCCGAAAACAAATCCGCTAGCTCTTGGCAGTCGGATCCCTTCTTATTTAAGGATACTTTCAAAACTTATCTCTCAAATTTCCCTAAGGATATACAACCTTGAAATCCATAGTTTGTCCTGTTCGGGTGTTCCGTAAATAGTGAACCGTTGTGCCGTTGGAGTTATGTTCCATTTTTACCCAACCTTGGGAAGCAGGCGCTCTAGGATCGCGCATCTGAAGTGGAACTTGCCGACCCGCCCCCGCTCTAGCTTCATCCATCGTGAGCTGTTCTCGCAAATTTCGAGGGCCGCGACCCGTACTGAAGTTGGGCGGTCCAGCCAAGCCAGCAGCCATTGCAAGTCGATCCAGCAGGCTTTCACCTGCGATCCGATTGCCAAAGCCAAACTCCCTAAATGTCCCTACTATTCCACGACGAGCAGCACCGCTGTTGCGATAAACTTCGGCTCTGCGCCATGTAGTAGAACCTGTAACGTTGCCATCTTCGTCGGTTACTGGATCGGTAATATTGTATGTAACGGTGACGCTTTCATTGTCATCGCGCGTTTGCTGGCATGATGCAGTGCCAGTCACATTGTTGATGTCGCACGTTACAGTATCCATCCCCGTCGGGTCCGTCCCATTGACCGGATCGTTTGCGACATACCCATACAGGTTCAGCCCGGCCTCATAGCCCACAGGGTCGGTCTGCAGAAACCTGCCCAGGTTGGGGTCGTAGGCCCGGGCCTTATAGTTATAGGCACCGGTGGAGCTAAGCCACATCTGGCCCGTGTATTGGAACCGGCCGGTGTTGCCGGCGGCCGGGCGGCCGTATTCGTCATAGGTGTTGATCGCGGTCACCGCGCCCGTGACGTCGGAGAAAGCGATCACCGAGCCCCGCTCGTCGGTCAGCGGCCAAGACCGCGCGCCGACCGCGCTGCTGTTATAAGTGACCACCACCTCGTCCACGCCCGGCCCCGGAGCCATGCGACGAACGAACGCCCCGCTGTTGGTCTCCAGAATGGCCTGGGCGCCGTCATACAGGAAGCGCGTCGTCCCCACCTGATAGAGCCGGTCCATCGCATCGTAGCTGAGGGCCGAGGCCGAAGACGCGCCTGTTGCTTGGGCGCTAACCATCTGGTTCAGAGCGTTGTAGGTATAGGCCCCTGCTGGCGACGTGATGACGTTGAACCGCGCGTCATAGCCAATCGTCGTACCGGCTGCGGCGGTCACCTGGTTGCGGCCGTTGTTCACATAGGCCGCCGAGGCGACCGTGGCGACGAACTGATAGGCCGTGTTGGTCGAGGTCCGGCTGAGGATCTGGCTGGCCGGATTAAAACTGAAGCCGAAGGCCACGTCATTGGCTGTGCCCGACGGGTTGTGCGAAAGGCCGGTCAGTCGCGATGCCGCGTCGTAGCTCCAGGTCGAAGGCACGCCATTGCCTCGCGCGACCGAGGTCCGGCGTCCCAGATTGTCATAGACATAGGTCGCCAGCACCGCCGCACCCGACGCGGAGCCATACTCCCTAATGGCGCTGACGCCGTCGTCCAGATTGTAGTCGTACTGGACCCACAGACCATCGGGCCAGGTGATCCGCGTGCGTCGACCGGCCAGGTCGTACTGATAGCCGACCGCACCCAGGGCGGCCTGGGTCTGGGACGTCAGTCGGCCGAGGGCGTCCCATGTGTTCGCATAGGCGGGCAGCCCGGCGCCGACGAACTGACCGCCCGTCTGGCGGTTCAGGTTGTCGAACGTGAAGGTTCGCGTCGACACGGTCGGGCCGCTGATCCCCGTCTTGCGGTTCAGGGCGTCGAAGGTCGCCGCCACCGTCTCGCCCGCGCGGTTGCGGAACGACGTGACGTTGGAGGCCGCATCATAGCCGGTCTCCTCATAGTCCGTGGTCGAGGACCCGCCGCCGGAAGCATTGGGGAAGCGCAGGCGCGAGACCCGTTCGAAGCCGTCATAGACCCAGGTCGAAACATTGCCGTTTCCGTCGGTGCGGGTGGCGACCTTGCCGTTGTTGGTCCAGGTCTGGCTCTCGGTGATCGTCGTGCCCGACAGATAGGCCTGGGTGACGCTGAGCGACCGGTCGGCGTTGTCATAGGTCGTATAGGCGATCCGGTCCGGGCCGAAACTCCCCTCGGTCGCCAGCACGCAGGCTGAGGCCGGCAGGGATCCAAACACGGCCGGGTTCATCCGCAGAGCCGAACAGATGGGCCGGTTGGCGGCGTCATAGCTGTATTGGGTGACCAGAGGACTGGCCGAGCCCGAGAAGGCGGTGTCGCGGATCTTGCGGCCCTGGGCGTCATAGGTCGCCGTCGCGGTCTGCAGGGGGGTGAACGCCGCCCAGGCCGCGTCCGTCTGGCCCGTCGTGGTCCCGGTTTCGACCGAAACGACCTGCCCGTCGGCGTTATAGGCTGTGCGGGTTGCGGGGAACAGGCGCGAGCCTGCGCCGTCCGGGTCGGGGGCGATAACGCCGAGGGGCTGGCGCATGGCGTCGTGGAAGTAGCGGCTGGTGTCCGCAGTCCCGGCCAGGGGGCCGTCGACCGTCAGCGCATTGCGCACAGCGTCATAGGTCGTGGTGGTCGTCGCCGTCAGCAGGCCGTCGCCCGACCCCGACGACACCGTCACCGGCAGCAGGTTCGACGCCACACTGGCGCTTCCGGTCTGATAGCCGATCACGCTCTGGACCTCATCGGCCGTGCCGTCGCAGCTGGCCAGGGTGGTGCAGGCCGAGGTCTCGACCGACAGCCAGACCGGGGTGGCGGCCTGAATCAGCGCTCCGGCGCTGTTCTTGTACCAGGCATAGGCCGAGCTGTAGCTCTGTCGCGTCTGGGGCTGGACCGCACCCGTGGTGGGGGCCGGACGAGTCTCGCTCAGCAGGCCGCCATGGGCGCCGCTCCAGGCGAAAGTGGTGACGCCGCCGCGCGCATCGGTCAGGGACGTCGGTCGATTGCAGGTGATCGCGCTGGCGCAGGTCGTGGGATAGGCCACGGTCTGGACGATGTCGGCCGGCGTCCCCGGCGTCTTCGAGACTTGGCGCATCTCGGTCAGATTGCCCCGCGCATCATAGGCCATCAGCGCCTTGTCCCCCTCGGGGTAGGTGACCGAGGTCAGGACCGATCCGATGTTGGGCCGGACTTCATGGGAGTTGGTCGTGGTGTTGCCCAGGGCGTCGGTCACCTGGGCCAGGGCCTGGCTCAAGGCGACGTCGCCCAGACCTTTCGCGGCATAGGCGGCGTAGTGGGTGCTGTGGCCCAGCGGATCCTCGACGGTGACGGTGTGGTCTCCGCCCACGCTGTTACGATAGATCCAGGTCCCGGAGTCCGTCGTCACCGTCGTGACGGGACCGTAGCGTTCGACCGAGGGCGGATCGACCGTGACCCGCGCGCGATAGTTGATCGCCAACGTCTGGCCGCTGGTTCGGGTCGGGCGACGGACGCCTAGGACACGAGGTCGCGCCCCGGTCGCCGGGATGCCGATGGTGTAGACGGTCGTGCGGTTCAGGGAGTCTGTGACCGAGCGCTCCGCCCCGCTGGCGGCGAAGGTCAATGTCGGCCATGCGCCGGCGAAGGTGCAGGTCGCGGCTGTCGGCGCACAGTATTCGATCGCGTTGTTGACGGCGACAGCCCGGGTCATCTCCGGATCGGTCGTGCCGCTGTACTCGAAATGCAGCTGGTAGCCAGCGTTATTGGTCACCGAGGCCAGCACCGAAACGCCGGGAGCCGTTTCGCGGTAATGATAGGTGACCAGTTCTCCATCCGGACGTTGGAGTGTCTGGATCGACGCCAGCGGCGTCTGCATGATGCCGATCTCATTGCCCACATAGGGCTTGAGCGTCGGCAGGGCGTATGTCGCGATCGAGCCGTCGTGGGCGGTGAATATCCAGCTGCTTCCAGAGCCGGTCAGGGTCGAGGACTGGCCGTTCGTTGGCTTCCACCCGCTTGCGTCAGTGTCCTCAAAGACGACGGCGGCCATGCCACCGACGCTGACGTTCATATAGATCCCGTTGACCCACATGCAGCTGCTCGCCGCGTCGTCCCACTCGCATACGCTGACGACCGCGCCCCTGACATTGTCTGTCCAGTAGCCGCGATCCGTCATCACCGGCCGATAGGCCAGACCCCGGTCCGTCGAACCGACGCTGATGACCGGTCCCGCATCGGAAAAGCCGCCGCTCAGCAGATCGACCCCGCGCGGGTCGTTCGCCTCCGCCGCGCGCGGCACGGGCAGCCTGGCCTCCTGCGCCAAGGCGGTGGCTGGTACAGTCAGGGTCGCCGCCGCGAAGGTGGCGACCAGTGCGCTGCGAACCCGGGTACGGATAGAATCCAGCGGTCTCATATCATCAGGATCCGGACCTGCACCTGGTCGGTGTAAGCGATTGTCGAGACAGAGTCGGTGACGCGCAGACGCCAGTACGAGATGCGCGTCGGGCCCGTCACGGGCCCCGGCCGCGTCCAGATCGTAGAGGCCGCCGTCGGCGTCGAGGCTGCAGTTACTCCGTCCCCGGACACCCGCTCCCACAGAAAGACGTAGGGAGGCACGCCGCCACTGATGCTCGCGGTAGCGGGACCTGCCGCCGTCGGGTCGCCGGTTACAGTGGCCGGACTGACCGTGGCGACGAGCGCTGGCGGAGGCGGCGGAGGCGGCGGTGGAGGCGGCGGTGGCGCAGCAGTCGTTCGAGTGGTGCGGTTATTGGCTGCGTCGTAGCCATAGGTCGTCACCGTGCCGTCCGGCCGCGTGACGGCAATCACCCGCCCCAGAGAGTCGTAGGTATAGGATTGGGCCCGGACCTGGCGCGTGAGGACTAGGCTGGCCACCAGCCCCCCAAGGCCAGCCAGCAAACGGCGTCGTGACGACATGCGCGAGAACCCCTCCACCCTCGCGCGAAGGTGGCATGTCAGCGGTTGGCGAGTCGAGGGGGTCAGAGAGATAAATGGTGAAGCTTGGCGAGGAGCGCTCCGAAATGCGGTCCGGTTCCTTTGTCGGGATAGTTCAATGACTGTGTCAGGGCCTTAAGCTGTCGCCACCGATGTGGACGGTTTCGACTGCCATGGGGCGCACCTTTCGTGAAGGATGCGGCATGGACCGGTCCCACGTCGGAAACGGGCGCGCGGACCATCATTCTGGAAGCCATTCAGGAAACCAGCGACGCTCGCATCCAGCCCCGTCGGGGTAGTGATTTCTTTTTATTGGGAGAAAATGGTGGACGCGACAGGGATTGAACCTGTGACCCCCTCGATGTCAAAGCCCCCAGAGGCCATTTTCAGGCCGTTTCAGCCCACTTCGTTCTGTTCCAAAGTCATTTGTTTACAGCAACTTGGGTTG
>Ga0247812_10001446_pt1 | contig 13460 bp, 12 predicted proteins | sample UWRJL149409B1_FD_178011 | JGI IMG/M metagenome (GOLD analysis project Ga0247812, IMG submission 178011) | Plant litter microbial communities from Arlington Agricultural Research Station in Wisconsin, United States - UWRJ-L149-409B-1 | ecosystem: Environmental > Terrestrial > Plant litter >...
AATTGGAAAGATGTACTAAGGATCTTAAAACTGCTAATGTAAATTTGAACATTGTTGAAACAGAAAAAGAGTTGAACATGGAAGAATTTAACAGTGGTTTAGAGCAGATGATGTTTGCAGTTTCTCACAAGGTTAGAAAGTCGGTTGCCAATATCCTGGGGCTTTCAAAATTGTTGTGTGAAGATGTAAATCTTGAAAATAATGAATTGAGGGAAATTTTAAGATTGATTATTCAATCTGCTGAATCCCTGAATGCTTCGACAGAAGAATTATCGAACTTTATTTGTTTAAAGAGACGGACTGATATGTGAATTATGGCTTGCCCAACAGAGTACCCGGGTCATCAAAAAAATTCTTGGAAACATTCAAATTAAAACACTTTGAATAATAGTTACAGGGCTTGAATCTGCGATTTAGCGATACTATTAACTATTTTAGTATGCTAATTCAAGGTTTTCTATTTAAATAATTGATGGGCATTAAATGATAAAAATAGCTGTTTCTTCTTCTATCATAATTAATTATTTTTCAGAAGCTTTTCCCGCTATTTGCCCAAATAACGGAGGGGCCGAAGTTTTTGTTCACGCTTCGGGTCTGTCAGAAACATCGCTTAAAACGATGCAGTAAGATATTACATCCAGGAAGGCCGCAGGGTTCCAAACGCAGTAAATGCAGCTGCAGCATAATTATACTTCACAGTTAACTTATAAAGGCGTCTCTAACCAGGTGTCTTTATTATTTATCTTGGTTATCTGGAGATTCGAACTTAAACTTCTTTGGGCTTGAATTAGCTGGTTTTTCATTCTGAAAATACTGATATGCCGCGATTCTGCAACAAAACTTAATTTAAGGTTTTACACCTAAATAAAAGTGCTATTAAGTGCGAAGGACTCGAACCAATGTTCTTCGATAATGATCTTGGAGTGCTGCTGTAAAACTTAGTTGATTGGTTGTTTTTTCTTTTTCTGTTATTTCTTTTAGATTTTTTATTTAGATTTTGGTCGATGATAGGGGTGATGGATGGAAAGCAAGAATAAAAATATTATCAAATTTTTCAATATTGTCGCTTGATTGCAGGTTTTAAGACATTTGGACAATAAACTATAAGTGTAAATAATTTATACTAAAAGTGTAATTTATTATCTTTGTAAGGATGAATAAAAATCTCTATATAATTGCAGGCTGTAATGGTGCTGGCAAGACTACTGCTTCATTTACAATACTTCCGGAAATACTAAATTGTAAGGAGTTTGTAAATGCGGACGAAATTGCTAAAGGACTTTCGCCTTTCCAGCCTGAAAAGGCTGCCTTTGAATCGGGAAGAATAATGCTCCACAGAATCAATGAATTAATGGCAAATGATGAAGTCTTCGCCTTTGAAACGACTTTGGCCACAAAAAGCTATAAAGCGAAAGTGATTTCGGCTCAGGAAAAAGGATATAAAGTGGTTCTTTTATTTTTTTGGCTCGATAGTGTTGACCTGGCAATTGAAAGGGTCAAGACGAGGGTTCAGGAAGGAGGACACAATATTGAAACCGATGTTATTAAACGCAGATATAAAAACGGAATAACTAATTTGTTTGCTATATATTTGCCTATAGTTAATGAGGCATTGATTTTTGACAATACGGCTGTAAAAGCTGAATTGATAGCACAAAAAACTTTAGGCAATGATATTGAAGTTATAAATGAAATCAAGTTCGATAAACTCACAAAGAACCAATCATGAGAGAATACAAATCAACAACGACACCGACTCAGAAGAAGATTATAGAGGCAATGGATAAAGTTTCTGAAAAATTAATTGAGTTTAAAAAGAAAAATAACAGCGATCTGGTTGTTATGCAGGATGGCAAGATTGTAAGGATAAAAGCCAGTTCTTTATAAAAAGAATAGCTCTAAGCATCGACAGCTCTCAGAAATGAGGGCTGTTTTATCTTTCTATCTTTAGTAACTTAGTGTTTTTTCTTTTTCGTATCTAAAGTTTCGAACCTAAATTCGTCAGGCTTTGATATATCTGATTTTTCATTTTTTCAAATTCCGATGTGCCGCGATTCTGCCGCAAAATTAGACGGGTGAAATATCTTTAAAAGCTGCCTTACCTTTTTGCGGCAAAAAAAATAGCTACTCGTGAGATAAAGAACCCAGGTTTCTCCTAAAAACGGCTCTGCTGTCTTTTACTGGGAATTTTAGTAAACTCTTAAAGAGTGAAATAAATGATGTTCTTCTGATTTCTATTTCGCTTTGGAAGATAATTTATATAGCAGTAATCATTTAGCTCCCTGATATGCGGCTTTTTTTGGCCGGCTTTGTACAGGCAGTATGCTTGCTGGGGAATATAACCACAATATAGTGAATCTCTTATTTGTGCAGCAATAGGCTTTGAATCAGTTGTTTTGCTTTTCCTGATGCTGTTTTATTATAGCTTAGAATCAGCTGATTTAGTTTTAGACCTGGATTGATCCCGTATCAGGAACTGCTTTGGAATGATTATAGTGGATTGTATTTAATTTGAATTGATCATCATGGCCAATTGTATATACTATTATTTTTTAGGTTTGATGTTATTTTAGGAGCTTTTTCCCGCTGTACGCTTTAATCTTTTGTGCCGAACACCGGCACAGAAGGATTTCCGCTGCCATTGGGGCTAAGTGCTGCTGAAGAGCCCTATTTTGTTTTGGAGAACTGCATATTGGAACACAATTGTTGTACTTGTAATCAATATTCAATTTTTGTTTTTAAAATACCATAAACCACAATTCTTTCACAAAGCTGTTATTGCTTCCAGTCAAAAAAAACAAATAAGGTGTTCGGCTGCAGAAGCAGAAAATCAATCAAGAACCAAAACACAGGGACCTGTCTTTCAATAAAATAGGATTAGAAAATTTGTAATTTATTTACTTAAATAAAAGGTAATAGCTGTGAATCAGTTATCTTACTTTTTCTGCGACTATTTTGACTATTGTTGAAATCAGCTGCAGTTTTGAACCTTAAGTTTACAGCTCCCATTAATGCAGTATTTTTATTTTTAAAATTCTACTGCGCCATGATTTTGCCACAAAACTTAGAATGGTGAAATATCTTTAAAAAATGCCTTAATTTTTTGTGGCAAAAAAGGTATCCATTCCATTGAAAATGTGCCACGATTCTGCCACAAAGTTTTTGGGTGTTTTTATAAATATGAAAAATGGTATAAAAGAAAAACCCTTCAAATCTTTGGATTTGGAGGGTTTACCGGCTTTTTTAACCTCTTTTGAGAAACTTTGAGATATTGTTTTTTCTTTGTTTTCGCGTCTTCGCGCAGAAACAGACTCCGATAAAATATTGATAAGATAAATAAGAGTTAAAGATCTTTAACCTATATTTATCTCGATAAATCTACCATAGTTTGAAAAAGAATATTATACATAATTCGCTGACGCAATTTTCCTGTATTGAGATATTCAGGCTGGAAGAATTACGTACTGGTGAATTCGATTATTATCAGCGGTTTGATTTTCATCTGCTGCTATGGAATACGGAAACAGATGGAAATATTACTTTTAATATTGACTTTAATGATTTTGAGACGGCTGGCTCTCAAGCAGTCGTCATTTACCCCTATCAGAATATTAAAATTGATCTTACGGATAAAAAAGGATATTTATTTTTAATCCACAATGATGTATTCTTTGGGATAAATCAGAAGATCGGCTCAGATTACCTCAATGGTTTTTTTATCAATCAGTTGGTATCACTTAGCGGTAAGAATGCCATAACAATGAGAACCCTTGTTGATTTACTTTTAGAAGAGTATAACAGCGGCAATAGGACTTTAATGATGGAAAGCTATATGTTTTCGATCTTATTTCATGTGTCAACTCTTTTTGATGAAAGTCCAGCGATACTGGAATATTTGGACTATCCTGTTTTCGGCAAACTGATGAGTCTTATAGAAACGCATTTTATTACAGAAAAAGGGGCAGCTTTTTATATCAAAAAGCTAAATATTTCAGCTAAAAAACTCAATAAAATCTGCGAAAGTATTACTAACAAGAAGATAAAGTACCTGATTCAGGACCGTATCATTTTGGAAATCCGAAAGGAACTGTATCTCGGCAAAAAAACGGTAAAAGAAATAGCCTATGATCTGGGGTTTACCGAACCTTCTTATCTGACTCGTTTTACAAAAAAACATACCGGTCTAACTCCCAAAGAGTTTCCCAAGCAGTAAAGTCCTTTTTTTTAGCCGGAAAGTGTAATTCTGCCACTTCTCAATTACTCTACATTTGTACCGTAAAGTAATAGAAATGGAAACTACATATCAATAAAGAAATCATAGTTTTCACATCTAATAATTTTTGAAAAATATGAAAAAAGATTCTTTAGTTGCCTATTTAAAAGAAAAGCGTGTACTTTTTATAGTGATTGGCATTGCCCTTATTTCAGGGACAATAATTTTAGCCTTCGCTTGGACAGCAGGACTTGTTGGCGGACGCATTACCACCGAAACATTTCTACAGGACACACCCAAAACATATCCGGCCGGTTACCGTCGGGCTCACGGAAAGGGAATCTGTTTTGAAGGAACTTTCCATGCCTCTGGTAAAGCTGTTCCATATTCTGTTGCAAGGGTTTTTGCGCAACAAAACGTTCCGGTTATAGGGCGTTTCTCATTGGGCAGCCCCGATCCTTATGCGCCTGATAATTCCACCCGAACAGTAAGTATGGCTGTGATGATGACTGCTGATGACGGAGAACAATGGCGAATGAAGCTGAATAACGAACCCTATTTTGCTACCCACACTCCGGAAGGTTTCTTAGAACAAGTAGAAGCTTACAAGCCTGTCCCGAAGACCGGTGCTCCGGATCCAGCCAAGGTAGCGGCTTTTTTGAAAAAACATCCGGAGGCGCAGAAATATGTTCAATGGGATGCTACCGCACCCTGGACCCGTAGTTTTGCAGGAGCTCAGTATAACGTTATTAATTCGTTCATCTTAATAGATGCAAAGGGCAAAAAGCAGGCGGTACGCTGGTCTATGCGTCCACACGCACCATTCACTTCATGGAGTGTCAGTCAGCGTAAAGAGGCTAGCCACGACTTCCTGTTCGAAGATTTGAAGAAGCGTCTTGAAAAAGGGCCGCTATACTGGGATCTCGTGCTGACTTTGGCCGAACCAGGCGATCCGATAAATGACCCTTCACAGGTTTGGCCAGAAAACCGCAGGCAGATAGTGGCCGGCACCTTGGAAGTATCCCATGTTTTTGACCAAACCAAGGGGGGCTGCAGGGATGTTAATTTCGATCCTACCCGTGTCCCGAAGGGAATTACTCTTTCCGATGATCCGGTTCTGGCAGCCCGTGCCGGCATTTATTCTCATTCGCACAGCGATCGTGTACGTGAGATCGGGTATGGTAAGGCTACCGATGCAGTAGGCAAACCTCAAAAAAAAAACAGTACGAAATAAGTAACCATGGCTAAAAATAAAAATAAACCTTCGGCCGTGCCAACGCATTTCAATAGTACTGCCCGTATATTGCACTGGCTGATGGCATCGATGATACTTACCATGATATTCGTCGGATTGGCAATGATGACATCCCTGAGATGGAGACCGTGGCTGCTAGACCTCCATATTCCATTAGGTACAGCTATACTGTTATTGGTGATAATCCGTTTTATAAACAGGTTAAGCTTTTCTGTGCCAAAAATGCCTGCCAGCATGTCCAATTTTCAGTCCAAAGCGGCGGCAGCACTGCATTGGCTCATGTACGGTATGATGCTGGCTTTGCCACTGACAGGTTGGGCACAATTGTCTGCCGGAGGCTTTCTGGTAAAGGTGTTTCCTGGTGTAAATCTTCCTGCAATCCTTCCACAGAACCCATTTTTATTCGCATTGATGCACGATGCCCATAAGGTGATGGCCTGGGTGTTTTTCTTGATGATCATAGGACACCTTTCCGCAGCATTGTTACATGCCTGGGTATATCGTGACGGGCTGTTTTCGAGTATTACCTGGACAAGAAAAACAATTAACAGATCTGAAAATCCCCTGCCAGATGCACAGGGTAATGATAAAAATAATGTCGGGAATGAAAGCCTTACTTAAATTATTAATATCTTGCTTTATTTAGTTGCGGATGGCACCTTATAAATAATAAAAAAGATCAAACAGAAAGTCAGCGAAATGCAGTCATGTCGGAGGCTTTCTGTTTAGTTTGTTACTGAAGAAGGAGGGTATAATAAAATCAAAAATTAGGGAACCGATTTAATTACAGCCTGACTTTGTTTAATTATATTATTGCCAGGGTTGTTATGAAATTGGGCTATAGTAAAATATAGTATGGATATCTTATTAATTATTTTTCAGGAGCTGTTGCTGACTCCTGAAAAAATTGCTGCGATGAACGAAATCTATGAGCACTACATTAAGAAAGAAGTACAGCATTTGTGGTAAAAAAACAAAAATCAACATGGTCCACACAGGGCTATGTTGATTTTACGCCATTTCTTTTTTAAACAAATCTTTAATTAAATCAAGTTCTTTCTGGTAAGTCGTATTTTTTCTAGTGGCAAAATAGAGCGTATTTTTAAGTTTTTTATGTCCTTCCCAAATCACTTTTACGGCACCACTTTGTATTTCTTTTTGGCAGAAAAAATCAGGAATAACAGCTAATCCATTGGATCCGCTCAAACAACGGACAATTGAGTTTAAGTTAGGGACAATATAATTGGGTCTGAAATCAGGAAAGTTTCCAAAATTCAATTGCCAAAAACGAAAAAGATTCTCCATGGCGCCAGTTGTTCCATACCATTTTGGGGTTTTTAAATAATGCTCGGCTTCCATATATTTTTTTTGTTTTACCAATCGCTGAAATTCCGAATCATCCACTTGGCTTCCTCCCACTAAAAGAATAGTTTCTGATGAAAAAGCTTCATAAGAAATAGTAGTTGAATTTCCCTTTTGTGGGCAAATTATCAAGTCTAAGATTCCTTTATCTAAATTTTCCAGCATTTCTCTATATTCACCAAAACGAATAATTACATTAAAGGGCAGACTCGAAATGTATTGCTCTAATGTAATTTGAAAAGTCTCAAAACAAATCCCAATACTAATTGTAGGGGTATGTTTCTCTGTACTTCTTTGGAAATTTTTTTCGGCATCTTCTAGGGTTTTCAATCCTTCAAAAATAACATTGTATAAAATTTTCCCTCTTTCGGTTGGAATCATTTTACGTCCTGTTCTCTCAAAAAGTTTATAACCCACATAACTTTCCAGGGAACTTAAATGCAGACTCACACCGGGTTGCGAAATAAACAACGCCTCGGCAGCACTGGTTAATGTTCCTTTTTTATAAACCGTTTTAAATGTGCGATACCATTCTAAATTGACCATAGCTATTATATTTATAATACAAATGTATAAATTATACTATTTTAATAATAACAAAAGCCAGTCTAACTTTGTACCCACATAAAAATAAAATTCATGAAAAAAATATTTATCATCAACGCAGGACAAAGCTTTGCTACTTCTGGTGGATTGTTCAACAACACCATTACTGAAACTACCCAGCAATTTTTTAATCAATCAGAAGATATAACAGTTCAGACCACTACACTGGAAAACGGATACACAGCTGAAGAAGAAGTCAGCAAATTTGTCTGGGCTGATGTTATTATTTACCACACACCGGTTTGGTGGTTCCAGGTTCCGTTTAACTTTAAGAAATACATTGACGAGGTTCTTACTGCAGGAGGTAACAACGGAATTTTTAGAAACGACGGCAGAAGCTCCAGCAACCCGGATATTAATTATGGAACTGGCGGGATGCTGCAGGGCAAAAAATACATGCTCACCACCACCTGGAATGCACCAGCAGCCGCTTTTACACTTCCCGGAGAGTTTTTCGATCAAAAATCAGTTGACGAAGGTTCTTTTTTTGGTTTTCATAGAATGAATGCTTTTACAGGAATGACTCCTTTAAAAAGTTACCACTTTTATGATGTGATAAAAAATGCCAATATTGAAGAACATATGAAAGCCTACAGCCAACATTTAGAAGAAACATTCTCTGAATGTGAATGTCTTACTGCTCTAGACTAAAACAAAAATTCCGTCCCGTTCTTTTTAGAACGGGACGGAATTTTTGTTTATTATTGCTCTGCTTTCTCAAAAATAAACTCCGGATTAGTATAATTTATGGTTTCCTCTTTTAAGAAATAAGGAATTCCCATGTATACTGAAATCCCACTTTTGGCTCACAACAATTTTAATGCCAGGCTGATTTTGAAATAAAGCTGGTAATTATTATTTATTGAAAAATGGGTTATGAGTCCGTATTTTCGGCCCCTTTCCCTGCGGGATAATCGCTATACATTAAAATTTTCGCTGGGAAGGTTTCTGATTGCCCGGTGCATCATTGCCTGATTCATCCCTGGTGAGCTCATCTTCTTTTAGCTCCTGGTTGCCAAGTTGCCCAATTTCGAATTCTTTGTTTACCGGATTGTCCTTTTCGGTTTCTATGGTTTCAAAGGTTGCGTTTTCATCCTCATCGCTCCTCTGGGTATTCCTATCCGTTTGAGACCCCTTTGAAGGGTCATTCTCTATAAGGTCTTTCTCTATGTCCTTCACCGTTATGTCTTTGGGGCCGCTTTTGGGGTTTCTTATAAGGGTGCTGCGGGTCATAGGGGCTGGGTGTTTTTTGGCTGCGGTTTTTGGGTTTTTGATTTGGTTTTGAGAATTATGGTGGTCCTTGTGGTAATTTCTGGTTGTATGGGGATTTTTTATTTTGTTTGATGATCACTGAGTTTTAGCTTAATATTATTTTTCAGGAGCTTTTTCCCGCTATCCGTTACAATCTTTTGTGCCGAACCCCGGTACAAAAGGATTTTCACTTTTATCGGGGCTAGGGCTGCTGGAGAGCCCGGCTCTTTAGACTAATAAAATAAGCGAGATTATAAAAAAAATGGCTCCAATTGTCTTCAATTGACGCCATTTGGCTTGTTTGTGAGAGGAACAGGACAAAATTCTATAAAATTTATGGACGATTTGACAAGATTGTCATACTACGTGTAGCGTGTGTCTTTTTTTGGCTTTATGAATTTATTTTGGATGTCTTGTTGGGGATTGATGGAAAGTTACGGAATAATTTATTTGATGTAAAAAACTTCCATAACTTATTATGGAAAATTTGAAGGCAATACACTCGTTTTTAAAGAGGAGATTAATAGGTAACACTTTAATAGTTTTTATTTATTTTTTGCAATTCAGTTGGGGAGTAACCAAACTGTTTTTTGAACGCAAAGGAAAAATGAGACAAATTTTCAAATCCTGTCTCATAATAAATTTCAACAGGATTTTTGTTTTTTTCTGTAAGCTTATAATGTGCAAATTCCAATCTTTTTTTGGTTAGCCATCGTTGTGGTGTACTATTGAAAGCCTTATGAAAATCCCGTTTAAAAGTGGTCAGACTTCGGCCTGTTAAATAGCCAAACTTTTCCAAAGGCATATTAAACATAAAGTTCTTCTCCATAAAAGCAATTAAATCAATCTTGTCGGGTTCGTCAAAGTTTGCCAGTATAGCGTCAATATCCTGGTCAATAGTTCGAAGTATTGAAATGGCTTCTGTAATTTTCAACGAAGCGATATTTTCCGGAAAATTGTCCTGCATTTCAAAATACGGAATCAGCGAAGCTAAGCAGCTTTCCAATAATGGATGTCTATGAAAACTGAAAATTTTTGGTAAGGCAGTTTTTAGTTTTGCATTTTGGTGATCATAAAATTCACGAAGCCTTTTAGCCGTTAAATGCATCGCAACTGCTTTGTGGGGCAATCCATCTTTTGTAATATTAATGATTGTCGCCAATTGATTTCTGGGAATTAAAAAAGTACTGCCCGGGCCAAATACAAAACTTTCATCTGCCTGGATAATTTTGGTTTCACCAGAAATTAACCACACAAGCAGATGATCATTAAAAGCGGCTTCCGTTTTAAATAACTTACCACTGTAATTGGAAAGTTTGATGTCCGGGTTTATGTAATTTACCTGATAATCCATAATTGCTTGTGTGCTATAAAGATACAAATATTAACTTAGATCGAAATTTATTCCGGTCATCTCCTCGCTTAATTTCCATAAACGTTTTGCATTTTTTTCATCTAATGAATATGGTTTAATACCTCCAATAATTTTTTCATTTGAATTTAAAGAAGCTATATCTGCATTTTCACAATAAACTCCGCCAATATCCTTGAGCAGTTCGCTTGTGGCAGCCCAAATTGTTGTGGCTGCGCCTTGTGGAATTGTTTTTAATGAGGCTGCAACTTCAGGCAATATGTTTCCTTCAGCATCACTGTAACCTAGTTTTTGGAACAAGTCAATTGGTGCTTCTCGCGCTAATTCAGTTTCTGCGACAGCGCCCGGGCATAATGAATAGCTTCGCACATTAGAGGCTTTCGCTCGTGTGTCCAATTCCAGTGAGAAAAGATTAACCGCAGTTTTTGACTGTCCGTATCCCTGTAAAGTTTCATACTCTCTATTTAGAAAATTAGGATCCTTAAAATCAAAATCAGAAAATTGATGCCCTCCCGAAGAAACATTTACCACTCTTGCGCCATTTGCTTTTTTTAGGGCAGGCCATAATCTTGCCGTGAGCTGAAACAGCGCCAGATAATTGGTTGCCAACTGCGATTCATAGCCCCTTTTATCCCTGCGCAGCGGCACCCACATGATACCTGCATTGTTAATGAGTAAATGAAGCGGTCTTCCTGAAAGCAAAAACTTTTCAGCAAAAGCATCAATAGAATCGGGATTCATTAAATCCATTTTCTCTATTATTACATTGGCAATTCCGTCGAGATTTCTTTTCGCTTTCTCTACATCTCTGGCTGGCACAATAACCATTGCGCCTGCCCCTGCAAGTGTTTTAACGGTTTCCAGGCCGATGCCTGTATTTCCGCCCGTTACAATGGCAATTTTTCCTGTAAGATCAATTCCGTTTATAACTTCTTTTGAGGTAGATTTAGCATCAAATCCGGAAGCTTTAGCTTTCTGCAATTTCCCTTGAAAATTATTCTGTTCCATTTTTTAAAATTTTAATTGTTTAGCAGGACAAAATTAGATGATACAGGAAGCAGTGACTTTGTTTAAACGTCTTATTATTCTTTGTTAAAAAGTCCGAATTAAAAAAGTGCTGGTCAATGTGTTTAATATTACTACATTTATAGCATTAACTATTTCAAACTGATTTTGTATCAGTTTTATGATGTTTATAGACAATGAAAAAAGCAAAATCAACCCAAGATATAAGTACTGGTGCAGAGACTTCTCAAAATGAGCTTTTGCACAATGAAGGAGCCATCTTATTAGAATTAGGGAAAGACATTACAAGAGTCAGAGAAAAAAAAGATTTGATTTTTTTATTGTCTAAACGAATAAAAAGTCTTTATTACTTTACTCATACGGTAGTGACATTGATTGATGATAGAGATAAAACCTACAAAGGGTTTTTATTAGATACTGCTGCTGATGAGATATTGGAAAAAGAGGCATATGCCAAATTGCAAAAAAAGCATTTTACGCTTAATGAACCTTTTATAAAAGCAGTTCTTGATGCTGAAAATCCCATTTCTTTTTTACTTGAAGAAGTTAAAGATAATCCTAAAAGTCCTTCCTTTTTACAGGTGAGTTATGAAGGCGGTATTAGGGAAATTTTAATGGCAACTCTATGGATTGAAGATAAGCCACTTGGTTTTATTCATGTTTATTCAAATAGAACTGATAGTTTTACTACAGAGTTTCGAAATATTATAAAAGGTATTGCGCCACAGCTTTCCATTGCTGTTTCTAATATTATTAAAAATGAAGAACTGCAGAAAAAAGAACAGGAAAAATCATTCCTGCTTGATTTTAGTAATGATATTTCAGAAGTTAGAAACAAACAAGATCTGTCGCTTGCAGTTCGTAGGGCATTAAAAGGAATCAATCCGTTGCGTGGTTATGTGATTCGAAAATTAAATGATGACGGAAATTCGTTGAGTACTTACATATACGATGAAAGTATTACCACAAATGAAGATCCTTTTTTACAAGAATTGCTCGAACAAAAATTTCCTATCGATGATGGTTTACAAAACAGAGTTCTTGATAGTTATATCCCGTTATTATTTAATGTAGATATCGAAATAGATCGTGGCATAACAGCGCCATATCTTTTCTTTTGGAAGAATTTGGGGTTTAAAAGAATGGTAGGGATTGCGCTTCGAAATGGAGACAGTATATTAGGCATGTTGTGGCTTGCTATCGAAGAAATTAATATTTCGTTATTACAGGGAATTTGTTCGCAAATTTCTACTGCCATGTCAAATATTATAGCCAATGAATTATTAGAAAACAAAAATAACGAGCAATCCGTTTTACTGCATTTTAGTAACGAAATTGCAGGAGTTCGAACCAAAGAAGATTTACAGCTTGCGATAATAAATGTACTGCGAGACCTTTTGAGTACTAAATTGGCTATGTTGAATGTTTTTGATAATGACGGAATAGGTTTGAGCCCTTATATGTTTGACAAAACACTTTTTGAAAAAGCAGAAATAGATTTTGATAAAATGACGGCAATAAAACTCGATATACATGAGCCTTATACAGCTCAGGTAATAAAAAGTGGCAGTCCGGTTGTTTTTAATGTTGAAGAGGAATTACGGCTAACTAATTCAGGTTTTGCACAACTCTGGAAGAAAGTTGGTTTTGAAAATGCTTATGGAGCATTACTCAAAGTTGGAAATTCAAATGTTGCGACCATGTGGCTTTTGGCAGATAAACTGGACCCTTCGGTATTAAAAGGAATTTGTTCCCAAATTTCAGTTGCAATTGCTAATATTCAGGCTAATGAAAAACTTCTGTTGTACAAACAACAGCTGGAACATGAAAATGTTTATTTGAAAGAACAAATCAAAAACATATATAATTTTAGCGAGATTATAGGAAGCGGTAAACAAATGCAGAAGGTATATCACTTAATGTCTCTGGTAGCTGAATCTAATTCGACGGTTTTAATTCTTGGAGAGACAGGAACCGGAAAAGAATTAATTGCCCGGGCCATTCATAATGCATCCCAAAGAAAGGATAAATTGATGATTAAAGTGAACTGTGCTGCAATGCCGGCAAATTTAATTGAGAGCGAATTATTCGGACATGAAAAGGGAGCTTTCACCGGAGCAACAGAAAGAAGATTAGGTAAGTTTGAACTGGCCAATAACAGTACTTTATTTTTAGATGAAATTGGAGAAATGCCATTGGAAGCTCAGGTAAAATTACTGCGTGTCATTCAGGAACGCGAATTAGAACGTGTAGGAGGAAAGGATACCATAAAAGTCGATGTCAGAATTATAGCGGCAACCAATCGTAACCTCGAAGAAGAAGCTGAAGGTGGGCGTTTCCGTTCGGATCTGTTTTACAGATTAAATGTTTTTCCT
>Ga0247812_10001447_pt1 | contig 13459 bp, 13 predicted proteins | sample UWRJL149409B1_FD_178011 | JGI IMG/M metagenome (GOLD analysis project Ga0247812, IMG submission 178011) | Plant litter microbial communities from Arlington Agricultural Research Station in Wisconsin, United States - UWRJ-L149-409B-1 | ecosystem: Environmental > Terrestrial > Plant litter >...
GCTGCTGTCATTGCGGGCTTCGACCTGGCGATTGGCACTGATCAGGACTTCGGGCAGCTTCAGTGCTTGATCGCGCTCGAAGGTGTCGGCCAGCAGTGGGCCGCAGGGCACAAGGGTCAGCGTCAGGGCGAGGGGGGAGAGTTTCATCGGCGGTCCGTTGAGGCTTGGCGGCGAATTGAGATTTGATAGGCGCTGAAACCATTGTGGGAGCGAGCTTGCTCGCGATAGCGGAGTATCAGTCAAGGTTTCAATCGACTGAAAGGCCGCCATCGCGAGCAAGCTCGCTCCCACAGGGTTTTGCGTTTAGATGTTAAGCAGTTGCAAGCGCTCGCGAATCGACGCTTCGATTCCCGCCTCATCCAGCCCGCACTCGGCCAGCATTTGCGCCGGTTTGGCGTGTTCGACGTAGCTGTCCGGCAAGCCCAGGTGCAGCATCGACTTGAGGATGTTCTCGCGGGCGAGGAATTCGCTGACCGCACCACCGGCGCCGCCCATGATTGCGTTTTCTTCGATGGTCACCAGCAGCTCGTGGCTGGCGGCAATCTCACGCACCAGCGCTTCATCCAGCGGCTTGACGAAGCGCATGTCGACCACGGTCGCATCCAGGGTCTCGGCGACTTTCAGCGCTTCGGCCAGTTGCACGCCGAACACCAGCAGGGCGACGGTGCTGCCTTGGCGGCGCACCACGCCCTTGCCGATCTCGATCGGCTCCAGGTCTTTGTCGATCGTCGCGTTCGGGCCGTTGCCGCGTGGATACCGGACTGCCGCCGGGCCGTTGTACAGGTGGCCGGTGGTGAGCATCTTGCGCAGTTCGTTCTCGTCGCTTGGGGTCATCACCAGCATCCCGGGGATGCAGCGCAGGAACGACAGGTCGAAGCTGCCGGCGTGGGTCGGGCCGTCTTCGCCCACCAGGCCGGCGCGGTCGATGGCGAACAGCACATCGAGGTTCTGCACCGCCACATCGTGCACCAGTTGGTCGTAGCCACGCTGCAGGAAGGTCGAGTAGATCGCCACCACCGGTTTTGCGCCTTCGCAGGCCATGCCGGCGGCAAGGGTCACCGCGTGTTGCTCGGCGATCGCCACGTCGAAATAGCGCAGCGGGAAACGTTCGCTGAACGCCACCAGGTCGGAGCCTTCCTTCATCGCCGGGGTAATCCCCACCAGGCGCGGGTCGGCAGCGGCCATGTCGCACAGCCATTCGCCAAACACACCGGAATACTTCGGCCCGCTGGCTTTCTTCGGCGCGGCGGCCGGGGCATCCAGGGGTTCGAGCTTGGTGATGGCGTGGTAGCCGATCGGATCGACTTCCGCCGGGGCGAAACCTTTGCCTTTTTTGGTCACCACATGCAGGAACTGCGGCCCCTTGAGGTCACGCATGTTGCGCAGCGTGGCGATCAGGGTCGGCAGGTCGTGGCCGTCGATCGGCCCGATGTAGTTCCAGCCCAGCTCTTCGAACAGGGTGCCGGGGACCAGCATGCCCTTGGCGTACTCTTCGGTGCGGCGGGCGATTTCCCAGGCGCCAGGCAGGCGCGACAGGACCTTTTTGCTGCCCTCGCGCATGCTCGCGTAAGTGCGGCTGGAAAGGATCTTGGCCAGGTAATTGGACAGCCCGCCAACATTGCGCGAGATCGACATGTCGTTGTCGTTGAGGATCACCAGCATGTTGGCGTCGACTTCGGGCGCATGGTTCAGCGCCTCGAAGGCCATGCCAGCGGTCAGGGCGCCGTCGCCGATCACCGCGATGGCCTTGCGATCACTGTTCTGCAGGCGGGCGGCAATGGCCATGCCCAGCGCTGCGCTGATCGAGGTGCTGGAGTGGCCGACGCCAAAGGTGTCGTATTCGCTTTCGGAGCGGCGCGGGAAGGCGGCGATCCCGTCTTTCTGGCGCAGGGTGCCCATGCGCTCACGACGACCGGTGAGAATCTTGTGCGGATAAGCCTGATGACCCACGTCCCACACCAGCCGGTCGTCCGGGGTGTCGAACACGTAATGCAGCGCGATGGTCAGCTCGATCACGCCCAGGCCAGCACCAAAATGCCCACCGGTCTGACCGACCGTGTAGAGCAATTCCAGGCGCAACTCATCGGCCAGGGTTTCCAGCTCGGCTTCGCCTAACCGGCGCAAGCCGTCCGGCGTGTTGGCACGGTCGAGCAGGGGCGTGGTCGGGCGCTTGCGGGGAATCTCATGAAACGTCGTGGGCATCAGGCGAATCGTTATAGGTATAAAAGATGCGGCAGTTTACCTGATGCAGCGCACGCTGCCCACGCAGAGCGCGGAACTTGCTGGGCAGCGTGCACCGGATCAGTTGCGACGGTCGACGATATAGCGGGCCAGATCGCGCAGCGGCTCGGCCGACGCGTCAAACGGTCGCAGCGCGTGCAGGGCCTGATCGCGCAGTTCCAGGGCATAGGCCTTGGCTGCTTCGAGGCCGAGCAGGGCCGGGTAGGTCGGTTTGTCCCGGGCAATATCGGCGCCCTGGCGTTTGCCCAGGGTCTGGGTATCGCTTTCGACGTCGAGAATGTCGTCCTGCACCTGGAACGCCAGGCCGATGGCCTGGGCATAGGTCTGCAGTGCCTTGAGCTCGCTCTTCTCGGCCCGACCACTGGCCAGGGCACCGAGCTTGACGCTGGCCTCGATCAGCGCGCCGGTCTTGTGCCGATGCATGTATTCCAGGGCTTGCTGGTCGAGCTTGATGCCGACCGAACCAAGGTCGATGGCCTGGCCGCCGACCATGCCGGCCGGGCCTGCCGCCAACGCCAGGGCGCTGACCATTTGCAGGCGGATCTCGGCATCGGCGTTATTCAAGCGCGGGTCGAGCAGGGCGCTGAAAGCCAGGCTCTGCAGGCCGTCACCGGCGAGAATCGCGCAGGCTTCATCGAATTTCTTGTGCGTGGTGGGCTGGCCGCGACGCAGGTCGTCGTCGTCCATGGCCGGCAAATCGTCATGCACCAGCGAGTAAGCGTGGATCAATTCAACCGCACAGGCCGCGCCATTGGCTTGCTCAGCCTCGCCGCCCAAGGCCTGGCAGGCGGCGTAAGCCAGTAGCGGGCGCACGCGCTTGCCACCGTTCATCACGCTGTAGCGCATGGCTTCGTACAAGCGCGCGAGCTCCGGGCTCGGCGCGACGAACAGGCTTTCCAACGCGGCGTTGACCCGGGCCTGACTGCTGGCCGAATACGCCGCGATCATTCTGGTTGATCCGCGTCGAAAGGCGCCTCGGCCAGTTCGCCATCGCGCTCCAGCAGCACCTGGACCTTCTGCTCGGCCTGTGCCAGTGCGGCCTGGCAATCGCGGGTCAGGCCGATGCCTTGTTCGAAGGCGGTCAGCGAGTCTTCCAGCGACAGCTCGCCGTTCTCCAGACGCTCAACCAGCGTTTGCAGGTCGGCGAGGGATTGTTCGAAATCCAGTGCAGCTTTTTTGCGGGCCATGGCGGCTATCCAGGTGACATTTGAACCGGCGCGACACTAGCAGATAGGGGGGGGATCAGCAACGCGGAGGCCATTGGAATGGCTTGATGCCGGCCGAGAGCAGGCATTGTCGCCTTCACCTCTAACATGCCTGCTGCGGTTCTTCATCCGGCGACACTTCCACCCTGCACTCGCGCCACGGCCGCCGGCCCCGCGACCTGCACTCGGTTGCGGCCCTTGGCCTTGGCCACGTACAGCGCTTCATCGGCCTGTGAAAGCAGGCGCACCAAGTTGTAGCCAGCCTCAACGCTGGTCACGACGCCAATACTGACGCTGAGCAGGCCCGGTTCAAGTAGCGTGAGCTCGGCAAATGCCTGGCGAATGCGTTCGGCGACCAGTACGGCGTGCTGCAAGTCTGAGTCGCGCAGCACACAGGCAAACTCTTCGCCGCCGATGCGGGCGAAGACATCTGGTTTGCGCAGGTTGGATTGGATGACCCGGGCGAACGCAATCAGGGCCTGGTCGCCGATGTGGTGGCCGAAGGTGTCGTTCAGGCGCTTGAAGTAGTCCAGGTCGCACAGCAGCAGGGCCGCAGGCTGCTCGCGTTGAGCGCAGTCCTTGAGCAGTTGCCCGCCATGCAACATGAAGGCGCGGCGGTTGCCGGCACCGGTGAGGGCATCGCACAGGGCGGCAGCCTTGAAGCGCAGTTCGGCGCGCTCCTTGACCATTGCCAGGGTCACGTAGCCGATGCCGATCACATACAGCATCGACTCGAACAGCATGAACGAGAAAAATCCCACCCCGGTGCCGGCCCCACGCAGTGCCTGATCCAGGGGCAGGCCCAGATCGGTCAGGCTGCGCACGGCATAGAACAGGGTGTGCAGAACGGTGAGGATCAGCGCTGGCAGGTAGGCGACTTCAAGGGTCTTGCGGCCGTGCACAAACTCCAGGATGGTCAATACCCCGTAGCCGGCCGCCAGCACCGAGTAGGCGAACACCCGAACGGGCAGGGAGGCATAGAACACCGGCACCAGGCACAGGCTCAGCCAGATGCCCGCCCCGGCGAGTATCCCCGGCACAGAAGGCGAACGCCCGGTGAACACTCGCATGGCGGTCCAGCTCATCGCTGCGCTCAGCAACAGCACCACATTGCCCAGCACGATGGGCACAGCATCGAAGCCCAGGTCCCGCAGGCTGACCAGCACCATGCCCAGGGCCGCCAGCAGCATCATGGACCCCAGGTAGGCCAGCGAGCGATCGCGGGTCTCGCGCAACCAGGCGTGCACGGTCAACAGCCCCATCAGGATGAATACAAACACCGAGACCACTAAGAGAGTCGGGATGTGCAAGGGCATGTGTGGGGTTCTCGTTGAGTGTTCGCGTGGCAGTGGGGGGGAAGGAGCGGTTGTCGCCAATTCTAAACCGGCGTCAACGACCCCCGCTGCAACTCCTGGGTGGTATCGATAATGAAATTACGCAGCCAGCGGTTGTGCGGGTCGTCGTTGTGTTCCACGTCCCAGACCATGAACACACGAAAGGCCGGGACAAAAATCGGCACCGGGCTGACCGTCAGTCGGGCAATCCGGGCGTAGGACAGCGCCGCAAAGGTCGGCAGGGTGGCGATCACATCGCTGTTGACCAGCGTCGCCAGGGCCCCGGAAAAGTGGGTAAAGGACGCTGAAACCCGACGCGGGATGCCTTCACTTTCCAGCAGGTCATCGACGAATCCACGGCGGCCATCGAAGGACACTCGCACATGTTCATGACGCAGGTATTCGTCGCGACTGATAGGACTCTGCAGGTTGAGACGTGGTCCGTCATACAGGCAGGAGTAGGACGAAGAGAACAGCACTTGAGAGGAGTAGTGCGAGGTGACTTCCTTGGGTTCGGAACACAAGACCATGTCGATGGCCGGGTCCGCCAGGGCGTTTTTCCACAGTGAGCTGTTGGTCTGGTGAAAGGCGAAACTCACTGACAGGCCGCGGGCCTTGGCCTCGTTGACCAGCCTGGGCGACAGGTAACTTTCGATGTCGTCCGACAGGGCGATGTTGAACACCCGGTTGGATGACTCGGCGGCAAACTGCGGCTGGCGATCGACAATCGCGCTGACGGCTGTCAGCGCTTCCATCACCTTGGGTGCGATCTCCAGTGCCCGAGGTGTCGGCACCATGCCGGTGCCGGTGCGCAGAAACAGTTCGTCGTGAAACTGTTCGCGCAACCGCTTGAGCGAAGAGCTCACCGCCCCTTGAGTCACGTGCAGCACGGCAGCCGTGCGGGTCACGCTGCGCTCGGTCATCAGGCACTGGAAGATGATTAACAGATTGAGGTCGACCCTACTGATATTAGAAATTCTAATCATGGGTATCTCTAGTATTCGTTTGATTAATTTACCTGCGGATTCTTAATCTCAACCCAGGCAAACACAACAACAATCGAGAACCTCAGCATGCAACAGACGATAGCGCGAACGGATCAACCTGAAGGCATAGCGTCATCCAGCGCCGCGGCGGAACTGCGCAAACGTGCAGTGGCCGTCGGTATCGGCAACTTCATGGAGTGGTTCGACTTTGCCATCTACGGCTACTTCGCCGCGGTGATCGGCCAGATCTTCTTCCCATCCACCCAGCCCGGCGTCTCGCTGCTGTCGTCGCTGGCGGTGTTCGCCGTGGGGTTTCTCGCCCGGCCATTGGGCGCCGTGGTGCTGGGGCCGATTGGCGACAAGCTGGGGCGACGCGCGGTGCTGATCATCACGGTGTTCGGCATGGGGCTGGCGACCACGCTGATCGGCCTGCTGCCGGACTACGCGAGCATCGGCATTGCTGCGCCGATATTGCTGGTGGCCCTGCGCTTCTTGCAGGGAATGATGGTCGGAGGTGAGTGGTCCAGCGCCGGGATCTACATCGTCGAAAGTGCCCCGGCCAATCGCCGCGCCACCGCTGCCAGCGTGATTACCGGTACGGCCGGCGCAGCATTTCTTTGCGGTACGGCGATTGCGGCGATCATCACCAGTTCAATGTCCGAGGAGGCAGTGGCTCAGTGGGGATGGCGAGTACCGTTCGTTGCCTCCATCGTCATGGCGGGCGTGGCCATGTACATCCGCCGCAAACTGGGTGACACCCCGGTCTACGAGGAGCTTGAACGCAAGCGGGCCAACAACACCCTGGAAACCGTATCCAGCCGGGCCAAATGGCGCGCGTTCGTGATTTCCTTCGCATTCTCTGCCTTGTTCGGCGTGTCGCTGTACTACTTCATCACCTACGCCAACACCCACCTGACGCAAACCGTCGGCCTGAGCAAATCCACGGCCCTGTGGCTGTGCAGCCTGACCCTGGTGATCTACACCTTGCTCAACCCGATTGTCGGGCGCCTCAGCGATCGTTTTGGTCGTCGTCCCTTTGTCCTCGGCGCTGCATTCGGCCTGACCGTGCTGGCCTACCCGGTGTTTCTGTTGATGAACACCGGCCACTACGGGGCAATCCTCCTGGGATTGCTGATCATGGCGCTGCTGGTGGCGATCACGGCGGTGATGGACGTGGTGCTGCTGGTGGAAGTGTTCCCGGCATCTATCCGCTCCACCGGTGCCGCAGTCGGGCACAACGTGGCGTTGGCCCTGCTGGCTGGCCCGGGCCCGTTCATTGCGGTGGCACTGATCCAGGCCACCCACAACCCGAACATTCCTGCCGTGTACTTGGCCGCCGTGTCGCTGGCCTGCTTCATCGTGCTCTGGTTCCTGCTGCCGGAAACCAAGGACCGCGACATCACTCGTGGTTAATCCCCATCTTCTTCTGACACAAGGCAAGGCTCATGTTTAAAGCAGCTGTAGTGCAAGCGTCTTCCATTCCGTTCGAGCCGCAACTGAGCGCCGAAAAAGCGGCCGGCCTGATCCGCCAGGCCGCCGCCCAGGGCGCCACGCTTGCGGTGTTCCCCGAGGCCTTCCTCGGCGGCTACCCCAAGGGCGCCGCCTTCGGTACCGTCATCGGCAGCCGCAATGCCACCGGCCGCGCGCACTTCGAGCGCTACATGGACGGCGCAGTCACCCTCGACGGCCCGGAACTGGCCCGTCTCAGCGAAGTGGCGAATGAAACCGGCCTGCATGTGGTCATGGGCATCATCGAGCGCCTGGGCCGCACGCTGTATTGCACCGCCGTGACCCTGGCCCCGGGCCAAGGCATTGCCGGGTATCACCGCAAACTGATGCCGACCGGCCAGGAGCGGATCATCTGGGGCTTCGGCGATGGCTCGACCATCGCCCCGGTGGACACCCCCTTCGGCCGCCTGGGCAGCGTCATCTGCTGGGAAAACTACATGCCCGCCCTGCGCCAGGCCATGTACGCCCAAGGCACCGAAATCTACTGCGCGCCCACCGCCGACGACCGCCCAACCTGGGCCTCATCGATGGTGCACATCGCCCTCGAAGGCCGGGTCCACGTCCTGTCCGCCTGCCAGGTCATCACCCTGGCCGAATACCCGGCCAGCTACCGCGAAGACTTCAACCTCCAGGCCCAGGACGCCGACTACATCATGCACGGCGGCAGCATGATCGTCAGCCCGACCGGCGAAGTGCTGGCAGGGCCAGTGTTTGACCAGGAAACCATCCTGTATGCGGACATCGATTTGTCCATTGGCCGGGCCAGTAATCTTGATTTTGATGTGTGCGGGCACTATTCGCGGCCGGAGGTGTTTCAGTTGAAGGTGAATACAGCGCCGATGCAGGCGGTGGTGTTTGGGGAGGGGTGATTTGTGTAGAGAGGGGGTTTAACGGGAATTAAAAAGCCGGCTTGTGGCCGGCTTCTCGGGGACTGGCTTGGTTTATTTTTGGTAAACCGTACCAGCCTTCAAAACGTACACCCGGATCTTGCGTCCGGCTGTGGGACTTGGCGAGAAAGTCATCTGCCTTGTCGGTGCGATCGGACCGGCGCGGGGCGGGTCGATGCAAATGTGGGGCGCAGCATACTGATTTTTTTGGGGAATTCCCAGTGCGATGTGTATTGCAGGGCGTTGCGGTGGTCATGCAAAGGGTACTGGCGGGCGCTGCTTGTTGAGGGTGGACCACCAGAACACCCAGCCGAGGACGTCGATATCCTGTTTTTTGATTTGTTCGGCGCTGAAGATTTCGTCCGGATAGCCACTGCTGTTGTGGCTGCGCAAGCGCAGGGCGCCGCCGGGGAGGCGGTGCAGGTATTTGATGCGCAGCATGCCGGCGTGCTGGAGGGCGTAGATCTGGCCGTCGATGATCTGGGTCAGGCTGCGGTCGATGGCCAGGGTCGAGCCGTCTTCGATTCTCTCCGACATGCTGTCGCCGACCATGGGCACGCAGATGGCGTGGATGGGTTTGACTTCCAGGTTCTCCAGGTAGCGACGGGGCAGGCGAACGGCTTCGCCGGGGATTGCGACGACATGGGTGTCGCTGGAGCCGAGGGCTTTGGGCTGTTCTTTGTAGAGCGGGAGTTCGATGTCTGGGGAGTCGGCACAGACGTGGTACTGCCCGCGCGACTCTTGGGTGTCCAGTTGGGTGGCAATCGGTTCGCAGGCTTGGCCGATGACGGGATGCTTGGGGCCTTCGCCATTGATCAGCCATTGGCTGTTGACGCTCAGCAGGCGGGCGATTTCTTCGACGCGGGGGTAGGGCACGCCGCGGATGTACCAGTTGTTGATGTGCTGGGGCTCGACGTTGCAGAAGGTAGCAAACTCCGAGGGGGTGATTTTCACCTCCTTGAGGAGTGCCTTGAAGCGTGGGCCGCATTTGTGTTTTTTCATAAACGCGGATTTTACTCAGTCAACTAACGGTATTGAATAAACAAACCGATCAATTTACGCAGGAATATCCGCTTGTTTTGCAAGAGCTTGTAAGTGAGCGCTAAACGCAACTAAACAACCTTCCAAATTGTATTAATTAGACTGTTATTTGAAGTTTCTATAGTTATAAAAAAACCCCGGATAACCGGGGTTTTTCAAGCCGTCAGTGGCGCCAGGCCAAAGCCGTCTCAGCCTTTGTAGGCGGCAACCGACTTCATGATTTCAGCGCGCGCAGCTTCGGCGTCGCCCCAACCGTCGATCTTCACCCATTTGCCTTTTTCGAGATCCTTGTAGTTCTCGAAGAAGTGCTTGATCTGTTCCAGCAGCAGGGCTGGCAGGTCGGTGTATTCCTTGATGTCGACATACAGCTGGGACAGCTTGTCGTGTGGCACCGCGATAACTTTGGCATCGCCGCCGCCGTCGTCGGTCATGTGCAGGATGCCAACTGGACGTGCGCGGATGACCGAGCCTGGAGCAACCGGGTAAGGGGTTACAACCAGCACGTCGAGGGGGTCGCCATCGTCAGCCAGGGTGTTGGGGATGAAACCGTAGTTGGCCGGGTAGAACATTGGGGTGGCCATGAAACGGTCAACGAACAGGCAATCGCTGTCTTTGTCGATTTCGTATTTGATCGGCGCGTGGTTAGCCGGGATCTCGATCGCGACGTAGATGTCGTTCGGCAGGTCTTTGCCAGCCGGAATCTTGCTGTAGCTCATTGGGCGGTGCCCCCGTTAGTGGCCAAATGACTTGGCCGGATTGACCAAAAAGTGGCGGCGATTATAGGCATATTCCTGAGCCTGTGCCACGTACCAGAAGTCGCGTAGACCTTAGTCGTGTGGCTGATACGCCGGATGTTCGGCTTGCAAATGCGCAAGCCTTGCCAGGGGATCCTGGCGGTAGAACAGCTGCAGTTGCTGATAGACCTGTGGATAACTGCCGTGCAGCAAATCCGGGGCGCTGAAGAAGTATTCGCTGGTGACGGCGAAGAACTCGGCAGGGTTTTCCGCGGCGTAGGGGTCGATCGGCGTGTCGGCATCGGGATTGTGGTCGAGTTGGCGGTTGAGGTCGTCGTAGGCGTGTTGCATCACCTGTGCCCAGTCCGAGACCCGCATGTCACTGTGCAGCGGCGGCAGGCCGTTGGCGTCACCGTTGAGCATGTCGAGCTTGTGCGCCAGTTCGTGGATCACCAGGTTGTAACCTTCCCAGCCACCACTGGCCATCACTCCCGGCCAGGCCAGGATGATCGGCCCTTGCTGCCAGGCTTCACCGCTGTGTTCGCCGTCCCACTCATGCTCCACGCCACTGGCATCGCGATGGCGCTGCGGGCTGAGGAAGTCGTCGGGGTACAGCACGATCTCATGGAAACCCTGGTACCAGTTCAGATCGCCCAGGTGCAGCAGCGGCAACTGGGCCTGGGCGGCGAGCAGCAGGCGTTGTTCCTGGTGCAGTTCGACGCCGGGCAGGCAGGTCAGGTGTTTGTCCTGCAGGAACAGCACGGCCGACTCGCGCAGCCATTGGTCCTCGGCCTCGCTCAGGCCGTCGAGAAAACTCAGGTGCTGACGGACTCGCTGCCAGGTTTCATCGGCAACGGGGTGCTTGGCCAAGGTGCGTTGGCGACGCCAGGTGCTGAGCAGGCCCATGGGCGATCAGCGCGACTGGGCTTTGGAGCTCGAGCCACCGAAGCGGCTGCGGACCAGGCCAATGATCATCGGCACCAGCGACAACAGGATGATGCCTACCACCAGCAGCGACAGGTTCTTCTTGATGAAGGGCACGTTGCCGAAGAAGTAACCCAGGGTCACCAGGCCGCCGACCCAGAGGATGGTGCCGAACACACTGAAGGCGAAAAAACGCGGATAGGGCATCTTGGCGACACCGGCGACGAAGGGCGCAAAGGTCCGGATGATCGGCAGGAAGCGCGCCAGCGTCACGGTCTTGCCGCCGTGCTTTTCATAGAAGTCGTGGGTTTGTTGCAGGTAGTCGCGGCGGAAGATTTTCGAGTTGGGATTACTGAACAGTTTTTCCCCGGCCGTTCGACCGACCACATAGTTGGTACTGTCTCCGAGTATCGCCGCCAGCATCAGCAGGCCGCCCAGCAGCACCGGGTCCATGCCGCCACCGGCGGCGACGGCACCGGCGATGAACAGCAGCGAGTCGCCCGGCAGGAAGGGCATGACCACCAGGCCGGTCTCGCAGAAGATCACCAGGAAAAGAATGGCGTAGATCCATGGCCCGTAGTTGGTGACCAGCATATCGAGGTACACGTCGAGATGCAGGACAAGGTCGATCGGGTTGAAATCCATGGAGGGCACCTGTGTGGCGGCTCGACTCGGCAAGCCTGTGCGGAAAGTCTGAAAAATATGACTACAAGGCCGCGGGCTATTTCTTACGGCCGATAAAGATCGCGATTATACGGACAGCAAAGTGAAAAGCGTGTGGGTTTTGTAGCGAGGGATTACGAAGGCGATGGTGTGAGGATTGCCGGGGGAATTAAGTGCATCGGGTTCAGCCTGGGTTCAGGTTTCAGGGGCGCAACGCACCCCCGGCGGGAGCGTGCGCCCGCGCCACCTGGAAACGTCACAAATGTCAGAGTTCGTCGCTGATCGGCAAAATGTAGTTCTTGAACTCGCTGTCTTCACGAAAGCCCATGGACTCGTAGGTTTTTTGCGCCACCAGGTTGTCGCTGCTGGTGGACACGCGCATGCGCACGGCTTGGGTTTCCTTGGCCATTTTTTTCGCGGTGCGCATCAGGTTGTCGGCGACCAGTTGGCGGCGGGCGTCTTCGGCGACGTAGATGTCGTTGAGGATCCATACCCGCTTGAGCGACAGGGACGAGAAGCTCGGGTACAGCTGGCAAAAGCCCAGCAGTCGGCCATCGTCGTCATCTGGCAAGGCCAGGTAAATCACCGACTCCTTGCGGCGCAGGCGTTTTTCCAGGAACGCGCGGGAGGAATCCGGATAAGGCAGCGAGCCGTAAAACTCGCGGTACTTGACGAACAGAGGCGTCAGCAGGTCCAGGTGCTCGAGAGTAGCTTGAATAATCCGCATGCTAGAGGCCTCAACTTCAAGTAGATATGACGGCAGTTTCCAGTGGATTTGACGGCAATTGATCCATCACTCGGGCAGCCGTTCGTCGACTCTGCCTCAAAGCGCGACTAAAACGCAATGCGCAGTAGACTCAGGGTTTCTGCGGACCGAGCAGGAAATTGGAGCTGGTTTGTGCGTCGTTTTCTGACTCGATAGTCTGCAGTTGCGCCTCATCTTTCAGGTTGACGCCCGATAGCTGCCGGCGACAGGCCTCGCGCATCAGGTACAGCAGGCGGTGGGCGGCCATGCCGTAGCTCAGGCCCTCGAGGCGGACATTGGAGATGCAGTTGCGGTAGGCGTCCGTCAGGCCGACCTTGGGGTTGTAGGTGAAATACAGGCCGAGGCTGTCGGGCGAGCTGAGGCCGGGGCGTTCGCCGATCAGGATCACCACCATTTTGGCTCCCAGCAACTGGCCGATTTCGTCGGCCACGGCGACCCGACCTTGTTCCACCAGAATCACCGGCGACAGGGACCAACCCTCGGCCTCGGTCTGTTCTTCCATGCGCGCCAGGAAGGGCAGGGTGTGCCGATGTACCGCCAGTGCCGACAGGCCGTCTGCCACCACCACGGCCAGGTCGACCCCGCCTGGGTGGGCCTCGGCATATTCACGCAGGGTTTGCGCCGAGTGCTCGGAGAGTTTACGCCCCAGGTCCGGGCGCTGCAGGTAGCTATGCCGATCGCTGGCGGCGCTGTGCAGCAGCAGGCTGGCGCGTCCGGCTGTGGCCAACTGCGTGCTCAGCCCGGCGTGATCGAAGGGCAGGTGCACGGCGTCACGGGCCTGGGCGTGGGCGTACTGGAAATCCAGTTGGGCACCGGTCGGCATGCTGGTGCCGGAGCGGCCCAGGGCGATGCGCGCGGGGGTCAGGCGGCGCAGTTCCAGCCAGGGGTTCTGCGGGTCGATCGGTGGTTGTTCCATGAGCACCTCTTTCATCCCAGTTGCGCCAGGGCCTGGCGGAAGGCCGGCGGCAGGTTGTTGCCGAACCGGACCTTGCCGTCACCCTGCGTGAAAATACCCATGTTCGCCAACCATGCCTCGAATTCCGGGGCCGGTTTCAGGCCCAGGGTCTGGCGCGCGTAGAGGGCGTCATGGAATGAGGTGGTCTGGTAGTTGAGCATGATGTCGTCGGAGCCGGGGATGCCCATGATGAAGTTGATCCCGGCCACGCCCA
>Ga0247812_10001449_pt1 | contig 13459 bp, 16 predicted proteins | sample UWRJL149409B1_FD_178011 | JGI IMG/M metagenome (GOLD analysis project Ga0247812, IMG submission 178011) | Plant litter microbial communities from Arlington Agricultural Research Station in Wisconsin, United States - UWRJ-L149-409B-1 | ecosystem: Environmental > Terrestrial > Plant litter >...
TAGTGGGTGGGCTAGAAAGCCATTGTAGATTTGGAAAGAGCCATAGATAGTAATTGCTGGGTTTGGTGCATATACAAGGAGGTAGCATGGAGGGCGATCATTGGTAATGGATGGGCTGGGCTGTATACTATTTAGGATGGAGGAATACCCGGAGTTTTATATAAATCGAGGTTGCTTTTAAAATCTTTCTTTCGTGTGATATCTCATTTAAGTTCAAGTAAATGGCTGGTTGGAGAGGAACTTTGAACGCTTGATTTCCAATTCGAATGTTTCATACATCTGTGATTTTATTGGCTCGGATTTTGAAGACTGCTGCTTAGGTAAATCGCCTGTGTTAATTTACCGTGGTCATTCATATGACCTTGAAGTGATTCTTTCTGGCCATGTAGTACACAAGTGTTTAGATGCCCTAAAAATGGCCCTAGGCTAGGGACAAAAAGAACGTACGCCGGAAAGAGATTTCTAAAGTATCTACATTCATCAATGATATCTAATGACGGGTCTAGTGAATGAAAATGAGGCAGGTTAGTACTACACATATTGTCCCTAATTTTAACAGTCCTAGACATTGCTCCTCTTCTTGATTCCAACCATACACTCTAAAGGTTTTCTTAAAAAGCCTTCTCTCGTCTCCAACTGGTCTTGATACAAATCAAATTCATATCTCCGGAATGTAGTAGCAACAATGAGTGCCAACTCCATCTCAGCCACATTGCGCCCAACACAACTTCTAGGACCATGCGAGAACGGTATGAAGGCGTTCTTCTGTCTCTCAGTCAATTTATCCCATCTGTCAGGGACAAATTCGCTGGCGTTATCTCCCCATATCTCTTTGGAGTGGTGGATGGTATAAGCTGGCACCGACAGAACAGTGTTTCCTGGGAAATGGTGGCCTAATATATCAATTCCTGGTCCGGGAGGGATGAGTCTTGGGAGTCCAAGAGATGAAGTTGAGTGGATGCGTAAGCTCTCGTTGATGACATTTTGAAGATATGGCAAGTCCTTGACCATGTCATGCGTTGGAATATCAACACCAGCCGGAATTCTATCGTCAAGCTCTTTCTGAAGTTTTTCTAGCACACCTGGCGTTTTCACAGTCCAGTACAAAATTGCACAAGATGTGTTTGAGGTAGTGTCAGATCCAGCAATGAGCTGTGTAAGAGCTTCTGCAGTGAGCTCTGCCCTTCCAAGCTTGGCTCCTGTCTCGTCCTTCCCCTCCATAAGCCGAGCTAATAGATCAACCCTCTGAGCGTCCTGCTTACCATCTAGACGTTGGGAAACCCGAGCTACAGCAATACCAGCTAAATTCTGAACAGCGGCAATGCCCTTGCTGAAGAAAGGATCCGGCAGCCATTTGGCGTAAGGCTTTAGCCCTGGAAGACAGCCCAGTGTTCCAGATACTTCACCCCGTCGGTTCAGAACCTCCACAGCGGGAGCGTAGGAGACGGGAGAATCTGGTGTCATTCTTATTTCCGTGATGTCTTTACCTTTCTCCAGCATTCCAAAGGGGGCTCCAAATGCAAGATCTCCAATAATATCAAAGGCGAGGTAGTTGAACCAGTGAAGGCAGTCAATTTTCGCAAACTGGCCATGTGCGTTGTTAGATAGGGTATCCCATTGTCGAACGAATATCGAAAGATTTTGGTGCATATATGTTTCGAATTGGCCAATGCTCTTGGCAGAGAAGGTATGCGAGATGGTCTTCCTTTTTCTTGTGTGTTCCGCCCGGTCCCTGGTGTTGAACAAGCCCCGTTGAATAGAGACGAAGGCATCGTAATAATTGCTACAGGGTATAAGTTTTAATCTGGTCACGCTTATCAAACGCACGGGAAACGTACGATTTCAAAAACCCATTACCATGCCCATAGACAATGGCAATAGCAGATTCATCTGCGATGCTAACATGATCTGGTTGTATTCTCACCAGCTTGCCATATTTCGCATGCGCTTCATTTACACTTTGATACCGTTTTCCTTGTCGTGCTTGTAGCAAAAGCCACAGGTTCGTATACTTTGCTGTGAACGGACCGGGTATGTTTTTTAATTCTGTATTTGCAGTGAGGTATGGTATCACATAGAAGAGAGCGAGCACGAGGGGGATTGTGTACGGTGAGATCAGAAACTCGAGGACAGCCATTGTTGGTCGGCCGAGGTAGTCGCTAAGCAACACAGTTCAAGTAGTCTTGCGTAGATTGTTTGTAAAATATATCAGAGAGGATAAAGCAGAAGTGAGGAAAGCTAGACACTTTATAGAATCGTGAAACAGAGCAACGCACCTACCGCAAAGTGCCGCATGAGCAAGCCGTATGGATACAAGTGACGACGCAAAACCTGCCCCGCAACCCCAGTTGACCTAAAAACTTGGCACTTTTCCAAAGCTTAATTAGTAGCCAATGAGCTTGAGCTCATTAACGTGCTTGAGAGGTTGTGTAAGTCGGGAGCTTGCTACGGTAAATGGGAGCTTAAGGAAAAGACTAATTCTCGGGTATATGGCAAGAAATACTTCCATAATCTTGCGCTCGGCTGACACAGGTATCTTGCCGAAAGCCGATGATTCTCCTGGTGTTGCGCTCATGGGGTTTACACATTGCCCGTGCTTACCCATGGTGGAAGTAACAAGCCAGGTTGTTAGCAAACTCGTAAATCAACTGCGGAAGCATTCCACTGTTTGAAAGTAGTCGGCATTCGGTGACTTGTCGAGCTAAATCCCGTAGGACTCTCATGAGGCAAATTTTATAACTAGCCTGATGCGATGGACCGAGCACCTCGGTGTGCAAATAAAAGTAAATGGTGAAATTGGAAGCTTGCTTTGAAATTGCATCCTTGAAGCGAAGCCAAAAAGGCCTATTGATTGAAGGCTGAGGTCGTTGTGAACCAGTGGCTGAAAACGAAAGGCATTTGACTCCTGCTCAAGCACAATACGTGCTACAAAAGTACGGCATATCAGTTTGGAAATATCGGATTAATGAAACTAATTAGACTTGATCTTCAACAAGTACTCAACGTTGGCCTTCAGCAGCTGCCTAAGCCCCAAACTGTTGCAATACTCTAAAGTTTATATATAACTCAGGGGGTTTCGCTTAAGAAACCCCCTGCTTGTAACACTAGCGCGGAGCTCGCCGTTATATTATGAATCTGGTACACAATATTTTGTAAAGGGAATCTTCGACGCTATAAAACACTTCGCTACAATCAAACTCACCAGATATCCCTGCTCGTATTTGCTCGGATGTCATATTAAGCGGGCTCTACCTCTCTCGTGGACATCTTACCAGATTCACTGGTGAAGTTGACCTTTCTGACTGAGATGTGTTATGGGACCAATCATAACTGGGCGGTCAAGAACTTGAATACGGCAGTAGAAATATATCTTCTGAGCAAATACCACCACAGCCCTCAAATAATTGATTACCAATTGTTTGAAGATAGCTTGAAGTGGCGGATTCTGCGTATGTTGGAATTACAGGAGTTCCAAACTTTGAAACGGGACAATGGCTATCGCTGACTGTGAAGTGTTAAATGTTATATCGTTACTCTGTGAGTAGTTGTTAGATAAATTCAGGGAAAGATTCTCACATAGCCGAATTTAAACGGGAATGGATGATGGACAAGCATAAAATCAAAAGTGCATTCTTAAATTTTGCTATAAATATTCGTTGTCATACCATCGTCCATCATTAATACGATACTTCATTTGCAGTATATAGTGCTGCATCGTTGAAGTTTGTCCGCGCTAAACATCATGGCAAGTAATTGACGTGAAGTCCTTTGTTTCTTTGTACGTATCAGCACAGTTATAGCTTTCCCCTCCGTGTATCAACTGCTTCTCGCAGCTTGGCAATTACATCTGCAGGATCCTTTGCCCCGAATACCGCACTACCAGCAACAATAACATTTGCTCCAGCATCCGCAGCCTGATCAATAGTTCCTGGACCAAGCCCACCATCAACTTCAATATTGAGATCTGGGTATCGTTTCCGTAGCTCAGTTACTTTGGGTAGCTCTGAAGCCATGAACTTTTGTCCTCCAAACCCGGGGTGTACAGTCATAACAAGCACCATCTGGTCGGATTAGCATAATTATCCCTGACAAAAAAGCATGAAGGCTTTCATACATCAGGACGTTCTTTCTCATCTGGGTTCTCTAGAATATCCCACAGAACATCAACACTCGTATCCGGTTTAATCGCAATTCCTGCCAGCATATCCTGCTCATGAATATACCGAATCAACTCCTTTGGGCTTGTTTTCGCTTCACTCGTGGATTCTGGGCTTTCCGCTGCGGTACTGTTGATGGCGGCTTCGTAGTGGAAACAATAGAGATCACAACCTGCGTTTTTGAATTCCTTGACCCATTTCTTTGGCTGCGTTTGGCTGTCAGGTAAATTTGTTCCAGGGAGGTGGGCAGACGGGGAACGGTACCTCTGCAATCATCATGTGGCAATCGAAAGTTCCTTTTCCATGCCTTTCGGTGGGCTTTGCGACATGGCTTCTGATTTTAGTAACAACCGGAGCACCGAAGGTGATGTTGGGCACGAAATGACCATCCATGATATCAACTGCTCCACGATTAGCATTCGCGTATCAGTGCAGAGGGTCTGTAAAATAGTCCGAGTAGCACAGCACGTTTGCACAGCATCCGAAGGGGCATATATCGCATTGGTGATTATGCACTCCTCAGTCGTACAACACGGTTTCAATGGCGTTTCTTGCAATTCACATACCATGAAGCCAGTCCGCTCCCTGCCCAATTGTGTCTGAGCATGCTTTTCCAAGTTCGGCAAAGTCCGCAGACAGAATTGAAGGTGCTATGATCGCTGGGGGAGACATGCTGAAGTACTGGTTTGTTATGTGGCTTAGAGTGTTTGTAAGTCAAAATATTTCTATGAATTTGTTGTCGATTTGGGGTTTAGTGACTTCACTTTACCTTTTGGCGGGGTCGTTCTTGGCATTTCTTATCGGCTCGCTTATCCAGCCAACCCCTGAAATGCCCCGCTCTCCGCATTTCCGTCTAGTATTGTATTCAACTTTGGCATAGAAGAATACCGTAGACAGCTTTACAAATGTGTTATTTTCTCCGTAAAACATTATATGTTGCAATTAATGTATAAAGCGTCATAAGACCGAGTTTGGGATCAAAGTTGAATGTTTCTTAACTAGAATATTCTATATATTGACATCACCTTTGTTGGAGGTATATATATTCTCTATACAGATCCCAATATCTGATCAAAAATAGCTATCAACCGCTTTACTTCATCAACTAACGTCTATTAGCTATCTCTTTCTTTAGTTTTGATAAAAGAGAACATACCTGTGTTATAATGCACAAAACTTGCTCTCACAACACCATCCTTTCCCAATGCAAGAGTCTCTTCTGCCAATCGTACGCTGTAGAAACCGCCCCATCGAATTCCAATTTCTCCTTTGGACACCTCATCTACCTTTTCTACGAGGTCCTGGCTCTTCCATCCCTTAACAAGGAAACTAATTGTCGAAACCCTCTTCTTCGTGTCGATCTCCCTACAGCCGCAAATTGTAACATCTGAACGTCCATTCAAATAAGTCAATAATGTTGACTGCAGTTCAGATTCGCGTTGCTCAATATCTGCCCAAGTTTGGGAGGCTTGAGAGGGGTTGGGACCGAAGTAATCAGCAACAGCAGGTATTGCAGCGACAAGTTCGTAGCTAGAGCCCGCGAGGCCGAGTTTATCTTCCAGCGTCTCCCTGCGATTGAAGTAATGACCGAGAGACTGCACTTTACTGAGCCCATTCGTTGAGGAATATAGTATGGAGATGTGAGGACCGTAAACCTGGTTGTATTAGCAACTGGCAGTTGGAACTGAATATTTCAATACCTTATACCAAGAGAACGAATAAAAGTCCACTCCAAGAGCTTTCACATCGATGGGTCGATGGGGAGCATACGCCACACCATCCACGCACAATAAAGCACCTCGAATGGTGTGCACCGTGTCGGCAATAGCTTTGATATCATGAATTGTTCCCAGAATGTTTGAGGAATGTGTGCAAGTAACTAGCACCGTCTTATCCGTGAGGAGCTCCTTGAGGTCTGACGCTTCTAGCGTAGGGTTTTCTATGGATTTGGGAACCCACCACTTGAGGGTGAGGTTTTGACGACCGGCGAGGTGGACCCACGGAGCTATGTTGGCTTCGTGGTCAATCTTGGAAACAATTACTTCTGATCCTGGTGGGAATTGAAAGGCAAATGAGAGGTTCCGGAATAGCTGAGTTGTGGAAGAGCCCAGAACTAATTGCTGTTAGGAAGTATGCATGCACTGGACTAGAGAATATTACCAATCTGCTCAGTTGTGGCATTGATATACCTGGCGGCAGCTTCATATCCAGCCTCATAATGAGCTGCTGACTTTAAGCCTACATTATAGGTGGATCCCATCTGAACATTTGTCTGTGACAGATAGTCCTTGATACTGATCATTGTCAGGCATATTGTTTATGCTATCTCTAGCATAGCCACTTACGCCTCTATAACAGTTCCAAGAGTTTGACTCCCTCCTGCATTATCAAAGAACACTTGTGGTTGGTTCAAGGCGGGGAACTTCGCCCGCGATTTCTCAATGTCAAAAGCTGCCATTTTGAACCCTTGACACTAGAATAATGGCGATGGCGTAAGGGAAATAACAAGACCGTGGCGCCGAAAGAATAAGAGGCTTTGGTATTAAGAAGCTAATATGCTAATAGGAATGTGGCTTTTATACGCAGGAGTTTTCCAGGCACTTCGAGCTGAAGTCACGACGACGGTCAGCTGCCCTAGCGTACATGTATGTAATGACGCCCTTCACGTGGAGATGCTCGTAACGTATCGTAACTAACAATATAACTCAATACTACTTCAGTTCGAGCTGTTGCATTGCATTGAGGGAGGTCTTCTACTTCGAAACTGGTCTGATATGTGCTGCAAAGTAAGATTTCCGTCTTTGCAGATCCAGTTCCAAGTTCTCCAGTAAGACGTTACAAAGGAACGGCCGCCAACATGAAGAGGGTTTCTTTTTCGTGCTGAACAGCGCTTAGACGCATACCGCGCTAAAAATTCCTTAACAGAGTGCAGCATCTCTTCAGCGATTCGATGCAATGGACACCCATTTGATGGCGGCGCATTGAGATTAATGCACCAGATGGCCAGTGAGGCGAGCGAACGTTTGTGTTTGCTCTCGAGGGGGGGGGGCCAATGTGGTGGGGTGTGGAAAACAGGTCGATATTGGCACCCCTCTACAACATTTGATACTTTCGATAATTGGTCCGTAAAGGCATCCCCATTCAAAAGTTCCAATTCTGGGGCTATCTGGCCTATTGCAAGGAGCTGGCTGTAGGGTTTATCCTAATTTATAACATTCTAATTTAAAACAAATGCTACGGGACTAGATAGTAAAGTAGGTCGGTCAATGAGGTGGGATATTGAGGTGTGTCTCTATATCGGCTTCACCAATAGCGGTGAGATCATTCTGGCGCCATCACTTAAAAGTGAAAATGAGCCGATATCCTGAACGAGGAATCTCTCCCCATTTCCTCCTCAATCAAAATTTCTACTGCATCTACAAAATGGTAAAACGTAAGGCAGAAACCCAGGCTAGTAGCCATCATGGCAAAGGTATCCTCAAGAAACGTTCAAAGACAGGTAAATTGCAATTGCTGACAGCTCTCAACCATTTGACGAATCTAACTTCTACAGTTCTCTCCAACGAAGATGCACAAAAGTGCTTTCGACATGGGCTCTTCAAAAAGTCGGTTTTACAAAACTATGCAACGCAGTATGCAGATTCAGAGCCCTACAAGCACAGTGTTATCACCGAGCTGATCAACGATGATCTTCTACGCTCGGTTCGAAATGAGATTCGCGAAAACGTCCACTTCACTCCTAAAGAAACAGATATATACAAAATCCACCAATCTGGAGACCTGGCCAACCTGGATGGACTTGATAATGCAGCTCTTGAGAAATTGCCTTCCCTACTACGGCTGCGAGATGCGCTGTATTCGGAGCCCTTCCGAAACTATGTAGCTACAGTTACATCATCTGGAGATTTAAGTGGCAGAAAAACGGATATGGCTATCAATGTTTACACCCCAGGGTGCCATTTGCTATGCCATGATGATGTCATTGGTAGCAGAAGGGTAAGCTATATTTTGTATCTTACAGATCCTGACATTCCATGGAAGGCGGAATGGGGAGGGGCATTAAGGCTATACCCAACGAACACATTTGAGGATGACGGGGAAAAGACAAAGACACCAAGCCCTGATTACTCAAAAGTCATTCCACCCGCATGGAATCAATTGAGCTTCTTCGCTGTTCAGCCAGGTGAAAGTTTCCATGATGTCGAGGAAGTGTACCACGCTGCATCAAAAGAGCAACTAGAAAAGGAGGGTGGCAGAATTAGGATGGCTATCAGCGGATGGTACCATATTCCTCAGATAGGCGAACCTGGCTACATCGAAGGCGCGGAAGAAAAATGGGGCAAGAATAGCAGCCTGATGCAACTTCAAGGAAACCCGGATCGATATGATTTCCCTCAACTACAGTCAGTCGTCGTTGAAGTACCGTCAAACTCAACTGAAGAAAAGGGACTCGAGGAGGCTGATCTCGACTTCCTCTTAAAATATATGGCGCCAACGTACCTCACCCCGGATACGCTTGAAGAAGTCGCTGAACGATTTTTGGAGCTCTCGAGCGTCTCGTTGGATGGTTTGCTGTCAGTGAAGTTTGCAGCTAGGCTGAAGAGTTACATCGAAGCTCAAGAGGCACTCCCTACGCCTGAGGTTAGCGCTGATGTGAAAGGTTCCTGGAAAGTCGCAAAGCCTCCGCACAAACATCGATTTCTCTACCAACAACCATTGATCCAATTGGCCAACAAGGAGGATTCTACTGATGTGGACCCTATCACAGAACTTCTAGATGTCTTTCTTCCGAGCAAACAGTTCCGTCGATGGCTCGAGATTGCAACCGAGTGCGACATAGAAAATTTCGACATCTTAGCACGACGTTTCCGTAAGGGTCAAGACTATGCCCTTGCTACAAGTCACGAAGGTCAACCAAGACTGGAGCTCAGTCTCGGGCTGACTCCTACTCCCGGATGGGGTGCTGACGAGGAAGAGGATGCCGAAGAGCCGGAGGAAGAACAACCAAAGGAAGCCAAGAAGAAAGCCAATGGAAAGACGAAAACTAAAGGCACGAAAAAAGTAGAAGTTGAGCCCCAGAAAGAGGAGGACGATGATGTCGGCGGTCATGAAGTCTACATGGCTGGTGACGATGATGATGCCAACGACGATGCAGCTATTTATAAGACTTCGTCTGATGATGACGATAATGTGCTCTTCACAATGCCCGCTTCTTGGAATAAGATGAGTATCGTCTTGAGAGACAGTGGTGTCTTGAAATTTGTCAAATACGTTAGCAAGAACGCAAAGGGTGACCGGTGGGATATCAGCGGCACCTTTGGCGTCAAAGAAACCGACGATGATGAAGAAGACGACGAGCAGGCACCGATCTCTCTAGAAGACAGTGAGGAAGAAGTGTTCAATGGCTTCCCAGACTCTGAGGATAGCGACTCTGATTGATGCTGAGCAAATCATGCGAACCCTCAATTCTCAACGCAATTAAGTTCTAGTTGAAAGCTGTAAGGATATAGGCAGAGGTAAGCCCACATTAGCTGTTCTCCAGCGCTTGATTTCGATTTTCGATTTCCGACGCTCGACGCGATGTCTTGGTTGCAATGGCTAGGTCAGGGGTTCAGTTAGATATATATATCTGGAGCAGCTGCCGCCCCAAAGGATGATGATAACTCCACACTTGTCGAGATAGACTATGAAGACCAATATGATGTATATATGGGAGACTCTACGACGTTACGCTGAGACGAATGATCTTATGAAACTATATAGAATAACAGACCTTGAAGCTGCCGCAGTAGTACTACTTCCTGTTGTGTAACTCAGCACCTCTTTCGGAGGAATGCACGAGCTTGATACATCTTACAACATTTCTTAAAACTATTCTTAAGACTATTAGCATAGCAAGCGTAGTCTCTGTTATGGCCGTCGTTACAACCAAATGAGTATTATGTCAGCGCTAAAAGTGTAAAGCGATGAGGCAAAATAGTCACAATCTTGCTGACATCCTGTCCAAACAATCGGCCATAAACTTCACTTACCCCAACATCAAAATGCAAGGTAAGACTGGTATAGGCTAGCGTGGTTGGTTCAGCTAGGTCATAAACCATTCATGTGGCTCCATTTTATCGCACCCCTTTGTCAAGCGAATGCGATCAGACAGGGTGGGTCTTTTTACCAGCGAATAAACAATGTGACAATAGGGTTGCCTACCCTACTGCCTAAGCCCTTTGTATTTGTCTAGGTATAAACCTGTTTCCAATCTACGTGTCAGCTCTTCCTTTTTTCTTAACTTGCTTTCGCTTACCCGAGAATTCGCGGTCGCTGAGGTCTATAAAGACGGATATCTCCTCTTACTCTTCCTCTCTATCTATTTAAAGTATTTTATATTTAAGTAGCCATGGCTTACTCCTATATTGCCCAGTTTTCCGTTGTATTTATTGGTTGGATGATTTACAAGCAAGTTCGAAATCGGATGCAATGGAGGTCGTTGAAGAAATGGGGCGAACAATACGGATGCGGAGACCCGCCTATTCTTCCCAATAAGTTGCCTAGTGGCATAGAGAGATTTGGCAATTTACTCACAGGATTCAAAAGTAGGCAGTCTTTCTTACAATTGCATCTTATATGCAATCCATCACTGTTGAGCGACTAGGCATCTGCTCTTAGATACTGATTTTCCTAGATATCGACTTGCTAGAAGATATAATCCGAAAGCCGACTCTTAAAATGAAATGCAACACCTACCGCGTTTTCGGTGTCTTCAATTCATCCGGCGTTACCACTTCAGACCCCGAAAATATTCAGGCAATCCTGGCCACCAAATTTCACGACTTTGACTTAGGCATCGAGCGTGAAGTCAACTTTGCTGATATGCTAGGTGATGGGATATTTACAGCACCACTGGATCGTTGGCCACACTTCCGCGGTCAAATGAAACCTCAATTCACCCGCGAGCAAGTCTCTGATCTTGACGCTGCAAACAGACATCTGCAAGTGTTGTTCAGAGCCCTCCCAAGCGAAAATAACGAAGGTTGGGTGCAATTCGTAGACCTGAAGCCAATGATCTATCGCTTCACTATGGATGTATCTACAGAGTTTCTCTTTGGATCATCAGTCAACAGCCAGACTAATGCTATCCACTCCCTCGAATCATCCCTAGAAGCTTCGGAACGTGCTGTCCAGGACCAAAAGTTTGCGGAAGCAATGGATTTTGCACAAGACTATCTGGCAAGAAGGATACCTCTTAATAGCTATTACTGGCTTATGAATTCCAAGGAGTTTCAGCAAGCATGTAAGACGGTTAAGGAATACGCAAGCCGCTTGGTGTCGGTGGCACTTGATCCGGATCACAAGCCTTCCACGGAGAAGTTCGTTCTTCTTGATGCTCTAGTCGCAGAAACACGCAACCCCGTGGAGCTTCGGAACCAAGCCCTACAAATCCTGCTAGCCGGTCGAGATACAACCTCCAGTCTCCTCTCATGGGTAATCCTATTACTGTCTCGAGATCCCGCGGAATATCAAAAGCTTCGTGGAGTTGTACTTTCACACTTCGGCACCGAAAGCGCACCAACACAGGAGATCACATTTTCATCGCTTAAATCTTGCAGAGAAATCACGTATGTCTTATATGAAGCTATGAGGCTATTTCCTCTGGTCCCTATCAATGGACGACGTGCATTGAGAGATACCGTGCTTCCTACTGGTGGTGGCCCAGACCTAACACAGCCCATCGCTGTCAAGAAAGGCGAACAGGTCGGCTATTCAAGCTACGTTATGCATCGGAGAAAGGACATATGGGGCTCCAACTCGGATGACTTTGTGCCTAGCAGATGGGAAGGTCGGAAGCTGGGCTGGGAGTTCATCCCATTTTCTGGTGGTCCCAGGGTTTGTCTTGGTCGTAAGTTTTCCCTGTATTGGCTGATCGAGAGAAGATGCTGACAGAGATGCAGAGCAATATGCACTTAATGAGGCGTCGTTTGTTATAGTTAAGTTCTTACAGCGATATGATAAGATCGAGGCTTTGGATAAGGCCCCGATTAATAAGGGCCTCACGTTGACACTTTCGCCAGGTGATGGAGTGAAAGTTAGAATGCATAGGGCAGCTGGTTAGTTTCAAAGGTTCGCTTCCACTCTTGGCAGATTGACCTAGCACCTGCTTTGTGTCTCTTTAATTCGTTCATGGTTATTACAACTATAGTCTTTAGTCTAGGAAGCGCAATAGGCCTCAAAACCCCAACTCAACGATTTGAGGATACTCTCCCTGATCCAAATGCCTCTCACACATAGTTTTTAGCGACATAGTCTTCCTACCGCACCTCTTACTCTTCCCATTCCCCTTCTTCACACCGGCATAATCACACGTTACTTTGTTCTCGGCACCTATGTGATGGCGGCAACGGTCTTTAGAATCTCTCGCTATTGCATTTTTACAGGGTCGGTTGAGATGCGGGATGTAGTAATTACAAGTGTGCTTGTCTTGTTGAGCTTGATCGTGTGGTGAACTTTTGGCTATGGGTACTGCGGAAGGGCGAGGTGAGTGAGAGATTGTTTGAAAACTCACTGGTGATGGAATAATGGAATACTGTGGCAAAGATGGCAGGCTAGGGAATGGTAGTGAAGAGGGTCGGGTTGTGGGAGGCGCTGGTAATGTAGTGATTGCTCCTGGTGGAGAAATGAATTGTGGAGGAGTAGATGATGGTGTATGGGCCGATACAACATCCACGGGAGGCGCTAAATCGGTAGAGATTTTAGAATCTGTCGATGAAGAGGAAGGATTGTTCTGTGGCGGATCTGGTGACTGTGATGGACTTTGAGGTGTATCTGGTGGTGAGCATTCCACTTCTGCTGGGTCTGATTTGGAGCCAGAATTTTCCGCAGGTACTTCAAGCGTGGGTGGTACGTTTGCTGCATTTCTAGGCGAGGTAGATGCAAGCAGAGCGCCTCCTGGTGGTGAGTTATACGTGTGTCTATTCGATGGTAGTGGGAAGATACTCCCAGGAGAAGCATTATTTCCGCTATATCCCTGTCTTGGAAATGGAGGCCGAGGGGAATCTGGCCGAGATGGTAGAATTGTTGAAGTGGGAAAAGACTGATTTGGAATGGACCCTGACAATGAATCATTTATGCTATTCAAAATCTCATTTCCAATTGATGGCCGCGGGGGAGGTGGCATGGAGCGTGGAGGAGAGGAGATCGATTCCAAGAATTCTGTTGGTGGTTGAGAGGCAGTGACACTGCCAGATGGTGAAGGAGGTACACTATTCCCTGGTTCAAACGTGAGAGAGCTTTGAGGAGCATTTTCAGATGTA
>Ga0247812_10001451_pt1 | contig 13451 bp, 12 predicted proteins | sample UWRJL149409B1_FD_178011 | JGI IMG/M metagenome (GOLD analysis project Ga0247812, IMG submission 178011) | Plant litter microbial communities from Arlington Agricultural Research Station in Wisconsin, United States - UWRJ-L149-409B-1 | ecosystem: Environmental > Terrestrial > Plant litter >...
CAAGCGTAGAAAGACCAAAGTATTTTACACACCAGGTGGTACGCTTTCAGCTAAAAGTCAAATGCACGTGACTTTTATCCCGGCCCACAATGACCCTCATGAAGGTTGGGGGTGCGCTTGGGGGACTTCCACATCTTATATTGTCAACTAAAGCAGATTATACTAGGTACTGCCTGCGCATTTCGTTTCCGGTGGTCGCTTCAGTTGATTAAAGTTTGAAAGTTAAGAAGAACGCTGCCACGGAAGGATTGCCGTTTCAAAATAGTCACCACGAGCTCCACGATGGCCGACAGGGGCAATGTGAAGGTAACAAAGAAGAGTGCCTTCTCCTGCGAACTATATCACAAAAGAAAGGTTTGTAGCCATCCATTCAAACGTAAGTCATTTGTATCCCAGGCATGTAACGTCGATTTAAGGTCAAGTGCACCGGAGAACACCCCGTTTGCCACCGGAGTTTCGCCCGAAAAGAGACATGCGTCTATAACCTGTATGTGCAGTTTTTCCTTAAGGGAAATATTTTCTGAATTAGTGGGCCTACTCTTAGCTACACACAAAACCTCGAAAGGCATGTGGCGGAACTTGAAGCTGCGTTGCAGCGGCCAGCATGTCAATGTCAAAAGTCAATATCGTCAGACGTTATGGCTGGTCCTCTCTGTGTGGCGTCGAATGAACAAGCGTATTATATGGCAGTTCCCAAAGAGATAAAACGAGGCTTCGGGGGCCTTAAGTTTGATGACAAGGGCAGCATCATGTTTCATGGTTCAACGAGCTTCTTCCAACTTTTATCTAACAATTTAACTGAGGAGCTTCTTGCACATGGTATCCTACCAGGAGAAAAGTTTGATGATGAAATTGATGGAAGAAAGCTGCTGGTGGCTAATGCCTGCCTGCCAGCAAAGATTACTGAAAATTTAGCGGAAACTCCGGTGAGTTAGACAAATTAACAAAAAAGAACTTAGTACTCATCAACTACTAGCAACCTTTTCAACATTTGTTACAGTCTCATTGGTGTTGGATTCAACCACTTTTCAACTTTGTGTACCGACCAGCATTTACTCGTAAGATCCCCTTGTCTTGGCGGTCAGCATTTGAATCTATTTAATTAGGTGATATGGAAGTCCTCGGACCGTACTATTCACACATGTTACTAAATGCTATGCCATCACATTCCGTCAGGTAGTGCAAAGCAGACCCAACTATCCATGAGCAATTAATACCATTTGATGAAGGCTCCCTCTGTGGACGGCAAGCTCGGACTCTTCTTCAAGATGATTTACTACAGGGACACACTAAAATATCTACAATCCAAACATTGCTGTTATTGAGTGCTCAAGAAAATGGGCAAGGTAATCGAACCCAAGCCTAGCTTTCTAGTGGTATGGCTTTTCGTCTACTTGAAGACATGGGTATTAACATAGATAGTCGGAAATATGCTAGATCTATACAGCTATCCGATGAAGATACCGAGATTCGTCGTCGGCTCTTTTGGAGCTACTATTTCTATGATAAGATGATCAGTCTATATCTCGGGCACTCTCCGAGTATTTAGCACTTTCAAGTCAGCCCGCCACAAATCATGCGTGAGTTGTTATCTAATCTCTTGTGCACAAAATTATTTTAATTATGTTAGTTGATGACTCGGCTGAGACCGATCTGTGGACCCTTTATGGAATATCCTATTCGGATGGCACAGCATATCCATCAACTCAAGCATATTCTATTTCATGTTTTGTACACGCTTGTCAGCTCTCGGTTATTCTTAACCAAATCATTATACATATTTATGATCCGTATCAGCAAAATACCGAAGCGGAAATGGAACAATACCTTAAACAAGAGAGCCAAGCACTAATAGACTTTTGAAGAGATCTTCCAGAGTTTTTACAAATTAATCCCTCAAACTTACCAAAATATTGTCCCCGAGCCATATTGTAACTTTGAAGTAGGTAATTCTTCGACCCTAGCCAGGAGTTCTGTTAACCTCTTAGCTGCCTGTATAATACTATCAAAACTATTCTCTACCGACCTATGCTTTTCACTCGGGCAGCAAGTTCGGCCAACCTACGTCCCAATGCAGATTATTTGTTGGAATGTATCAAATCCGCTACTTCAATTATATCCATTTTTGACCTCTTTTGTCGCTCATTTGGAGATGGACACTGTGTTCTATCAGTAGCTTACAGCGTCTACATGGCTGTTTCAATACTGTTGCTCCAGGTGCAAGGAGCCACGTCCAGTGATAAGCAAGCAATTCGGAGATTAGAGTTCTGTATTCGAAGCTTAGAGAGAGTGAAAAGCTCCAATCCCGGTAAGCTAAATAACGAATTCTATGGCACATTCTGAATACAGATCCCTAATTGTTGTACCTATGACGGTGATTAGAAGCTCTCTCGGCCTCATTATTAACAAGTTCTTAAATGTTGACACAACCTATCTTTCTAAATATCTTCGTCAACTGCTTATTTTTTATGAGCCTGATCAGATGTTAACAACGGGACGTGAAGAACCTACATCTACGATAACGAATGAATTAACAGCCTCCGATCTGGGCAATTTGTATCACCGCGACCTTTTGCAAGCCCCAACATTTGATGGCTTTGATGTGGAACACTTCGAAATCACTGCAGAGATGTTCGAAGCATTTACAACTCTTGAGCCTATCAGTTCCAATGTAGGCAGCTCTCCATAGCCTTCTACCAGTTACTAGATGAAATTGAAGTCAAAGTTCATGTATATGACCTCGATAAATCCTGTCCCTAGTTCGGTATCTAGAGCTTGACAGGCATGCTATCGTTCTCTAATCCTCCATTGATAGATTTCATGGCTATGACAACTTCGCCATACACTACAAAAGTAATGTCGCTTGAAAGCTATAGGACGCCACTCAGTATTAGAATTGATATGTTTCCATCAACAAGGCACACCTACCGTTAAACGAATTAACCGAGGCGATATCCCTTTCCAGAATCCCAAGATGCCATCTACTCTCAGTATCTCGGTTGCGCAGCCTAACATGCCCCGGGAGGTATAATCCAAGCTTTGGATTCTCGTTTTTATTTATCAAATGGCATTAAGGCGTATCTGAAAAAGAATAAACAATTTTAGCTTTCAGGACATTTTTGAATCGAGCGTAAATAGAAACTATATTTATAACTTACACTGTCACAATTCCAGTTATAGCGCCAATACGTAGAGTACTTAACATTTTGTTATCGCTTACTGGCCACATCTTTATAGTTTGCTCTTGTAGGGTTACAAAATTTGTGAATCTTACCGCACTATTTATTGCTTGCTTGCATAAAACTGGGCTGGCACCTCACCACATTGCCAGTATCCCACTTTGTCTGACAAGTTTAAAGGGGATAGCGCCACTCGAAAGAACTTGTTTGTTAGTACCATTCCGCGTCGCATCTTCAACAACTCTCGTCTTTAATGCTTCCCCTGGTGTGACATCTAGAACCGATTCCACTATTTCAGCACTCAATCCTGCCACCACAGTCACTAACGGGTTATTACCACAACCCACACGGCAGGTTGTGTGCTATGTCGCTGTAGCCCGCTGCCTCTTGCGTGCCGACACAATAGAAATGCTATGGCTGGTATCAATATGTTGAGATCGTGGACGGGTATAAGGAGACCTGGGGATGGTACAATCCACGCTGGCTTTGTTGAGAAGCCTCACAAAATAGGACAAGTTGTAGCGAAGCGATTTCCGAATGATAAACAGGGTTAAAGGAAAGCTGATAGAGAAGGGGCATGTGAATCTATGTGTGTGCATGTGGTTTTTGAAGGAATGACCGGGTAAATAATGCGTATGGGACGGTGCAAAGATTAATGGCCGAGGGGTTGCCCACTATTGTGCAAGTAATAAAGCTGGCTCAAGATTAATTCGGACTTCGGTGTACGGTCCTCACGCTTCACACATGCTCTGGTTCAGCTGGACCGGGACTGAGCACAGGTGTGTCGTTCCACCACGAGCTGTATCTGTTTGTCAAGGAGTGCGGGCTTACACTCAATGAAGCTCTTCACGCAGGAACAACAATAACTGCTAACCTCTTTGGGTTAGAGGATCAATAGCAGATTTTACAAGGACTAAAGACTGATCGGGTCTTAATTGAAGGAAATCTGCGAGATGATATTGATGCTACTCTGAACTCCAGAAGTGTTTGGCGTGATGGCATTCAGGCTAAGAAATTACAGAAATAATTGGTGCGGCTAATGTAATAACTAGCATAATGCATTCCCCATAGTATTAAAAACAAGCCAGTAACGTAAAGCTGATCCGAGAAGTAGCAAAATAGATTAAGTGATATATAGTGGAGAGTCAGTGACAGAGAGGGTAAAAAACTATGATACATATAAATTACAAGTACATAATTAAAATGGGGAAATACTAGTCTATCTTTAATAGCTTGATAAAACAGTCGGAGTTTTCGATGGAACGGCTGTGTTCTCTTTCTGTTTGAAACCCAAATGTTGCCAAACAGTTTGTCTGTTTGTCAAACTACGCAAGTGTGTTAATCATATACACTTGGCATATTGTCTTACATTGTTACATTGAGAGAATCCAATTAGGTGGCGTCTCTTTCTACCCCGTTTCAATCAATAGTAGATCTTGGCTTCTGGATCACGGCCTTGGTTTCTTATTAACGTAATATAAAATTCTCACGGAAATCTTAGCCACCCGATTTGCTGACGGTAACACGGCTCCAAGTAGTACCGTGTTACCTGTTTGTCGCGATTTAAGCGAGTATTGCCAAGATGCTGGATTCATAGTAATAATTCCAAAAGCATTAAAAGCATTAAAAGAGCCCATGCACTAATGTTAAATCAAGCCAAGCTCATTATTAAAACTTTTAAATATATCTGAAAACGGGAAACTTGGGATGAACTTTTGGCTTGTACTCGTTTGGTGCCTTGTATGTAAGCTTACTGCATAGTTGTATGTAACTTTGAAATGGTTAGGTTTTTGATAGCATATTCACCTCGTAGCCGGAGTAACCTTTCTATTAAAATTAAAAAGATTACTCCGAAGGCTTTGTTCTCGCTTCTCATTATAAGTGAATGAACTATAAGGCAGAAAGTATAAAAACTTCGATATCTCATCCTCTTCTCACATCTAGATCTAGGCTACCTATCTGAAACTTCAAATATTCTACTACACCTTAGTTCATCTTTCTCCAGCCAAATTCACACCTGCAACTCAATTCATCAACATGAAGACATCTACTATCTTCCTTGCTGTCGCATCAATAATTGCCGGCGCACTTGCTGCACCTGCAGCAGCAGAGCCAGCCCTGCCCCCCAATGTTATCTACGCCGAACTTCGATCCGACGGTAACACTACTTATACTAAAATTGATAACTCGGACTTTTCCGCCCTTGCTGTGAGGCGGTCTCTCCAATGTAGCGCCAGGAACTTTGGCGGCACATGCTACACTTTCACCTTTGATTCTGGATACTGTTGTAAGTACACACTGGAACCTCGTTCATTAGGGCATCTTTTCGTGGTATAAATACAGATTTGAAAGCAAATGAGCTGATTTGACTTTTCTTCGTTCTAGGGAGTTACTCCGATTTCGGCACTGGTGTATACAATGCTTTGAATGATAAGACAAGCTCTATTACCAACTACGGGACAACCTGTACATTTTATCAGTAAGTATTTCTAGAGCTTTTAATAATAGTAAATCCTTAATCACTTAAGATGGTCGTCTCGAAGCCTTTCCTTTAGATTACTGCTAACAGGAGTATCTTCTAGGCATACTGGATGTCGCGGTAGAACCTATAGGACTGCCTATAACGCCGACCTTGCAGGAGAATTCAATGACATCATTAGCTCATTCAGTTGCTAAGCTTATGATAACGTATTAAAGCTCTTTTTGCCATCTCCAGTTCAGAACATGTACGGAATTCAAGACCGGTGAGAACGGGCTGGTTGTGAAATTTGAACGCGAGATGAAAATCTTGACCGCAGCATCCTTTGTACTGTTTTATCTGAGTTATTCTTTATTTTAAACGCACACTCGTTAGTTTTATCTTTAATGCAAATTATGTCTAACCAAGTAAAAGTACTACCAAGCTTATTTTACACATGTCTGTGTTTGAAAATTTGTATTCAGATTAAGAATATTAGTAAAAAAATTGTTATGTGAGAAATATCATGGCTGGAATATACAAATCCTTGAGAAACCAATCAAATTAATGATTTTATTGTAACATTGTGACATGGGGCCAGTATTTTATTTTTGTCCGTGATGAAAGACCTTGAAATTATTATCAACTAAAACTATACATTTGATAACGATCATCTGTATCTATTTTTCCTACTGCATCTTGCATATACCGTGCCTCTGTGTATGTGGACTTCTCAAAACTGCTTGGGAAGAATTTCTCTGGAAGATAGAGGGAAACTATATAAGACCCTTCGTCCCATCCTGGGCATTCTATATTCATGAGTTAGGTCTGGATTTTGTTTCTTTATTCTCTTACTCTTGTGTTTTGCACAGAACTCTCCCTCGTCGGATTCCTTTCACTCATTCTGTAACCATTTATACCCAAAATATTAAAATAATGGTTGCCAATATGCGAATCCCAAAATCCACTATAACTTAAGAATAACTATATACTCGGTTCGGCTGTTAAATTCGGTCTAACAAGGGGTATAGTAGGTTACCATGAGAGTCATCCTATACTATTAAGTTTATGCACCTTTGCAACATTGCACGCAATTGAGTTTATGGTGGCCAGACTGCTGAAAATTTCAAGACACACATAGCTATATGGTCAATTGTTGTAACGGGCTGGTCGATTTCTCCATTTGTAATTCTCCGTTACTGATGTTAGTGAAAGCTATGTCAATCGATGCGCCTAAGCATATTGGCTCAAACGGGGCAAACAAATCCCAAGGAACATTATTGTTCGATAATGAAAAATAATGACTAAGTAGTTCTGTCATGGTATGTGTCTTTTTCGAGTCTGCAGAGGATGCTAAGATTAACTACTAAGTAGCGAATCTATCTAAGGAAACATGTAACGAAGGTCCATTAATATATCTATCGCGGTTCTTCAGGTCCCAGGGGCTAATAACTGGACCGTGCTTTATTCTGATGATCTCTCGGGTGACCCAGTTCCCTAGAAACTCGCACGAAGAGTTCGAATTGAAGAGTTAATTTCAATTAACGGAATTCAACGCGATATGACCCAAATTTTCTGAAGTCATCCTTGTGCCTGCCATTGGTGGGCCCACCGATTGCAATATTTGGGGTGCTAGTTGGAGAGAAGCCTCTAAATTGACTGTTATTGCATAATCCCAAGGTTATTCTCCATGATTGCCACCTATGGCCAGCAAAGAGCTTTTGTATTCACAGCGCTCTTTATTCAATACTCTCGATATTGCTGTGAAATATTAATCACAGTGGGGATTAAAGAGAAAGATCCTTCGCCTACGGAGTACCCTCGAGAGAAGTATTTTGTGTCAAGGTGTGGTTCGTGTGTGAGATTTCCACCGCCCTTGGTATCCCATTTTATCTTTGTAGAATGTTAAAACTAAATAGAAACTCGTCATCTCAAGTACTACCCAAATTTCCTTACATATATAGACAGCATTCTGAGGAGTGATATCTTCAAGTATGATGCTCAAAATTCAAGGTGATCTTTAAGTATTAGATATTATTCTCGAAGGCTGAAGGAACCAGATGACAAATTCTAGACTGTGGCTTACTGTTGTAGTCGGTAAGACACATTGTTCTTACGCGTATCCGCGGAATAGTTATTTAACTCCCTGGCCGTGACTCGATCCTTTGGGGGCCAGCAAAGCATCCTCTTTCATAAATTTAAAGGAACGCTCCGCATCCGCCTCATGTATACATGCGGGCATCCCTCCAACTCCGTGTACATGATATTAAATCTTTACATACAAACACCTAAATGTCGATCAGTATCAGTTAAGATAGGAGACAATACCTCAACCTGACGCAGCTCTATGATTAGAAAAACGGCCCGCCATAAAACTCTGGAGCATTGGTACACAATCTACCATCGGACTTTAGCGCTTCAGAATTCTATCGCCACTGCCACATATCTCTCTCGCGCGGAATGAGTTTGGTTGGTCGAGCAATACGATCATATCTGCTAGGTGCAGAGTAAGACTGCGCGTTTCCCTGTTGGAATAACCCCTGACCCGGGAAGACATCCCACACCTATAATGAATATGGAGTAAGGAAAGTTTGATGGACACCGAGGAGTGCTTGCCATAACACCAAAATTCCATATATCAGCGCGATATGACCACCCAGTACCCAGCCGAACTTCTGGGGCGTGGCAATCGTTAGGTTGTATCGGATGGACAAGCGGTCAAGGTAGATCACCCCCGCTGTGCAAGACCAAAGTCTGTGATCTTTGGGTACATTTTCTTCAAGGCGTCGTCGCCGTCGATGTGCCCAAAATAGTTGTTGCATCGGTATACTGTCGATTACCAACAGGTTTCCGGGCTATAGGATGCATGGTCTGCCCCTGAACAAAGGTTTCAACTGTTGACGGATCCTCAAAAGCTATCAGGATGTTATCCAGTTTCAAATCTAAACGCAACTTCGTACGAGATCCAGAGAAGGAAAGCTTTGAGTCTTGGGAACGAAGTACTCGTGTGTATCACGTTACCCTTCTAATTATGTTTATTCGATGTTTAATAAAGGTTCATTCACGGGGAAAAGGGGGGGGAAACGCGGGGTCGCGTCAACTCGTTGGGGATCGGTGCCTGTTGTGTGCCTGCTAGACAAGGGGAGGATCGCAATGGCGTTTCCAACCAGCAGATTTGTGATGCGGGTGGCGCCGGGGTTGTATTATGGGCTAAATTAACATTTTACTGTATGTATTATAAAGCGCCTGGAGTACTTTTTCGCTGAGCCAGATTGACGAAAAGAAAAATTGAAACCCAGAATAAGTACGAAAGATTCGTTCAAAAGTCATGATTCGCGCTAGCAGGGAACGACAATGCTACTACTGTATATCACCTGTACACCCCGCGCAGCCATCAATGAAGATGCCTTTAAATACAACGTATTGCTACTATTTAACTTGTACATAATATATGCCAGTTAAATCCTTTAGTTGGATGGAAGGTGATTGTTTTTGGGACAGAATCTAATTGATTGGTTAAATCAGACTGGGGACTGGACGAAACATGAAAGCCGACGCTAAGCTTGCGCCGCATAGCAATATATATTCGCAGGCTGTGTGGCCGCAGTCGTCGTTTAACTATTTTAAGCCAATATCAACACAACATATTCTTTCAATCTCGGTCGAGTATTATTGGTTTTATGATCTATCCAGAAGTTTGATAGCTTATCAGACCTGCGGTAATGGTACTGTGATGCCTAAAAGTATTAATTCAAGGAATGCCTTCCGAGTTTGCTCACCGAGTAAGGATACAACGTTGATCTTTTTACTTGCATTCTTCAAGCCGTGGCGCGAAGCAGAAGCTGTCAATAGATTTCTAGCGAACCGCCCACAGCTAGCTACACTGACGCCACTATTCCCGTTAATGCAGTAGAGATGTCACCCTAATCTGACACATCCGGACCTCGATAGTACTTTTGCAAGCAGGGTTTCGGAGGGGTGGCTGTCGGGTAAATGCTGCTGCTGCATTCCTTCCCGCCCGCCAGCCACTGGTGAGATATGGCGACATGATCCATCGTAAAGCACCATTCGCTCACGTGATGTCCAATAATAACGTTGCGCGGCTATCGCGTTGGTGACAACCTTTGGTAGCCGACCGGCGTTGCAAAGATATGAGAGGAATTATAACTTTCCTGCCTCCCCTTTGAGGTTTGCAATCAAGCCTAGCCTTTGTGATTGCCAACCCCGCTTGTCTGGTGCTCAATAAAGATGTCTCCGACCTCAAGAGATGCAGAGGCCCCAGCTAAAGATGATACGATGGATCATTGTGAGCGACGGAGGTTGCAGAATCGAGAAGCTCAGAGAAGATTTCGCCGTGAGCCTAGCTATGCAGCATGTATGTACGGCGACTTGTATTGACATCATTACAGAGAAGAAAGCTCAAGAACGGGAGGCGGAGAATCGAACCGTGTCCCCATCACCTGCTCTCCTCACTCCTCAATCATCGACTACTTCGATTTCCAACCGCTCGGAAGAAATAACGATCGAATCCCAGAGCAGATTTTCTACCCATAGCCCGCGCCCGGATGGCAATGGTCAGATCACGGGCTCGATAGGCCAGTATACACCAGCTGCAACGTCAAAGCAACTGGCGCTACAAGATTCGAACTACCTCGATAACGATACCGAGCTCAACTCACTTGGTAAAGACTTGATGAACGGCAACTATGTCCTGAGACCGAACAGTCTTCCCGATAGTCTACCGGGCGCCGATGTCTTGGCAACACGACTTGAGGATTTAGGGGTCTACGCGACCCCTGCACATACACATACCTTCTCGCCCGGTCTGCTGATACCTGATAACCTAGATTCTGCTTTGGCTGGGATAGACGATATAGACTATACAAACTATAGCGGAGTTTCTTCTTTATGCTTACAGGGAAGCACTTCTTTCAACGGAGGAGATGGTTTCTTGCATGACTTCATGTTTGTATCACAGGATTCTTTCAACACTTTTGGCAACCTTGTGCCCCAGCATCAACCACCGTTACATCCTTTGAATACACCAATTCTTGATACACCCGTGTCTCAATCGCCCATCCAAAGCAGCCACACATCTCAAATTGATCTGACGAAAAGTAATGACAAATCCCACGAGCCGACACGATCAACGTCAAAGTCAAATAAATCGCGAAGTCAGAGCATTTCCAAGCGGCCAAAGGACCAGGACGTTAGCGATGGCGACCAAGAGTGTTCTGATGATGGTAATGAGCCTGAGGAGGGACGGCCGCTGTTACACATCCCAGTTGAAAATGGCCATGAAGGAATCGTGCGGATACTGCTCGGCAATGGAGCTGATGTGAATCAGCAAGAGAGCTCCAAAGGCTTCACAGCTCTGCACGTTGCGATTTCCCACAAGCACGAAGCAGTCCTTCGACTGTTAATTGAAAGCGGCGCCACACTAGATATCCCTGACAAACTGGGCCGGACGCCGCTGCATCTGGCTGCAGAGATTGGCAATGAGGCTGGGGTTCGTATTTTGTTGGCTCACGGTGCGGATCTCAGTGTCAAGGCAGGAAGAAATAAGAGAAGATCAACGAAATGAGCTTGGAAGTTTCAGCTGCTCAAAAGGGTCTAATATCATTATCGGGTTGTCACTGAATCACTAGATGGTGGAACGAGAAAGTAGACGCTGAGATCAATCTGAAGTCTGTTTCATCATATGATTATTCCTAGACTTGAGAGTAGAACAAGCATAAATGCATTTCATCATTGCATTCTTGATGCCTTTCTACGCTACTTCAGCACATTAAACCTCTGGCTGCGAGGATGATTCAACGGCTTTGTTTCTACTTCACTAAGATCCGCACTCCCTTTTGGTCGTAGGCAGGTTGCGGTGTGACCATATCGTGATGGAAAGCAACTGCATCTTGGGTGGTCTTAAAAAGCTCAAAGTCGCACCTGCGAAAAATGGAAGCAGTCGTGATGAAGATCTCGCATTTAGCCATCGCCATGCCGAGACAAACCCTAGTGCCGCGTCCAAATGCGACGTGATATCGCGACAGCGGCTTCTCCCAATCAGGGCCTTTAGGACTTCCAAGCCAGCGCTCTGGCTTGAATGTGTGGCTGTCTGGGAAGATGGCCTCGTTGTGGTGCATGTGGTAAGCATCGGACGATACTCCTGTTCCTGGTGGCAACACATATCCATTGTACTCGAAAGCCGAATGCCGCGAGATGCGAGGTGAACGCTGCACAATTCCGTATCCAACCCTGAGGGCTGTGAGGGGATCAGTCTCTAATTTTGGTCGTAGGAAGGTGATAGAGAGAACGACTGACCTTCTTCTATACACGCACTGAGGTAGGGCAGTTCCTGGAGTGCTGCCCAGCTTGGCATCTGCTCCGGATCGGGGATGGCGTCCTTCAACTCATCACGGAGACGCTTGTTGATACTTGGATTGGCTAGGACGTGGTAACAAAACACGGTCAGTGCCCATCTTGTCGTCTCGAAGCCTGCTCCTACGACACTGACGGCTTCATTCTGCAGACGAAGCAAGCTCACTTCGTGCGGGGGCAGATCTGAATCAATGATGTCCTGGAAGACAGTCCGGTGCTGGGCTTCTTTGACGTCTTTGTTCATGCCGGCGAGGATTTCTCTGACCTGACTTTCCATTTCCTAGTCAATGTCAGCACGAGATGGCCGACATTCGCGGCGATGACTCCTACCAGGCGGAAGTCTATGATGGGCTTGAAGATCGGAACCAGAGCGCCTGTAACCCTATCCGGGATACAGTTCATGATAGGAATGATCCAGCCAAACTGTGTTGTCCAATGTGAGGTATGTACCAGATTAGTGACTGCAATTGTGAATGGAGATTCCCAATTCTCGGTCTCGATGAGTTTGTATGAGCGCGCGAACGCAAGGTTTGTGATGACATCGCCGGCGAGGCATCCAAAGACATCATTGAGCACAAGTACTTTGTTTTGACCCGAGTACTCGGTCTTCATCCGGTGCGTGATTGTGTCAACCAAACTCTGCATGAATTGCTCTTGCGCACGTATCTTGCTTGGTGCAAAGAAGTTGGCCAAAGCCTTGCGCCGGTGCTTGTGAACCTCGCCGTCAGCGGTCATGAATGTCGCTCGAGGCATGTTGAAGCGCTCCTGGAAACTGACGAGCTTGTCATATTGCTTGGCTGTGGTGTAGATAGTCTCATAGTACTCCGGGTCGTCGATGTGCACCTCATTTGGGTTGATTCGTACTATTGGACCTGGATGGAGAGGGTCATCAGTTTGTATGCCAGACGCTCATTCTGAATATAGATACGCACCATATTTCTCGTGCAACTGTTTGATCTTCTTGGTGAACATGCCGCCACCACCGGGGACTATTTCATAGTAAGTCTCATACCATTGTGTTGCTGCGGCCAGCCATGGCCCTGGAACTTTGGCAAGCGGGCTGAACCACAGCCTGTACATGCCGAGGATAATTCCATAGGCACAATACAACAATACAGCCGAGATTATGAGCGAAGCGCTTTCTGGTGCGTGAATGTTCAAGTCACTGGGGATGATGGCCATTTTGCAATAGAGGCTTACGCGCCGATTGATTTGGTGACCCAGGTTTATGTTACTGTCTACCGGCCAAGGACAATCGTCGTAACAGAGACCAACACACTACTTTAAGATTGTTGGAGCTAACTATATACGACATTCTCATAAATTACCCCAGCTAAGCCAGAAATTTCTGAATGATCCATCTTGCACAGGGTGGTGGAATGGCAATGGTACATCGCATGATAATCGACTGACAAAATGGGCTTACAGGAACTCGGCCGTCC
>Ga0247812_10001452_pt1 | contig 13444 bp, 11 predicted proteins | sample UWRJL149409B1_FD_178011 | JGI IMG/M metagenome (GOLD analysis project Ga0247812, IMG submission 178011) | Plant litter microbial communities from Arlington Agricultural Research Station in Wisconsin, United States - UWRJ-L149-409B-1 | ecosystem: Environmental > Terrestrial > Plant litter >...
GAGGGGTTTTATAGGTGGTGGTGATAGTGATGGTTTCAAGACTTACGTAGACTCATGGGATTTGCTCTCGTTGCTGCTGCTCCAGGACCAATCCTCGACCACCGTGCCCAAGCAGCCACCTCTCCCGTCACGTCGTCCACGGCCACCACATGTTCGGACATATGGTTGTTGGAGTTGACCCAGATCTTGCGCTCCCACATAGAGATGTAATCCTCTGGATGCTCGTGGCGGTGCGGAAACATGAATCGGCCAAACACATCGTCGTCCATGAATGCCCTGGCTGCAATCTCAGCCATCACGCGGTGGTCGGACGGAACTGCTTTGCGAATCGCCATAGCGTGGCTTGCTTTGTTCTTCCCACTGATCCAGAGGATTTGGATGAAAGTCAAGTGTTCCTACTAACTCCCAAGGCCCGTAGTCTTTTTGTAGGCGGGGTTGAAGGTGGAGTGCGGCTGAATCATGCCATCTTTTCGTTGACCCATTCGCTTAAGCATCTACAAATTGGATCCACGGAGGAGAAGACAATAACTGACGAAATAGTTTGATGCTTTGGTCTTGTTAGTTAATACCGTCCAATCTACTGTAAAGCGTGGAATTATCCTAGCAATGTATCGACCTGAAAACTAGTTTGTGTTACATGACTTGATACCTCCCAAGACAATGGCATCAGCTTCTAAGAGCTTGATTAATTGATACAAATGATTCAATGTCTCGCTATATGCGGTTACCACTTGATCTTTGTGACTTCTGTGGATAATAGTTGTAGGAAGAGACTAGTGCAGCATTTTTTTAATATGAAAGAGGGAAACATTTAGAAGCCAGTTGATATTTGCTAGATCTCATCTAAGCTTGTGTAACATAATGCAAAACCAAACATCTACAAAACAAGCTTTTTTTATTTTATAAACGAAACAAAAATTCACAAGCTTCGAATCCGTTCCCTCAAGGAGAACCAGACCTACGATCGTGCTCGCTTCCTTTTATGCTAGTCTCCGCATCTCCGTTGCTCATAGAAAACTCGGTAGTTTTGTAAATTCGATCCTCGGTCAAGCGCGTCTTGCTCTCCGACCGGATCTGGCCGCTCGACTGGACCACGGTAGAAGTGACGTTCTTCTTGTGGCTGTTGCCATACAGCTCTTGGCTGAGCGAGCCCTTGTTGTTGGTGTTATTTTTGCTGTTGTGTGAGGATTCTAGCGTGTATGTGAGGCCTCTGGTGAATCCGTTGGGAAGCGCCGTGTTGAAGACGCCGGATTGCATGCTGGAGAGGAACGGTTTGAGACAAGGAATACATGAAGTCGCAATGCTAAGGTTGACCACGACTCTGAAACACAAGTTAACAATGAGTTCCTTGAACGGCGCTTATTTTGTCTTGTGTCGAGGCTACCGAGACATTCAAAATAAGAACCAATGCAGCGGTCAACTTACTGTGTCCAGATGAACAGATTCGTCTGGAATACTTGGTCGGTGGACTGTAGGTAGTTTCTAAGATAGAAGAGTCGAGTAGCCTCACCTACACAAACACTTAATTCTACCGTTAGTTCGCAGATTTAGAAGCATGTGGAAGAAAGCCTCACGTAATTCTGACGACAAAAACCGCAATGACCGTGTTCTTAGGCCCCCTTTCCATCTGGACATTCCAGACAGTCAAAATTGGTAATATCGTGATGGCGCAGTCCGTCAATAAGTCAATGATACCCGCGGAGTAGTAGATGGCGTCCAGATTTCCGCATGCGCTGGTTATATCCCATGGCGCGGGCAAGTCGCACTGGAACGCAATGGCGAAAATGGTGGCAATTCCCCATGCAGTGGTGATTCCCATCAAAATAACCGATGCAAGGGAGTTCTTCGGACTCGGTATCAAGCGGTGGATGAACGATAGTAGCGATAGCTTCGAGAAACATATTGTGGCGATGAAGAGGATCTGGTAGATGTAGTTGGCCTTGTTGTACAGGTCAACCTCATGGTCCGAAAGGTTTGCCTTGCGCTGTCCCAGACCGTGTGTGACTGCTTTATGTAAAATTCCACATTGGATCAGACCAATTATCTACGGATCTATATATTAGAACTGCGGAATCCAATTGAGAAAATATTTCCTGGGGAAAGGCGTTCTGAATCTTACGGTTGCAACGCATATTAGATAGTCCTAGATCAAATATGTTAGGAATGAACCACGGCTTGCTTCTATCCTCAGCGGATGAGGCAGAGAGACAGTACTCACATCTAGGGCCCAAGCAGCTATAGTGATCTTGCGAGCTACGCGCACCATTACTGTCATAACCATATAAGACATCATGGTCCATGTGGCTGTCGAAAGTACGTCAGTAGCTGCGATATCTCCCATTTTCATACATAGAGCAAATGCATACCAATGACCACATATCCACCATGGTTATCAGCGTCTATCACATAATGAGGAGGTGATAGAACTGCTAAGGGATTAGGATCCGACTCTGGTGCGCTCATGATGTCGAACTTGGCTTGGGATTTCAGACGGAAAGCATATAGATAAAGAGAGCAAGATTCGTTACGACGGCTACCATTTCACCGAGGCGTAGTCAAGCTTTCAAGAGAAATAGGAGATCGCCTATTAGAGGGCGCTGTGGTGGGGGTCTCTTCTCTCTTTCTTTCCCCAAGTCTCGATTGATATTGGAATAACGGTGCGACGCCTTGGGCGGCAGTGTCACCAAAATCGCCAGGGGGATGATACCTTATTCCAACCAGAGCACATAAAGATCACATCCATACAACAAAGCTGGGATTGGGACGGGATCTCAATCTCAATCTCATGTCTTTCCACGTAGCGTTGCAGTCAGTGTCTTGTCAGGATGTTAGGATATTCAGGATGTTAGGATGTTAGGATGTTAGGATGTTAGGATGTTCGGGGTGTTCAGGATGTGCGCATCCGCACTGGCCGTCAAAAGAAAGTAAACTCGGCTAAACTCATCCAGCCAACAGCAGAGTGTCGCTTATACAGTACGCTCTTGCGTGCGTACTACCAAACAATTTACAATTGACAGATAACGCCCGTACCACCACGGGTGTGTCACGAATTGAGCCCAGGTCGCATACAGTACAGTACAGGAGTAAAAAAGCACAATTACTGTGTGGCGCTGCATGTTCAGTCTGCACTAGACTCAACAAGGCATGCGTGCAGAACTCCCTTGTTCTTCTGTATCATTGGGACCCAGGGACAGTATCAAACCAAGTTCGCAGGTAGACGACTACCAATCTTTTATTGGCTATAAAGAGGCATGGGGTTATGTGCAACCGGAAAGGTATCTCTTGGCCTATTCAGAGCAGAGCCACGGTATGGAGGAGGAGGAGCTTTACAATAGGTTGTCGACTTGTCGTAGCTACCTTCCAGCGGCACAGAATCCTCGGACATACGAAGTACATGGTACTGTACCTCTATCCCTGTTCATCTCCTATATACCGGACGACTGCACTTACTTCCAACGTACTTACATCTCTGGGACATGACCCATTATTACTGTACATACAACTGGATGGAATGACGAGAGGCCCGTCCGCAGCCGAGCTATTACATCAGGGGTTCGAGAGCGGTAAGTAAATGACCATACTATACAATACAATACTGTACAATACTGTACTTGCTGTCTGTAAAAGCAAATACTTTCACTAATCGTGCCTCAGTCAGTCAATCCACGAACTGCAGGGGGTTATTTCTAACACTGTACTATATACTGTATTAGCCTGCCAATAATGTTATGCCACAGACAGCTGAACGGCTCGTTGATCTCCATTTTGGGGGGGATAGGACCGGGCCGGCTCGAGCGTGCATTCCAATGCAATACTATACTAAATACGGCTCACGGGCATCGTCGGCTTGACTCTAGACTTTGACTTTTCCTTCTAAACTCAAGACCAGACCCGATCGATAGACTAAAGCCATCCCGTGCTTGGCAGCTTACACATTGTTTCGAAGAAAAGCTTTGTGGCGTGACTGGTGAAAAACAACCCAGGATTTAGGAGGTAGGGTTGTTCCCCGGTTACCCCAAGACTTTAAGTGCGGACTGGAAGTGTCAACTGAGCCCTTACAGTCCGGTGCTCCGCAAGTCCCACGACGGTCAGTGCGTTACAAGTACGAAAGTTTGCAACGCAAATAGTACCAAAGTACGAAAAGTACGAAAAGTACGGAAGTATCAAGGTATGACTTGCCGGGAAACCCAGCACAACAAACTTCTAAGGGGTGCTTGGCGTGGAGGCTAGAGGTAATGCAGGAAAAGTACTCTTTTGTACCTATGTACCGCACCACAATCCCTTAACAGGGCCGAACCAAGCATTCGGGATGGCCACGTCCACGTCGGACCAGTCGCATCGTTCATCGTAGGATCTATCCCACCCCCTCGAAACTCGTATTCCAAATCCTCCATAGGCATGAGAAGGCGAAAAAAAGCAAACCGATTTATTTTCGATGTTTGCGTCATCACAAGGTTATGTTTTGGGATATACTATCTATCATACACAGTACTACTGTACAGTACTGCACCGAGTAAGTCTCGGCTACCTCCCTGTTGACTCTCTTGGATTATGGAAAAGACCACGACGAGCATACTGTACTGTAGGATGGATATTTTTTCTATCAGCACACTGTGCTAATGCTCTCAGTCATGGTATAGCAGCGTATTAGTTTTTGTACAGTACCATGTACTGTAGTTGTACCCCGTATGGAGCAGGTTTATCTCTGACTCCGGGGGTTAGAAAGCAGCACGCAGACTGCCAGTCACATTGGCTAATTTCATGTGATAAGGTTCTCGGCTACAACAGTAGTGAAATGCACCCCGTGGGATTCCGGGTTCTTTTCCAAGTAATATTCCCGCAACAGGTTCAAGATTTTTTGGACTAGGGTATTTTCGCTTCCCCTGTAACCAAAATGCGCCTAAACACAGTTAACAAGCTCAATACTCCGTACTATATGTAACTTTAAGATGACCCTTACTCCCGCAAATGTGCCGTATGGGTCGAAACTTCCCTCTTGCAGACAGGCCAGGACCCTAAGAATATTTGCAAATTGCGCCCACACATAAGTATACGTTGTAGGTTGTATTTGGGGGTATCCAAAAAGCCCGCTTAGACCCGTTGATGGAATTTTTGACTTTCCAAGAAGTTTCACCACCTCACTTCTGGCATCAGCACTGAGATTGGGACAAGGCAATACAACAGGTGAAGATGGCAGCGAATTTTGAGTTGACCGATATGGGACCTCCCAGGAATCGGCGAGGTGAAAAGCGCATCAATGACGAAGAGGAGCATTCCTATGGCAGTGGAGACCAGCGGACCTTAGCAAATCTGGGGAAGAAACAGGTGCTTAAGGTATTGGCTGCTTCTTCGTCTTAAATAGCTGAATTTGACTAACACAGACCAGCGGACGTTTGGATACATTTCTTTACTGGTGAGATTTTGAAAGTTGAGTTTCTGAAGGAATACTTAGCTCATTTAATTTAGGGGTTCTCCAGCACTTTGATGTCAACATGGGAACCTCTAGCAGCGTAATTACTTTCCAAACGCATGGCAAAACTTACAGACTGATCAGTGTTGCAGTTTACTTACAGGAGGTCTCCTCAATGGTGGGCCTGTCTCGCTTGTTTATGGATTCATATTCTGCTTTCTAGGAACACTTGCAACATGTTCTTCCCTGGCTGAGATGGCTTCTATGTAAGTGGTTCTGTTGGTTATATTTTTTCAAATTTTCTGACGGCAAATCTAGGAGCCCGACTTCAGGTGGTAAGTCTAGCTGTACCAGCATTTCTAGAACCTGACCACTCACACTATACAGGACAATATCACTGGGTAGCACAACTAGCACCTCGCAAATACAGTCTTCTATTAGGCTGGTACACTGGATGGGTTTCGGTCTTGGCATGGGTTGCTGCTGCTGCGGCGCCAGCTTTCTTAGGCGCAACCCTCACACAAGGCCTGATGGTTCTGAACAACGATTTGTACACTCCAGAACGCTGGCAATCAACTTTGATATATTTTGCCGTGGTATTGTCGGCCACTATGGTCAATGTGAGTGGATATTAAAGGGCTACAACCTCCCTGTCCCCCTAAGCTCAGGCTGTCGCATGGTTCTAAGTCACTTAATAGAGAGACCACCCTCTTGTACCTTCGGTGACTTAAAGTAAACTGGCAGCTTGCAGAATACGGGCTCAGCGTCTTAGGAACATCCCAAGCTGAGATGATTACTGATTCTTATTGTCCAGATATTCGGCATCAAGATATTTCCGTACATGGAGAGTATCATTCTCTTATTGCATATTGGGCTCTGGTTTCTGTTCGTAATTCCACTTGTCTGTCTTGCACCACAGCACTCGGCAGCTTGGGTGTTTACCGATTTCGAGAATCTAGGGGGATGGCCCAATAATGGTGTCTCTTGGTGTATTGGGCTGCTGAGCAGTGCATTTCCCTTCGTCGGTATGATATTCTGCTCTCAAAGTAACACAAGAATGATGCTAAATTATTTCAAAGGATACGATGGAGCGTGGCATATGAGTGAAGAGATAGAGAACGCAACGCATATTGTTCCCCGAGCAATGTAAGAGACCCCAATGACGAGATAAGCTATTCTATATGAAACAAGCCTGTCGGCTTGTTGGTAAGGTCTACAAGAGCTTAGTACTCTGATTGTGCTTGACAATATGTCACATTGAGACCATATATTGAGACTTTTGGTGTCAGCCAGGAAAATAACGCCTATGGCTTTCGCAAAACTCTTTTGAATGTATCACGATGTCTGATACAATCAGTACTGAATGATTTACAGCCTCCCCCAACATCATGCATGATACCAATTTTTTAAAGTTCTAGCGAATTTATTTGGACATATAAGCTAACTTCGGAAGGGTCACGAGCATTATTCTTAACGGCGTGATGGGTTTCGGGTTTCTGATTGCCATCCTCTTCAGCCTTGGTGATCTTTTTGCAGCACTGAATTCCAAGACCGGGTTTCCGATCATCGAGATCGTTTATGGAGCAACTGGATCTAAACTTGCCACAACGTTGATGATCTCTGGGCTCATTTTCTCAGCGATCACATCATCTTGGGCAAACCTTGCCGCCGCCTCACGAACTACCTGGGCGTTTTCTCGAGACAACGGATTACCGTTTTCTTCATACTTTGCACATGTAAGAACTCAACCAATCATGTTTTAACTCAAGCATCCATATAAACTTACTAATATTGGAACTAAGGTCCACGCCACCCGTGCAGTTCCAATCAGGGCGCTTGTGCTCACTACCATTGCTCTTTTAGCGCTCGGCTTGATCAACATCGCATCTACAGCAGCTTTCTTCGCCATCACGGGACTCGCAACGGTCGCCCTCTACACATCCTACATTCTATCTATCAGTTTACTCGTGCTGCGCCGGGTTCACAAGCAAGAGATTCCCTTTGGTCCTTGGCAGCTCGGATCCTTGGGAATCTACGTTAATTGTTTCTCGCTAATCTACAGTTTGTTCGTCAGCTTTTGGCTGTTCTTCCCCAACTTTATTCCCGTCACTGCCCTAAATATGAATTACACGGTCTTGGTCTATGGAGGTACATTCATATTTAGTTCGCTGGCATGGTTTTTTTATGGAAAGGCAACTTATCGTGGACCTCTGAAGGAAGTTGTGGAGTGATACCAAATTTTCAATTGTTTCAAATAGAATGAGTTAGACAAAAGTTATGCTTGCAAGATATCATTCACTATAATTTTGTGTCCATATATACCCCACCCGGTGTCTCAAACTCTATGAGCATAAACCCAATCGTAACCGCAGATCTAAAGACGCTGAAAGTATAAATCTCGTCAATCGTACTGGAAGAGAAAAAAAGTCCGTTTTAGCACCATTTTAAACTTCAAGCCTTAGATAACCTGCTGAGATAGCATGCAAGAACAAATAATTCGCGAGTTAGGTAGTACTGCGGCAAAAAGTTGTGACACTTAGTATGTTAAGTAATGTTATTAGTATTATAATTTAACTATTCTTATTAGCTAGAAAAGAAATACTAAACGAAATAGAAATTTTTAATTTATAGTTTTTGAATCTAATATTTTAAGTTTTGATTTCCAAGACCGGGGAAGTATCACTATGCGCTTTCCCACTATTCTTTGCCATAGATATCATCCGCTGATCGGTTTTCTGGAAGTTTACCTAGCGGTGGACTCGAACTCGCCATTGACCACCCTAACATTGCTATTTGCGTCTCCAGAGGAAGGCACTTTAGGAAGTTGCTCGACGGGTTTGGTGAGAAGTATTGGTGAAGCTCGCAGTGCTTCCCGTGCCAGGTCATTGAGAGCAGATGTATTTCCAGAGATAAATTGTTGTATGGGAAATTATGAAATTTGACTTCTTGACCAGATAAAGATGACGTCAAATCGGGTACGAATTACTACGCGTAGTCAAAAGATTGGTTTCCTTTCGTTCCACTATTACATAGAGTAAAACCTCGTGTTAGACCATCTATTGTTAATACTCATAGCAAAGCAGGTCAGACTGCGTGCTTAGTATGTCTCTGACTCGAATATCTTTTGCTAGGCCCTTCATAGGAAGAACATCATTCAGTGAAGCAGGAACATCAGAATGCGCCCTGCTTGGTCCATTATACTCTTCCCATCTCCCACGCTGGGCACCATCTCGTTGCCACTGCCACCACAGCCAATCTAATTGGGTATGGTGAAGAAAGAACAGTGGGTCTATATTCATCAGTATATTCTTGAACCACTATCCTCTGAATAATATCACAAAACGAGTATCACATACCAGCTGGTGCTTCGAAACTCAAAAAGTCACCACCAATACCATTCGGAATTGCGTTGTGGGGACCCTTTTCTAACACAAGAGAGAAATCAAAATAAGTTTCCGCAGCCATCACTTCCTTTATTTTCTCTGGAGCAAACGTCTCTCCAGAAAATACTCCCAAGGAAGATTCTCGTCCAAATCCGCGGGAGAGACAATGCGGATCAGAAGTGCCGTTGAAGTACTGGACTGTGTAATTGGCAAAGGGGCCCGAATTTATACATGTTGCATGGCCAATTATGGGAGTACTGTTGAGGGCACCGTCGCCGCCGAAGCTGTTATGGCCGGAGAAGATGGGGGAGCTTGACGGCGAAACGTGATCAAGTGTCCAATCCCAATACCTGTTTTCGAAAGCTTGTCAGTTCTTTTCCATGCTCGGTATATTTCCGTGTTTAGAAACATATTTATTAGCTGAAAGCCGATTTTGGTACGTACGTGAGATACCCTTTGTATCCGCATTTGGTACGAAGGAGATTTTCGTAGATGGAAATGAAGTAGCGATGCCAGGCGAGAAAGGGTGCTGCATTGTGGGCTCAAGAGAATGTTTAGCATTGAAATACTCATAGGAATGACCAGTCGCGGAGAAATGAAACGTACTGAATGAGCCAATATGTCGGTGGACCCATGGAAAATCATCAGACAGTTTTCCCTCACTCGTGGCTTGAGAAGGCAGCGAGTGTAAACACATGACAGCTGATATGTAATCAATTTTCTGTTCATCTCTGAGCTTCCTCCATTCTAATCTTTTAGCTGGGTTAATACAGGCTCGTGGAGTAGAGGAGTATTTTGCGGCTGTGGTTGCTGATTGAGGAGAGCGAAGTTGAGACTTTATTGCGGTGCCGACTTCAGTGATAATCAATATGAATGGGAATAATAATAGACAGGTTTTTGAGGCGAGGATCCAGTTCTTTGTATATCTAGACCTTCGGTTCTTCGGAACCCCCATTGAAGTTGCCTCCCCTGGGGCGAGGGACTGGTGTTCGAAATCGGCATCTGCTTGGGTTACTGTTTTATAACTGTAGAACATAACCCGAGCTGGCCACATCTTGCGTCGCAAAAGGTCTTGCATTAAAAGATTTAGTTGAGAAGAATCTGGATATAGCTGGGTCAGTCGAGAGCCGAAGATGACTTGCAATTCGTTGACCTCATTATGCGTGACTTGGTTGTCCAAAGGTACCATAAACTAGCTGAGTGAAAAAAGAATCCTTGAGCAGGCAGGCATAGTATTACTTTCCTCTGTTTTTTCATAGATAGTAAGGAGGTAAGTATATTACGTGAGACTTTTCCTTTCCCCACAGCAATGTCATATTATCTGTCAAGGGATCCGCCTCCATTGACCTGGTCCCTCTCTAGTTTTTTACAAGCATATCAGACTTCTTCAAGCATATGGGGATTTTTATCGGCTGTACTTGTCCAATCATAAGGCAAAATAACATCTTTGCTTTGTGCTGAGATTTCGATGTTTTACACATTATTCACGTTTTGGACGTCACTAGTCGGCAATAAAACTCCTTCTAACTCAGTTGTTTGACAAATACAAAGGCGCAGTAGATAGATTACAATTATTATCTCCTCCTCAAGCCCTCAATCTTCTCCCACGACACACAAGAACTTCTAACTCATACATTATTACGCACACGTCATCTACTCCACCGAAGTTCACGTGAGATTTCGCCTTGTATTACGATCCTCACGTGAGTTCATACTCACCACCACTTTGTATTGTACCATAGTTCCAGAGAATGTATGTGCTTCTGTCAAGATCTCGTCAGGGTAATACGGGAATTTTGCATCCCAATTCGGAAACTCCCTCGTGGGTGTAAGGCCTGTCACTATCAATATTAGTCTCGAATTTTGTGGCTTTCGAATCCTATGTCTTAACGGATTGTGGGAAATCCGATATTCAACGATCTCGGTGAAAGGCATCAATGTCTATGGGTAAACTGGAGGAAATAAGAGGAGTGGAAGAAGAAAGTCCACTGGAGGAATGAGGAATCGGTTTGAATGAGAACATGGAATTTTTCAAAGCAAAGGTCCGATAAAATGGTGCCGGCTCATCATGATGCCTAAGATTATCTTTTGTATGGTGAGTTTGCATAAAATGAAGCTCCTAGAGCAATTCTCATTACGCATTTCAAATTTAGGTCTGAATACGGACATTCACAGTAGAGAAGAAGGTTCAATTGTATTGATCAACTATGCCAGGCTATTCAATGCCATGCCGACCTCACGCCAATGGAATGAACTCAAGTTGGCGGCAACAAACTCGTTTTAATTACAAACACTCTGTATACATGCCGAGATTTTGATAGCATAATACACTGGGCTAACCATAAATGAACCAATTATGACGACAAATGACGTCTGAGTATGGGAGTCTGTTCATAGTTGATTGAATTAGCAACTGTCCATCGACGTCCAACCTCGTTACCCGACGGGTCCTTAGCACAGTGGTAACATAAAGCCCGACCAATACGAGCGATTCCCTAGGTTGTGATTCTATTATGGTAAGATCGGTCTAGAGTACTTTAGGATGAGGGTCAGACTCAAGTCATTGACTCAATTCTGTCACGGAACTCTTTATTCACTACCATATTGAGTATTAGTATTGGATCTCTTGTTGCTTTTTGATTCGTTCATAGATTTTGAATCATGTAAGATCTTACTTTGATTGTTAACGTCAATTAAAAATATTACTTAATTTCCATGGAACCCAAGCCTTGCTCCATTTTGAGGCCACAGCTCAGGGTCAGCAGCATCACGACCTCTCGACCAATCCTTCAAAGCATCGTAATCACGACATGTGTGAACAGTCTCAAAATCTGGCGAAATGTCTCCTCTGTTGTCAGACCATCTAATAGGCACAAAAGTCATGTCTGCAGAACACATGAGGCTCAGACGAATGGCGTCCATGCAGTGTTCTATGTCACATTAGCAAATAACTAAGATATTGGGATTCAAAGTTGATCGTACCAACATGGAGATATACTGAAGGAATACTCATATCTGTGTAGTACTCCGGATATATTGATTTTCTGATGTAGTTCTTTTTTCATCAGTCCTATTCTTGCCCACTTCTGTGCTGTACTGTACTTACCAAACAATGGAGATCATGAAATGCTGATACTCTAAGATTAATGTGAGCATATTTTCTGGGAGATTCTAAGTTTCACTTACTGTGCCATATATAAACCCGTTTTGTAGTCTAGGTACAGGTTTTCACCTACATAATGCTCCTCCTCTGGCGTGACAAAAACGTTCACAGCTATACCAAAGTTAAAACTTTGGAGTCTCGCATGGGTGGAAGCTGGATGTTACCTCCAATAAGCTCTTTCCAAGCGGCATCAATCTCTGGTGTAGGCTCTCCAACATATGGTGGACTGGTCACGGGGCGATTTACATGATGACTCTCATTATATACTAGCGCCGCATCAAATTTCACTTGCTTCAAAGTCGCTGGGATTTCTTTTCTAAGTGGCTCTGTATGCTGTCAGAGAAGTGGGGGGTTTAATAAGAAGCAGATTTCTTTACCAAATTCATATTTTTTCCAAAAGTCTCCTTTCCCACATGGTTCAGATCTAATGGTGGTGACCACTAGATATAACATCAACATTGCAGTGATAAACCATGGTATGGTAGCGAAGCAGAAGCGTTTTCCGTGTTGACTACATTTGTGACATACACGTTCGCCAGTATCATCGCTCATCCGGTGAACTTCATCTAAAAGAGGATTTTTGGACTCTGTTTCGGGACTGTTTGTTTTAGAGGCGCTCATTATGAGAAAATTGAAAGGGGTTTTGGAAGTTGACTGAAAGTCTCAATCAATTGACGTTGCCCAGTGAGGGATTAGTCAAATCCGGTGCACTTTTGCGTTGCAACGTATCGAGGAGAAGTTTGCCGAAAAAACGTGCGGGGAAAGTCTCAACTCGCGTGATACTAAAGGAAGAAACACCGGGCAGCTTCCATCTTCAATAAGCATAGTAATCCTTCTTGATTCTTTGATTCAGTAATAAATTGGCTTATGCTCACGTACGACGGTAAGGGGAAAGGGGATTACTCGCTTAGCAACTTATTACGTGAGTTAGAGAACCTCTTCGAAAAACTCCACTTGTGAAGTGAGAGGATGAAATGTCCGACCATATATTATCATTTTAAGGGTAGAAGCCGTTTAAATCCTTTTCACACGTCAAGTAACCCACCCAGAAGATGCTCACTCCATGGCAACAATCCTATAATCGGGTCGACGGCGATTTAACAGAGGACGATAGATCAGAGAGCACTATCTGTCTAGAGGAGAAACACACTCAAGTTAAGACATATCGAAGTATCACCCTTTCGCCTAGGAATATATTATATCTTTCCCTGGCATTTGGCGGGAGCATCTTGCTCGCTGTCCTGTTGACCTACGGATGCGCCAATTTAGCAATAAGTCCCTCCCAGCCCTCTAGACGTTCCGACCATGGACACAAAACCCTTTGCGGGAAATCATCCGCCGAAGCCATATCTCTGGGTTGCACCTTCGACCAGATGACATGGTCCTGGTATCCGCCACATTGTCCACACTATGCCAACGACGAGTTCATCGCTGTGGAGGACTGGCGATTTTACGAGAATTGGAATAGCACGGAAGCGGTCACTGGCG
>Ga0247812_10001454_pt1 | contig 13431 bp, 10 predicted proteins | sample UWRJL149409B1_FD_178011 | JGI IMG/M metagenome (GOLD analysis project Ga0247812, IMG submission 178011) | Plant litter microbial communities from Arlington Agricultural Research Station in Wisconsin, United States - UWRJ-L149-409B-1 | ecosystem: Environmental > Terrestrial > Plant litter >...
GCCCCAAGCGTACGGCACCTCGCTAAAGCTCGGTGTTCCCTCGCTCCGGTGTCCATCTGGGGGCATCGCCTACGGTCTGCTTCGCGACGACCTCCTCTCGATGTGTGCGGCTTCGCCGCACGGCGCTTCGCGCCTGACCCCCAGATGAACACCTCCACTCGGCCTCCCGACGGGGCGGGTGGATCAAAATCAAAAGCTTGCAGGCGAGCTAACGCTCGGCCTTGAGTGGTGAAGGGCAACGGCGCTGTGTGGTGGTTTTCTTTAGATGCTCTGTAGGAGCAAAGCTTGCTCGCGATGACGGCCGATTGACCGACCTGATTCATGCGGATGTACCCGATCAACCTGTAGGAGTGAGCCTGCTCGCGATGACGGCAGTACAGACAACAAATCTGCCCCTGCCTCCACGCGAACCCCTGTGGCGAGTCAGACAAAGTTGTAGGAGCAAATATCGATGATGTCAGACGGGAATGTAGGACCAGGATTGAAACTACATCGTCTTGCGTCACTGCCTACAACTACGCCAGAATCCGCCGGCTTGTGCGCCTTGGCTTGGGTCTCTATCGTCTCCGCATCGCTGAAAACTCAGCGATCGGGTTTAGCGACCCGAGTTCAGGACAACAGCACGAAAGCCTTTTTCGCCGTGATATGTATCGGCGATTTAGCGTTATGGCGGCTGTATGTGGGAGACCTTCGGGTCTACCGGGTTCCTGTACCGGTTCGCTAACCTGCATACAGTTGCCACCTTTACCTGTTTAGCGACTGGTCTTGGTGGTTCCAACTCAGACAGGAGCTTCACCATGGTCAAACCAACCCCAAATCCCCCCGAATCAAACCCCGAAAACACCACCCCCAACCCCGACTCCAGCCTCCACCTCAAAGCCGAAATCCTCAAAAAAACCACCCCCCACAACCCCAGTAAGATGTACGCAATCGTCGCGGACATGGACACCGAAAGCCTGCTGGCAAACGCCTGCGAGTCATTGGCGTCGGCAAGCATCATGGCCAGCGATTTCGCGACCTTTCTGGAAGGTCCACAGCGCAGCATGTTGCTGGGTATCCAGCAGATCATCATGCTGGCCGACCTGGCCGTTAACCAGGCACTGGACAACCTCGACCCCATAGCCTGAAGGCTCACCCTCCTGTGGGAGCGAGCTTGCTAGCGATGACGGCAGGACAGACAACAAGCCTGCCCTGCCGCCACGCGAACGCCTGTGGCGAGGGAGTTCACTCCCGCTGGACTGCGCAGCAGTCCCAAAACCTGCCAGCAGTGTTTGCCTGACAACACACTGGGCATAGGTTTTGGGGCCGCTACGCAGCCCAGCGGGACGGTGCGACGATCCGACGAGCTCCCTTGCCACAGGTATCTCACATGCAGCGAACAATCCCTGGACCATCCTTTCAAGAAAGCTCGCTACCCCGGCAAACCTATCAGTTCTGTTAGTTCCCCACTCCCTACAAACCGGCAGATACTGCAACTCCCAGACCTTGAAAGCTCGGAGTGTCCACATGCCATCCCAGCAGTCCGCCTTGCTTTGCCAATATCGCTACGATCCGCTGGATCGCCTGATCAACAACCACACCCAGCCCAATATCCCAACGCTTCAGCGCTTTTACTGCAAAAGCCGACTGGTTACCGAGATTCAGGGTGCCATGCAGCATTCCATTCTCCAGCACGGCGATCAGTTACTGGCGCAGCAACGGCGTGAGGATGATGTGTTCGATAACGCGCTGCTGGCAACCGATCAGCAACGTTCAGTGCTTCATACGCTGGATAAAAACCCTAAACCACAATCCATCGCCTACTCACCCTACGGCCATCGTCAACCGGAGAGCGGTTTATCCAGCCTGTTGGGATTTGCTGGCGAACGGCCTGATCCGACGACCGGGCATTATTTGCTGGGGAATGGCTATCGCGCGTTTAATCCGGTGTTGATGCGTTTTAACAGTCCGGACAATTTGAGCCCATTTGGAAAGGGTGGCTTTAATCCGTATGCATATTGCTCGGGGGATCCAATTAATAAATACGATCCGACCGGGAATGTAGGTCAGTTAATAAAAAACGGTTTGTTGCGTTGGAAAGATAGGGCGGCAAAAACAATTGCTTCAAGAGCGACGGAAGTTCTTGAAGTAACACAATCGCGGAAAATTAATACGCGCAACGGTCTAACTCCTGATAGTTACTATTCATTGATTGATGGGGTAGATCCCGAGATGGCGATTTTTGCGCGTGATCGTCTTAAAATGATCAACGGTCGGGCGGAATATATATTTCTAAACAATTATAGGTACCTCAAACAGTCGGGAAAAGCACGGTCTAAAAATGCAAAAATTAATAGCGAATTAAATACGCCGGCTTACAGGACTGATCGTGTTGTTTTGATCGATTATATAGGCGACTTCAAAGGTGTTAATGGACTTGTTTATGATGAGGGAAAGTTAATAAATGCTATGAGCGGAATATATGAGCCGACGCTCCGGATTCATGATAGGCCGACTGCCGAGGGTGCGAGAGAGTTTTGGAAAAAACTTGTAAATACCCCTGTTCCATATGAGAGGGAACTTTGGGCTGAAGCTGAGCGGATCAGAGAAATGTATTTTAAGTAAGTCTGAAAAAGCCCTAACTTAAAAAGTTAATCCCAGGGGGTTCGCGGCCTTCAGGTCGATGATTTTGCAAAAACTGGGCTTTTTCAGAGTTTCCTTAAAGGGTGATATTGCAAATGTTCTTCAGGAGATAGTCGAGCCAAAAAAGCTGCGCCTCTGTACTCAGGGCCGCAGCTCTTTACAGCCCCCCATTCACTGCTGCAATACAGTCGCCTGGTTAGCCGCCCCAAACTGCTGCACCGTTGCCATCTGGTTCACCCCACTCTGATCAACATTGGCAACGTTCCCGTCCCGCCCTGAGTCACATACGCCACGTTCATGCTATCGGCCTGTTTAACCGTGATCTTGTTATCACTGCCATACATCTGATTGGTAAACGCCTGGTTACCGGTACCCGACTGATCAAACTCGCTGCTGTTGCCCGTGCCGTTGGAAGAGCCCTGAACAAGGTTGGTCGTACCGCGCTGGTCGGCGATGAGGATGTTGTCGCTGCCGTTCTGGTCGAAGTACAGCTCGTTGTAGGAATCAGCCTGGCTGACCGTGGTTTTGTTGCCGCTACGCAGCCCAGCGGGACGGTGCGACGATCCGACGAGCTCCCTCGCCACAGGTATCTTACCTGCAGCGAACAATCCCCGGGCTATCACTTCCAGAAGGGTCGCCACTCCAGCAAACCTAACAGTTCTGATAGTTCCCACTCGTTGCGACCCAGCAGATACTCAAACGCCCTGACCTTGAAAGCTCGGAGCGTCCAATGTCTGTTCAACAAGCCGCGTTGCTCTGCCAGTACCGCTACGATCCGCTGGATCGTCTGATCAACCAAACTCAAACACATGCACCCACGCATCAGCGTTTTTACTGCAAAAGCCGACTGGCCACCGAAATTCAGGGCGCTATGGGGCATTCCATCGTCCAGCACGGTGATCAGTTGCTGGCACAGCAACAGCGAGAGGGTGATGTCATCGATACCACGCTGCTGGCAACTGACCTGCAACGTTCTGTGCTGTACACGCTCGATAAATGTCCATCAATGCAATCCATCGCCTACACGCCTTACGGGCACCGTCTCGCTGAAAGCGGTTTAACCAGCCTGCTGGGATTTGCCGGCGAACGACCTGACTCGGTGACAGGGCATTATTTACTGGGTAATGGTTACCGGGCGTTTAATCCTGTGCTTATGCGGTTTAATAGTCCGGACAGTTTAAGTCCGTTTGGGAAGGGGGGGGTGAATTCATATATGTACTGCTTGGGGGATCCAATCAATCTAGTTGACGAGGACGGGCATTCGGCGTTTGGAGTGGCAATAGCTGCTGTTCGTTGGCGCCGATTCGCTCGAGCAAAGATACAGACAAGAAATGAGGCGGCGCGAATATCTGAAACAGGAAAAATTTATATAAAACACGTTGAATTGAGATCCCCAGCTGCCCTTAAGCCCGGTGTTACTCCTCAACAGGCTCTCGCTGCTCGTTCACAGATCGAACACTTATCACCTTTCTCAATCCGTACAAGGGTTTGGAACGATAAATATTTGGGTGATCTTAATAATGCAAAAACGAATGCCATCAATTCGGGAGCTATCAGGCCGGACGAAAATCTAAAGTTGCTTAACTACATTAAAAATCCGCCAGACGATAGGCTAATATTTTCCGCTAATAGGTTATTTGACGCAGCGAAGGGGCGGTTCGATCCGAAAGTCAAGCTAAGTGACGTTCCTAGCCATGAAGTAGCTCGTCGGTATCGAAACGTCATACGCGACATGGACATTGACTATTATAAGCGAAGAGAAGGATTGTTTAAGATTGTTAAACAGTTTTTCGAAGGTTATTAGTTTTTTTACTAGAATAACTGGTTGAGAAATGCTGAAGCTTGTCAAAACCGCGACCCGAAAAAGGGCCGCGGTTGTGTATTGCAATTACTGCTGCAAAACAGTCGCCGAGTTAGCCGCCCCAAACTGCTGCACCGTCGCCATCTGGTTCACGCCACTCTGATCCACATTAGCAACGTTCCCCGTCCCGCCTTGAGTCACGTACGCGACGTTCATGCTGTCGGCCTGTTTAACCATGATCTGGTTATCACTGCCATACATCTGATTGGTAAACGCCTGGTTACCGGTGCCCGACTGATCAAACTCGCTGCTGTTGCCCGTGCCGTTGGAAGAGCCCTGAACAAGGTTGGTCGTACCACGCTGATCGGCGATGAGGATGTTGTCGCTGCCGTTCTGGTCGAAGTACAGCTCGTTGTAGGAGTCGGCCTGGCTGGCCGTGGTTTTGTTGCCAATACCGGTCTGGTTCGTGGTCATGATATGGCCGGCGCCGTCCTGGGTGAAGTTGGCCACGTTGCCGTTGCCGGACTGGGTGACGGTCGCGCGTTGGTTGGTGCCGAACTGGCCACCGGCTTGTGGGCCTTTCCAGTTGCTGGCGTAGACCTTGTTGTCGCTGCCCACCGAGGTGGCATTGAGCACGTGGCTGTCGCCGCTCTGGTAGGTGAAGTGCACGTTGCTGGTGCCTTGCTGGTACAGCGCCAGGGTCGAGCCGATGGATTCGAACTGGTCGGCGTAGATGGCGTTGAGGTCGCCGACTTGCAGGACCTGGGCGACGTTGTTGGAGCCGAAGCTCTGATCGACGATGGCTTCGTTGGCCCCGCCATATTGATTGACGAGGACCTGGCTGGCGGCCTGGCCGAACTGCCAGACTTCGCTGCCGTTCATGTCGCCGAACTGGTTGATGGTGACGGTGCCACCGACGCCGCTGCGCTGATCGCCATAGGCATAGTTGTTGGTGCCGCTCTGGTTGATCGCGATCTGGCCGCCCGAGTGACCCACCTGCTCGGCGGTGCCGTAGTTGGCGGTGCCGTATTGAGTGACGGTGGCGGTGTTGGCGTCCCCCAGTTCCATTTGTTCGATGTTGGCTTCGTTGCTGTCACCGAACTGGAAGGTGAACCCTGACGAGCCTTGCTGGCTGTCTTGGTACAGGAACGAGAAGTTGCCGCTGCCTTGCTGTTGTTGCACGGCCTGGTTGCCGGTCAGACCGATGGACTGGCTGGCATGGGCGGTGTTGAGCACACCGACTTGCTGCTGAACGATGGTGCTGCCGTCTTCGAACAGCTGCTCGGCGTAGCCGGCGTTGTAGTCGCCGGCCTGGTTCTGGTCGATGCTGCTGGTCGCGGTGTCTTGCACGGCGGCTGCGTCATTGCCTTGACCGAATTGCTGCTGGGTGGCGGTGGCGAAGGGCGCTACGCTTTGTTTTACATTGGCGATGTTGGCATCACCGAATTGTCTCTGGGTCGAGACACTGTCGTCAGCCATGGCCTGGGCACTGACAATGACCAGGATGGCGGCGGTGAGGGGCGTCAGTTTGAACATGATGAAACCTCCAGGTAGTGCAGTGCTTTAGCGATATTGTTTGACCGAAACGCTCATGCCATTGCCGGACTGGGAAACGGCGCTGGAAAGCCCCGTGCCTGCCTGGTCGATGGAGGCGTCGTTGTTTTTGCCGTTTTGGGATATCTGCGCGCGGTTGTGGCTGCCGGTCTGGGTGATCTCGGCGTTGTTGCCCGAACCTTGCTGGTTGATCATTGCCATCAGGTCGTTGCCTTGCTGGAGGATGAAAGCCTCCTGATTACTGCCGGACTGGACGATGTTGCCGAGCAGCGACTGGCCGTTCTGGCTGACCAGTGCAACGTTGGCCTGTCCGTTCTGGTTGATCAGCGCTTGCTGCCCGATGGGCGGCGGCAACTCGCCGAGGTCGGCACCGGGTGCCAGGTCGTCGTTTTCCATCAAATCGTCGGCGCGCACGCCCGCACTGCTGCAAAGCAGGAGCAGGCAGAGCAGGGCGGCGGTCGAAGTTTTCATGGCGTTGTCCTGTTGGAAGAGACCCGCCCCATCCACCCGAAGGTCGATGGGGCGAAGGCTCAGTTCGCGGTGACCGACACCGTACGCACGGTGCCTTGGGACGAGGTGATGGTGGCGGTCGGGTTCGCCGACGGAATCACCGTGGTGCTGTTGCTCACCGTCAGCCTCCAGCGACCGGTCACCGGCACCGTGGTGGTGCCCAGGGTGACCGGCCCCGTCGGGGTGCTGACCCGCACGGTGATGGTGTTGCCGGTGATCACCGACGAGGTGCCGGCGAAGTCCCAGGTGAAGCGGTTGTTGGAGCGTGCCGACACCGTTGCCGTGGTCACTGCGAAGGTTTCCGCAGCAGGCCGTGGCGAGACTTGCACGGTGACCGTCGCCGGGGCTGTCGACAGGGCGCCGAAGCTGTCCCGGGCGACGTAGGTGAAGGTCGTGGTGAAGGCCGTCGTTACCGTGGCCGGCGGGGTGTAGGTGAGCACCGTACCGTTACTGCTGACGGTGCCGCGACCTGCCGCCGGTTGAGTGAAACTGTTAACCGCTAACGGCAGGTTGCCTTCCGGATCGGTGTCGTTGGCCAGCACACTGATCGGGATCGCCACACCCAGAGTCGCGACGGCGTCGTTGACGGCCACCGGAGGCTGGTTAGGCGCCACGGTGATGGTCACGGTCGCCGCAGCGGTCGAGGCCAGGCCTTTGACGTCTTGAGCCTTGTAGGTGAAGGTCGTGGTTAGGGGTGCATTGACCACAGCAGGCGGGGTGTAGACCACTGCAGCGGTGCCGCTCAAGGCCACGGTGCCCTGGCCCGCCGCCGGTTGGGTCAGCGCCGTGATGCTCAGCGGCGTGTTGCCGTCGGGATCACTGTCGTTGGTCAACAGGTTGAGGGTGATCGGCACGCCGAAGCTGGTGCTGCCGGTATCGGCGACGGCCAGCGGCGGCTGGTTTTCCCCGACGTTGGGGGCGCTGCCGACGACCACGACCGGCTCGGTGTCACTGCCGCCCGCAGCGGATTTCACCGTCACGGTAGCGGGTGGCTGGGACAGGTCGGCAATGGTGATTTTTTGCAGAGTGCCGGACTTCGACAGGCGTCCGTAGCCCTGGGCAACCATATCCGGAACCGCCACCTCGTCAGACGAGGTCGCTTCGATCAGCAGGCTGTGATTACTCCAGCTGTAGCGAGCGGTCTGGATTTTCACGAGGTCCGTGAGCTTGCTCGATACCGCCGTTGGGCGCGTGGTGCCGCTCGGGTTGGTGGCGGTGACCACCACGACCGGAGGCACGGGGCCGTTGGCCAGGCGCTGACCGAAGAACAGCCCGGTGTTGTCGCCCAGCAGCGTGGTCTGGCAAGGGGTCAACGGTGGTCCGGGAACCAGTGCGATGGACTCACGGAAGCACAGGGTCGAGCTGTTGTCTGCCTTGGCGAATACCTCGACCTGGACGTTGCTGTTGCCGCCCGACGTGGTACGCCGGTAAGTCGCGCGATCCAGCTCGACGTGGGTCTGGGCGCGGTTGTCCAGCTTCTTGCCCGAGAGGGTAAAGAGGTTGGTCTGGATGGTGCCTGCAGGACCTGTGATGCGCAAAAAGTTGGTGTCGAAAGGGCTTCCGGTGACCTGCTCGGTGAGGTTCGGGTCGCCGACGAAAGTTTCCACCGTGCCGGTGTCCGGGTTCACCTCGGTGTAGGGACCGTTGACGCTTTGCAGGAAGGGCCCGATGGCACCACCCACGGCGCCGGTGAAGTTGCCTGGAGCACCGATACCGACGTCGCGGGTGATGTTGATTGCCCGGCGTCCAGGTGCGGTGACGTTGACCGTTTCCACGCCATACGGGTGGGTAATGGTGTAGGTACCGGCGGTGGGCACGTTCACCCGGATACGAATCCGCGCGAAGCTTTGCTGATCGCCATCGACAGGATTTTCCGACGCGAATGCCGCTTCAATCCCGGCGACGTAGGCGTCCACGCCATAGCCTGCACCGTTGTCGGCAATAGCGGTCTCGGCGAGGAACCAGAACGCCTCCGGTGGCCAGTTATCCGGGAATATCATCGGCTGGGTGTCGTCGTAGATGCCCGGTTCCGGCAGCAGGGTGCACATGTAGGCCGGTGGTACGGTGGCCGGCACCCGCGAGCTCGCGGCCCGGGACTGGCACAGTTCCATCGACAGCAGATTATTGTCCTGGTACCACATGGGGAATTTCCCCGTGGCAAAGGTGTAGGGGCCAGGGTCGACGGCAGCGAGTTGCGCGAAGGCGCTGCCGGACAGCGATAGAGTCAGTCCCAGGGCATTGAGCGCCAGGCGTGGCCAATTGTTCATGATGCCTCCTGATGAGGATCTGGGCATGTGGGCGTTCATTGCACGATGACCACTTCTTCGGTGTCGCTGCCGCCATTGGATGACGTCACGCGAACCTTGGCCGGCGGGATTGGCGAGATGCCGGTGGCCAGGCTTTTCACCGCGCCATCGCCACTCAGTGCACCGATCGCTGCGCCGGTGCTGGACGTTGCCGTGAGCACCGGCGGCGATGTTTCATCGCTGGTCGAGGCCTCAAGGGTGAGTTGCCCGGAACTCAGGCTGTACTCGGCACGCTGGATCACCACCAGGTCGGTCAGCGCCATGGGCAGCGTGGTCGGCGTGCTGCTGGCGATGGCGAGGTGGTTGTCGGCGGTCACTTGCAAGGTGGTTGGCAGGGTAGGGTTGACCGACGACTGCGCGTACCAGTTGCCGGTGGTGTCGGCTTCGCTCAGGTTCAGGACCGGCGTGCTGCTGGTGAGGGCAACGGTGGCCGGTGGCGGTGGCGCCATCACGAAAACGTCTTGTTGGGCGACCGGTGCGCTGTCACCAGCCTTGCGCGAGTAAGTGCTGCGCTGGGTGATCATCGGTGTCGGGCGCACCACGGTCGATAATTTGCCCGAGATGGCAAACACCGTGGTGCGCAGGTCCAGGCCATTGGGCCCTTCGATGCGGATGTAGTTGGTGTTGAACGGGCTGCCGGTGACCGCCTCATTGAGGTTGGGGTCGCCGACGAATTGTTCTGCGCTGCCGGTTACCGGGTTGGTCTCGGTGTAGGGACCGTTGACGCTGCGCAGGAACGGGCCGACGTCACCCTTGAGCGCGCCGTCGTAGGTTTTTGGCGAACCGATACCGATGTCCCGGGTCATGTTGATCGCCCGCCGCCCGGGGGTGTCGATGTTGAACACATCGACGCCGTAGGGGTGGGTGATCACGTAGGTGCCGGCGGTGGGCACGTCGACACGAATCCGGACGCGGGCGAAGCTGACCTGATCACCTTCCACCGGTTCTTCGGCGGCGAAGGCCGCTTCGATGGCTGAGCCATAGGCCAGATCGATGCCCCTGGCCGCATCGACGATTGCACCGTCAGCGGTGAACCAGAAGGCTTCATCGGGGAAGTTGGTGGGGAAGACCACCGGTTGCGCATCGTCGAAAACCCCCGGCGTCGGCAACAGGTTGCACATGTAGCTGGGCGCGCCCGGTGCACCGGGTACGCGAGAGCTCACGGCCTTGGACAGGCACAGGTCGAGGGTTCGACCATGGGTGTCCTGGTACCAGGCGGCGAAGCCACCGTTGTCGGGCAAGTAGGGGCCGGGATCGACCGCAAACAGCGCCGCCTGAGCGACACCTTGAGCTAGAGCACTGACGACCAGGGCGGCCGCCGTTTTGGACAGTAAAGGGTGCATGTGTATTCCCTCTATCGGAGACCTGTCCCTGGGGGATGGGCCAGTTAAGAGGGGTTTTGGCAACTTCCATACCAACACACAAAAATCGCCCGCACAGCCCCGGCGTACAGGCTTGCGCTGGTACACGGAAGGCTTTCTGCGGAAAAACCCGACGGGCCTCTGTCCCCACAGTTGGGGGTAGATGGGGGCGGGGGGGATTGGGGGCGGCAACCCCCGGAATCGGGCAAACATCAGCGAGTGGGCTATAACCCTATAGGGGAAACCGTGGGGAATATCGTCGATGAATATGCCAACACAAACGCTCCAGTCCGAGCAGGGCGATGTCCGTTTGAGCGCGCGAAAGCAGCCGTTCAATTTGCTGCGCTGGTTTTCGCTGATCAGCCTGGCGGTGATCGGCACGGTGGCAGTGGCGCTGGGGGCGGTGTCGACGCGGTTTGTGATTACCGAGAGCGTGCAGCGTGATGCGTTGCTGACCTCCCAATTCATTCAGGCGATCGCTTCGGCCGAAGTACGCCACGTCTCGATCCCTCACGTGCGAACCATGGGCGAGTTGCTCGATCCGCGCCAGGACAGGAATTTTCCCGACGTCGATCCGCTGGCACGCGCGGCGGCTCGCGGTGAGTTTCTGGACCACATCGAGCATTTGCCGGACGTGATCCTGGCCAACATCTATGCGCCTGACCGCACCGTGATCTGGTCGACCAACCCGGCCTTGATGGGCACCGCGATCCACTCCGATGAAGACCTGGAAGAAGCGTTCAAGTCCAGGATTCCGGTCTCTGCCAGTTACCATGACGTCGACAAATCGCGCATGGAGCAGAAGTTTGTCACGCCACCGGAATACATCTTTATTGAAAACTACATTCCGCTGTTCGATGCCGACGGTGACAAGGTCACGGCGATGGTGGAGATCTACAAGGAACCCAGGGACCTGATCGATCGCATGGAGCGCGGACTGCTGCTGATCTGGCTGGCCACGGCGCTGGGCGGTGGCCTGATCTATCTGGGGCTGTACTGGATTGTGCGGCGTGCGGCGATTTTGCTGGCGGCGCAGCAGAAGCAATTGATCACCAACGAAACCTTTGTCGCCCTGGGTGAAATGTCCTCGGCGGTGGCCCACAGTTTGCGCAATCCGTTGGCAACCATCCGCTCCAGTGCCGAGCTGGCCCTGGAGTTCGACGCGGGCGCGGCGCGCAAGAACATCAATGACATCATCGGTCAGGTGGACCGGATGTCGAAATGGGTGAGGGAGCTGCTGCAATCCTTGCGTCCCCTCAATGATGAAGCGGAGTCGGTGAACCTGGTTGCGGCGTTGCACGACAGCCTGATGGCGTTCGAGCAGCAGATCGCCAAGGCCTCGATCCAGGTTGAGTTCGCGCCCACGACGACCCCCATGGTGCTCAGCCAGCAGGTGCAGTTGTCCCAGATCCTCAACAGTGTGCTGTCCAACGCACTGGAAGCCATGGACAAGGGCGGCACGCTGAGCATCCGGCTGGAGTCGACCGACGATCAAACGGTGAGCGTGGTGGTGAGCGACAACGGCAAGGGCATGACGGCGGAGCAACGCAAGATGGCGTTCCGTCCATTCTTCACCACCAAGCAAGGCGGGCTGGGCGTTGGCCTGGTATTGGTCAAGCGGATCATGGAGCGGTTCGGTGGCGCGGTGACCCTGGAAAGCCGTGAGGGCGAGGGCACCTGTGTCCGTCTGACGTTCAAACTTACCCCCTGAAAACGGGTGCGAACTTTCCCCGGTAGCGGGTGTCATTCCCCAGTCGTTTTTTCAGTCGTGGCACATTGATGTTGTTAAGCCATTGTTTTGTTATGTATTAATACCTTTGTATAAAATTGTTACAAAGATGGCGAGCTCCTTGCAAAACCACCAGCACCCCCTTCATGACTTCGAGGCGGCTGGTGATGGACATAAAAGCGCGGCACCCCTTCAAATGGTTCGGTCTGATGGCGCCTCTGAGCGTCGTGCTCACTGTCACCCTGGGCTCGGCGACGTTGCGCGCCAGCCCTATCGATGATGAACGACAGCCCGAAACCACGGACCCATCGGCTTACTACGATGAACCCGAGGACAAGGCGGGCGCCTTGAACGCCATCCTGGCCATGCCTGAGGCCAACGAAGATTCTTTCGACCTGCCCGATGGCGTCAAAGGCAGCCGAGACACCACGCGTAAGGAAAACATCCTGCCGCCGACGGTGCAGACCAGTTTCAATTACCCCACCAACGGCAAGCCGAGCCCATTGTTTGGCGCGCAGCCGTTCACGCAACAGCTGGTGCTGTTCGAAGAGTTCGGCCCGGAGAAACTCGACCCCACCACACCGGCAGCCCCTTTGCCATTTCCACCGGCGGCCATCGGCCCGGCGCCACAGCAAGACCCCACCAGTGCGGCGCGCAGTGCGCCACCGAGTGCGGCACTCGATGCCTTCTTGCGCCAACCGGGGCTGACACCTTTCCCGAGCCAGTTCTCCAACGTGGTCGACCGCAACCCGTGGCAGGCGCAGATCGAATATTTCCTCAACCGGCACATCGGCTCGTCCGCCGAGGGCCGCCCGCCAGGAAAGGGTTGGTCCCATCAACGCTGGAACGAGTTCTACCCGCAACTGGCCTACAAGACCGTGCAGACCGGCGCGCGTGTCAATGGCGGCTTGCGTGACAGTCGTCAGATGCACGGCTATGCACTGGGCGAGTTCGGCCCCGGTGGCCTTTACCACAATGTCGCTGGCGTACCGGCCACCGATGGCACTGCCAAGGGCGTCGACGCGCGTTTCCATCCGAACATGCCGGTACAGAATCACAATTCGGTGTGGACCTTCGACGGCACCCTGCCACCCAAATTGTTGATGGTCCGTTACGGACAGCCCGTGCTGATGCGCCACTACAACGGCTTGCCGATCGACCCGGCAGCGAACATGGGCTTTGGCCTGCACACCATCAGTACCCACGAACACAACGGTCACGCACCGGCGGAAAGCGACGGTTATGCCAACGCGTTTTTCTTCCCCGGCCAGTATTACGACTATCGCTGGCCGATCCAGTTGGCCGGTTATGACAGCATCAATACCGACGCCCATGACCCGCGTGCGGCGTTCCCTTGCGCGCCGGGCGAAACCCTGTGGACCAACGACCTCAGCCCCAGCCGCAAGACGTGCGAGAACGGCACGATCAAGATTCGTGGCGACTGGCGCGAAACCATGAGCACCCACTGGTTCCACGACCACATGCTCGATTTCACCGCGCAGAACGTCTACAAGGGCAACGCGGCGATGATGAATTACTACAGCGCCC
>Ga0247812_10001455_pt1 | contig 13431 bp, 10 predicted proteins | sample UWRJL149409B1_FD_178011 | JGI IMG/M metagenome (GOLD analysis project Ga0247812, IMG submission 178011) | Plant litter microbial communities from Arlington Agricultural Research Station in Wisconsin, United States - UWRJ-L149-409B-1 | ecosystem: Environmental > Terrestrial > Plant litter >...
TACCATCTTTCCGATAGCCAGACGGAGTCCTTCCTCAATCTGGCCGACGAAACCCTCAACTCTTACGAAGCCATTGACGCGCTGTATGCCGCCAACATCGCGCAGCAACCGCCAAAACGCGAATACAGCAAGGCGGCGGACGCCGACAATGTGCACGGTGCGTGGTACGTAAAAACCCATATCGCCGGTGCGGCGCAAGGCCCATTGGCCGGCAGGACGGTGGTGATCAAGGACAACGTCTCGGTGGCGGGTGTGCCTATGGCCAACGGTTCACTGAGTCTGGACGGCTACGTGCCGTCCGAGGATGCCACGGTGGTCAAGCGCCTGCTGGCAGCGGGCGCAACGGTGGTTGGCAAATCGGTCTGTGAAGACCTGTGTTTCTCCGGCGCCAGTTTCACTTCAGCCAGCGGTCCGGTGAAAAATCCATGGGACCCGACGCGCAATGCCGGCGGTTCGTCCAGTGGCAGTGCGGTGTTGGTTGCCCTCGAAGAAGTCGATATGGCCATCGGCGGCGATCAGGGCGGTTCGATTCGCATGCCCTCGGCCTGGAGCGGTATCGTCGGCCATAAACCGACTTACGGCCTGGTGCCCTACACCGGCGCTTTCCCGATTGAACGGACCATCGATCACGTCGGGCCGATGGCCAATAACGTGCGCGATGTTGCCGTGATGCTTGACGTTATCGCCGGTGCCGACGGTCTCGATTCACGGCAAAAAAATCCGCCCTCGGTCAACTGCGTTGCGACTCTGGATGAAGGCGTGATCGGCCTGAAAATCGGCTTGTTGCGTGAAGGTTTTGCCATTCCCGGCATGTCCGAGCCTCAGGTTGATGCGCTGGTCAAGGCGGCCGTTGAGCAACTGGAAAAACTCGGTGCCACAGTTGGCGAAGCCAGCGCCCCATGGCACTCAGGGGTTGCCCTGGATCTGTGGAACGTCATCGCCACTGACGGCGCTGCATACCAGATGCTGCAAGGCAACGGCTATGGCATGAACGTCGACGGTTATTACGATCCGGACATCATGAGTTATTTCGGCGAGAAGCGTCGCGAACACGCCGATGCACTGTCCAGCAGCGTGCAGGCGGTTGCGTTGACGGGTCACTACAGTCTGAAAAACCTGCATGGCGCCTACTATGCCAAGGCGCGGATGCTGGTCCCGGAATTGACCCGCCAGTATGACGAAGCGTTCAAGGACTTCGATGTGCTGGTGATGCCAACCATGCCCTTTGTAGCGACCCCGCTTACCGCGCCGGATGCGCCCGTGGAAGAGTACGTCCACAGCGCCCTGAACATGCTTGCCAACACGGCGCCGTTCGACCTGACCGGACACCCGGCGACGTCGATTCCTGCCGGTCTGGCAGACGGCCTGCCGGTGGCGATGATGATTGTCGCGCCGCGCTTCAAGGACGCCCTGGCGTTGCGCGTTGCGCGAGCTTACGAACAGGCTCGCGGCGCATTCCCTAAACCACCGCGCGCGTAAGCGAATACCCCGGACGTGGCGCTGGCGACGGGTTCGCTGGCGCTTGCGTCGACTCAGAATACAGGAGCCTTTCATGCTGATGACTCGATCTACCCGCGTGGCCCTGTGCTGCGCATTGTCTGTGCTGCCGATGTTTGCTTTTGCCCATCCCGGACATGATCAATCAGGACTGCTGGCTGGGGTGGTTCACCCCCTGAGCGGGATGGATCACCTGTTGGCGATGTTTGCGGTAGGTCTTTGGGCGGCGCAGCAACAAGCCAACGCCCGCTGGATGCTTCCTGCGGTGTTTGTCGGCTGTATGTTGTTGGGCGGATTGCTGGGTTTCACCGGATTTGCGCTGCCGCATCTGGAAAGCGGAATTGCAGCCTCGGTACTTGCCCTGGGTTTGCTGGTGGCCGTGGCGGCCCGTCCGCCGCTGGCCATGAGTATCGTGATCACAGGGCTTTTTGGTGTGTTCCACGGGATTGCCCATGGTCTGGAATTACCGGAGATGAGCAGCCCCATGGGATTTGCCGCAGGCTTTGTCATCGCGACATCCGCCTTGCACGCCGCCGGCTATGCCCTGTCGCGCTGGACGCCTGTCGCTGGCGTGCCCGTCATTCGCAGCATCGGCTTGGTCTCGGCTGGCATCGGCGGTCTGTTATTGGTGGGATAAAGTGCAATGCGTGGCGAGCTGGCCTTGACTCATCCAGATGGGCGGTCGAGAGCCAGCCCCTTATCCACTTCCAGCCTACGGCGAATCCACTGCGTTTCTGGCGGCGTGACGTCGACTGAAAACGCTGAGGTTGTCGTCCAAAAGGCAGCTCAGTCCATTCGCGCTCCGCTGGCTTTGTCGAACACATGAATGTGCTCGCATCGCCCCCCCAAACGCACGGCTTGCCCTAGCTGCAGATCATCCCTTCGTGATAGCGCAGCCACGATTGCGGTGTCGCCGGAGCGGCCGTAGACATGACTTTCCGCGCCAGTGGGCTCGATCAGGTCCACGCTGAACGGCAGAGAGAATGCCGGACAGAGGATCGGCGCCAGGGTCAAATGTTCCGGGCGAATACCCATCACCACCGGCGTTGCTGCAGGCAGTTCGATGCGCCGTCCCAACGCGATTCGCTGGCCATTCACGCGGATGAGGGATGAGCCGTCTTCCTGTTCCAGCACGCCTTCTATCAGGTTCATCGCCGGCGAACCGATGAAAGTGGCCACGAACAGATTGGCCGGTCGGTCATAGACTTCGATGGGTGCGCCGACTTGCTCGATGCGCCCGGCATTCATGACGACGATCAGGTCGGACATGGTCATGGCTTCCATCTGGTCGTGGGTCACGTAGATGGCGGTGGTGCCCAGCCTGCGTTGCAAGGTGCGGATTTCGATGCGCATCTGCACCCGAAGCTTGGCGTCCAGGTTCGACAAAGGCTCATCGAAGAGAAACACCTGGGGATGACGCACGATTGCGCGACCCATGGCGACCCGCTGACGCTGCCCGCCGGACAACGCTTTGGGGTAGCGATCCAGATAGTTCGTCAGACCGAGCATGGCCGCGGTTTCCTGTACCGCTTTCTTTATGCGTTCAGGCGAATCCTTGCGCAGCTGCAAACTGAAGCCCATGTTCTGCGCGACGGTCATGTGCGGATAAAGCGCGTAGTTCTGGAACACCATGGCAATGTCCCGGTCCTTGGGCGACAGGTCATTGATCACGCGCCCATTGAGTTCTATCGAACCGGAGGTGACCGATTCCAGGCCCGCGATCATGCGCAAAAGCGTCGACTTGCCGCAGCCGGAGGCGCCCACCAGCGAAACAAACTGGCCATCGGCGATGGCCAGGTCGATGCCGTGCAGCACCGGAATCGCGCCGTAGTTTTTACGAAGTTGCTGAATATTGACGGTTGCCATATCGGGAGAACTACCTATGCCGGACCCACTGAATCAGGAAAGACGCACAACCTTGGTGAGGTGGCGTGGCGCAGTGCTGTCCAGGTTTTTATGCTGGGCCAGACGTTCGCCAAACAGCTGCAACGCCGGCAGGATTTCCAGGCTCTGGTCAAGGCCGGTCTGGCTCACTTCAACGTACAGATCACCCGGTCCGCCGAAGCCGATGACCAGCGCGCCTTTTTCCTTGAGTTCGGCATACAGTTTTGCTTCTTCATCGCGGGTCTGCGGGCTGTAGATCAGCACCACGCACGTCTTGTCGTCCACCAGGCTGATCGGGCCGTGACGGTATTCCATCGGGTGGAACACCTGGGTGTAGGTCAGGCTCATCTCTTGCAGTTTCAACGCACCTTCGCTGGCCAGCCCGTAGTGCGCGCCACCGCCCAGATAGACAAAGTGCGAGCGCGACAGAATTGCGCTGGTCAGTTGCCGATCAAGTGCGTGCATGGCTTGCTCGGCCTGGTCGGGGAGGGCGGCATTCACATCGACAGCGGCCAGTCGCAGTCCCAACAGCAGCATGAGGCTGGCGGAGCTGCTCATCACGATGCCTTCCATCGTGTGGGTCGGGGCAAAGAGCACCTCATCGCTGCAGCGGGCCAGACTGCTGGCGCTTTCGCAGGTGATGCCCAGCGTCTTCAGGCCGCGCGCTCGACTGGCTTCTACGGCCTGCACGGTTTCGGTGGATTCGCCGCTGCGCGACAGGGCAATGACCTGCACATCGCGGATATCAGCCAGATAGGCCTCAGGACGCCGTGCCCATTCACCGCCGGGCACCGCTATGGCACGTTTGCCGTTCAGATTCAGCGCACTGGCAACGACCTGCGCCAGGTAGTAGGAAGTGCCGCATCCGACCACGACGAGGGTTGCAGCGTCGAGGGTTGGCAGCGGCTGGGTCAATGCGGGCCCCCAGAACGGGAACTGTTCGACGATGACTTGTTCAGTGGCGTTCATAAATAGGTTCCTTCAGAGGTTATTTGGTCGCGCCGGCAATCAGGCCGCGTACGAGGAAACGGTTGAGGAAAATCACCAGCAAGACAGGTGGCAGCATTGCGATGACGCCGGCGGCGTTCATCAGGCCGTAGTCGACGTAGTTGCGGGTCACGAATTCAGGGATCAGCACCGTCAGCGACTTGGTCGCCAGGGACGGCGAGAACACTAGCGGCACCATGAATTGCCCCCAGGCGCTGAGGAAGGTGAGGATTGCCGTGGCGATCAAGCCGGGCGCGGCCAGTGGCAGGACGATGCGCACCAGGGTGTAGGTGCGTCCCGCGCCATCCAGCCAGGCCGCTTCTTCCAGGGACACTGGCAGGGATTGATACACGCTGCGCATCAACCACAGCGCCAGGGGCAGGAACGCCGATACGTAGATGAGCGTCACGCCCAGATAGGTATCGATCAGGTGCAGGGAAATCATCAGGCGGTACAGCGGGATCATCACGGTGTACGCCGGAACCGCCATGCTTGCGACGACCAGCCCGAACAGCAGATCCCGGCCCGGGAAGCGCAGCCTGACGAAGGCGTATCCGCCAAAAGCGGCGGCGACCAAAGTGACCAGAGTTGCGGCGACGGAAGTCACCAGGCTGTTGAGGAACGCCCTGGAAAACTGCGGCCAGACCGATTGCACTTCATTGCCTTGCGAGGAGCTGCTGGCACCGAACAACTTGGCGAAATGCTCAAGTGTCGGATGCTCCGGCCACAGGCTCAACTGTTCGCTAAGCATGTCCCGCGGGTCGGTGAAACTGGTGATTACCGCCCAGTACACCGGTCCGAGCGACCAAAGCAACAAGGCGAGCACGGCGAGGGCGAATCCTAGCTTGCCCAGATAATGCAGCGTGAGTTTGCGCATCAGTCGAACCTCGTTTCGCGGTAGACCTTGAGCACATAGATCAGCGAGACCACCAGCGAAGCGATCATCGCCAGCACCGACAAGGCCATGCCATAGGAGAACTTCAGGTTCTGGAACGCAGACATGTACACCTGAATGATCAGGCTGCGGGTGTCCAGGCTCGAACCATTGAGAATCCAGGCTTCATCGAACAGGTTGAAGGCAAACACCGTCGACTGGCTGAGGGCAATCGCCAGGCCACCGGCAATCAGCGGCAGGGTGATCATCCGAAAACACTTGATGCGCCCGGCACCATCAAGCTTGGCGGCCTCGTAGAGATCGGCGGGAATCGCCTGCAACGCGGCCAGCAAAATGATCGCGGTGAGCGGCAACATGCGCCAGACATGGACCAATGCCACCAGTAACAGCGCCGTATTGTGATCGTTGAACCACACCACGTTTTCATCGAGCAGCCCGACCGCCTTGAGCAGGTTATTCAGCAAACCGTAACTCGGGTTGTAGATCCACAACCAGACCAGCGCATTGACCACGGGCGGCAGGCACCAGGGCAGCACCAGTACCGCCAGCAGCCATTGGCGGCCGCGCCGAACCTTGTTCAGCAACAAGGCGGCGCCCAGCCCGCCGGCGGTCTCCAGCAGCACGGCGATCACCACGTAAATCAGGGTATTCCAGGTGGCGTGCTGAACATTGCTGTCGGCTGCCAGATTCTGATAATTGAGCATGCCAATGAAGGGCGTGCCCGGCCGCATGGGGTCAATCCGGTACAGGCTGTCAAGCACCGTGGTGACCAAGGGTACGAAGACCAGACTGGCCATCACCAAAATGATCGGCAGCACATAGGCAAGCCCCAGCCAGGTCTCACCCGGGACGGGCCGCAGCCGTTCCCTGATCGAGGATAGATTGATCACGGCTGCATGGCGCTCTGAGCTTGTTCGGCGATCTGCGCCACGGCCTGGGCCACGGTCAGCTGACCCTTGGCCGCCTGATTCAGGGCACTGGAAACGGCACTGGTAAATTGCGGATACCAGACGGGCGTGCCTTGTTTGAACAGCGGGTCGACCAGCCCGGCCTGCTGAAGAATGACGTCGCCGCTCTTGAGCTTGCCTTCACTGTTGAGCTGTTTGAGCACCGAAGTGCGCGTCGGCAGGTTGCCCAGCGTTGCATAGCTGTCGATCTGGTTCTGCGGCTTGATGAACCAGTTGATGAAGGCCTTGGCGCCTTCTTTGTTCTTGGCGGTGGCGGGAATACCGACGGCTTCCGGTAGACCAATAGTGCGTGCCGTGCCCGTGGTGGTCAGCATCAATGCGGCGGCGACATGTTCGGCAACCTGTGATTTGGCCGGGTCACTGTAAACCGCCACGTTGCCTGCCCAACCGGCGAGGTCGAACGAGGCATCACCCTTTTTGAACAGCTCCTGAACTTCGACATCTTTAAGACCTGTGGCCGCCGGGCTGATCAACCCCGCCTTGAGCGCTTCTATTTCAAACGCCATGGCCTTGTAACCGGCGGAATCGGGTTTGATGAATTGCGGCTCGTATTGGTCATTGAACAGCTCGCCGCCGAATACCTTGGTCAAGAGATACCAGGCGGTGGCGCTGCCTTCGCTGGCCGACAACGGCAAGGCGATAGGGTATTGGCTGATGTTTTTGGCCTTGATCGCCTTGGCGTCCGTCAGCAGTTGTTCCGGGGTGGTCGGTGCCGCAGCGATACCGGCACGCTTGAGGTGGTCGCGGTTATAAATCAGCACCCGAAAATCGTTGGCGTAGGGCACTGCCAATAAATGGCCATTGAACATGAACAGCTTCGCCGAAGGGATATCCGCAATCGTGGCGGCATCCACTGCGCTCTCAAGCGGCTGATACCAATTGGCCGCTCCGAACTGCCCGACCCACGACCAATCGACCTCCGTTGTATCAGCGGGCGGGCTGCCGGCAATCATCGAAGTCGCAATCTTGGTCAGGATCTGATCCCAGCCCAACGTCTGGGTTTCCAGCGTCATGCCTGTCTCGGCCGTCAGACGGTCAGTCATTGCCTTGGGCAGGGTGCCCCAGGGTGGCAGCAGGACTTCAGTAACACTGGCGGTGGCGGCGCTGGCCATGGGAGCGAACGCCGGGAGGGCGAACGACAAGGGCAATAGCGCGAGCGAAGCGATCAAGTGGCGTCGGAGCATGGCAAAACCTCTACGTTGGGAAGGGGGAGGTTGATGGCAGTGCAAGAGTGCTGCGTAGGCTTGATGACAGGTGTTCAATCCAGCTGTTGTCGGGGTTCCATCCCGCGTTATGTGCAGCACGCCAGAGTGCTCCGCCAATCGGCGGCAAGCGTGGCGTTCGAGGCGCTGTGCCGAGGTGCCCGGCTACCCGGGCGGTGATCGAAGGGTTGGCAAATACACCGCCGGCATAACTCCAGGAAGGCGAACCTTGCTGACCGATTGCACGCCAGGCAGCGCTGATATGTTCGGCCAGGTGCCCGGCAGCGGCGTCCAATATGGTAATGGCGGCGCTGTCGCCTGCATCGGCCCATGCCGAAACCTGCAGGGCCAGCGCAGCAATGCTGGCGCGGCGGTTTGTCAGTCCGTAAACCCAACCGGCGAGTTGTTCGGGAGCCAGGCGCAGATGGTTCAACAAAGCGTTTGTCAGCCGATGTTGGGTGTCTCGTCCGTCGAGGCTGCGACTGGCAACGACTAATGCTTGCGCGCCGATCCAGTAAGCGCTGCCTTCATCGCCGAAGACGTCGCCCCAGCCACCGACGCGCACCTGCTGTGCCCCAGGATCGTTGCGGCTGGCCCAGGCCATCGACCCGGTGCCGGCCAATATCAGGACGCCGGCCGACGCCCCGATGAATGCGCCGTCGAAGGCGATCCGCACGTCGTTTTCCACTGTTACCGGACACCGCAGCGACTGCTGGGCAATGTCGTGCTGGACGATTGAGCATTCGCTCAGTTCGCCATGCAATGGCAATCCCAGTACCGCAGCCACCAGCGGCAGCTCAGCGGCGGACTGCAACAGCGCGCTCAATTGAGCTTGCCAGTCGTTATTGGCAATCGGGTCGAGCCCGTTGGCCGTTTCAAGTTTCAGCACCTGGCCCTGGCGATTGGCGATTGCCAAAAGTGTTTTCGAGCCCCCGCTGTCCAGTCCCAGAATGCACTCGTTCATGCCTTGAGATCCTCAACGGCAACCGTCTGGCTGGAGGCCTTCAACAGCGTGCAACCCAATTCCTTGAGCTTCGCTCGCCAGCGGGTCGGCAGCAGCTCATCACTGATGACTGTGAGTGAAGGGCTCAGCGGGGCCACGCGATAAGTGAGGCGTTGATCGAACTTGCTCGAATCGGCCAACAGCAAGGTGCTACCGGCCCGGGCCAACATCTTCTGATTCAGCTGCGCTTCGCTGGCGTCGAGACTGTAGATGCAAGCATCCGGAGCGATGGCGCCAGCACCCAGAAACAGCTGGTCGAACCACAGGTTCTCAATCATCGCTTCAGCCAGCGCACCTACCATCGAGGCATTTTCGGCACGCAATTGCCCACCGAGCAGAACGATGGTGATGCCCGGAGTATTCATCAGCAGCTGCGCAACATTCAGGCAATTGGTGAACACCGACAGTGGCAGCGGATCCAGGCGCAGGCGCCGGGCGAGCTGCAATACGGTGGTGCCGGCGTCGAGGAAGATGGTCGAGCCCGGGACAATCTGCTCGTAAGCCACTTCGGCAATGGCGCGTTTGGCGAACAGATTCTGGTTTTCCCGCAGGTCAAACGCCACTTCAACGCCAGCACTTTTGGCAATGCGCGCACCACCGTGGGTGCGATGGATCGTGCCGTCTGCTTCCAGGCTCAGCAAGTCGCGGCGAACCGTCGCCAGAGAGGCGTCCGCAATATCGGCAATGGTCTGGATGGTGCTTTCACCATGGCTGTAGAGGTGCTGACAGATCAGCGAGAGTCGCTCGTCTTTGGTCACTGTTGGTGCTCACTAGTGATTCATTGAATGGAAATATAGCGTCTAAAAAATCACTGTCAATCAAAAATATGATTGATCTTGATCGTTTCGTTCTCGTAAGGTTGCCTTTCAACGTCAATCGAGAGGCAGGCCATGCAGACGCATTATCTTCAGAAACTGGCGCAGGCTCACGCACAAGGTGTGCCGTCAGGCATCACCTCCCTATGCTCGGCGCACGCTTTGGTCATCGAAGCGGCTTTGCGCGAAGCGCAGGCATACTCAGGCCCGGTGTTGATCGAGGCAACCTGTAATCAAGTCAATCATGAGGGCGGCTACACCGGCATGACCCCGGCGGACTTTCGCCAGTTTGTTTCCGGCATCGTCGAGAAGGTGGGGTTTGCTCCTGAGCGTCTGATTCTGGGCGGAGATCATCTGGGGCCCAACCCCTGGAAAGATCTGCCTGCCGATCAAGCGATGAGCAACGCGGAGAAAATGCTGGAGGCGTACGCACGGGCGGGCTTTTCCAAGATCCATCTCGACGCCAGCATGGCGTGTGCGGGTGAAACCGATCCTTTGCCGGGCTCGTTGATCGCTGAGCGCGCAGCACGCCTGGCAGCCGTGGTCGAACAAACGGTGAGTAACGCCGGCCTGCCGCTGCCGGTTTATGTCATCGGCACTGAAGTGCCAGTGCCGGGTGGCGCGCTGGAAAAGGTCGAGGACTTGCAGGTCACCACGCCTGAAGCGGCACGCGAAACGCTTGAGTTGCATCGTACGGCCTTCAGCGCCCTCGGCCTGGAGAGCGCCTTCGCACGGGTGGTCGGGTTGGTGGTTCAGCCTGGCGTCGAGTTCGGCAATGAAAATGTGGTGACCTACGAACCGGAGAAGGCGCGCACCCTCAGCGCGGTTTTGCAGCTTGAGCCGCAGGTCGTATTCGAGGCTCATTCCACCGATTACCAGCCGGCCTCGGCACTGACTCACCTGGTCCGTGACGGTTTTGCAATCCTCAAGGTTGGCCCCGGCCTGACGTTCGCGTTACGCGAGGCGCTGTATGCACTTGATCAAATCGCAGTCACGATGAATTTGCTGCCGGAGCAGCAACAATTGCCTCGCGTCATGGAAACGCTGATGCAGGCGCAACCGCATTACTGGAACAAGTATTACCGGGGCGATGAGTCAGCGCTGGGTCTGCAACGCCACTTCAGCTACAGCGACCGGATTCGCTATTACTGGCCCTTCGAGGCTGCCACCAAAGCGGTCGACGCGCTGTTTCTGGCGTTGGGCGACAAATCCATCCCCGATACGCTGGTGAGCCAATACTTGCCGCATTTATATCCGCAAGTGGCGAACGGTCTGGGGGATAGCTCGGCGAGGGGATTGGTCATGGCGGCGATAGCCCATGTTTTACAACACTATCGCGCCGCCTGTAGAGCCACAGATTTTTAACGCCAGCTCGGGGTCAAGGATGACCTTTATTCAAGCCGTGTGAAGACCACTGCGTTCGAGCGATTTCCTGTCGCAACCTGAAAATCAGAAATTATTTATTGAAAAAATCCGCATGAGGACTACTCTCTGTAAAACGGTTTAGTAAAACGTTTTACTAAAAATAAAAAAACCATCGAGAACATTATGAATCTGACCCGTCGTCGTTTCGTTCAGTCGGCAGCCCTGGGCGCCGCTGCGTTATCTCTGCCAACCTTTAGCCGCGCTGCGACTCCCGTGCTGCGACTGTCTTCCACCATGCCGTCCGATCAGAACTCGGCGCATTTTCTGTTTTACCAGCGCTTTGCCGAGAATCTCCAACAAGCCTTGGGCGACAAAGTGCGCATCGATTTCTTTGCCAATGGCCAGTTGGGCAAGGAAGCCGACGTGGTGCAGCAGGTGCGTCTGGGGTCGATCGACATGATGGTCACCGGCAGTTCGATCTGGGCGACAGCGTTGCCTGAGTTAGCGTTGCTCGACCTTGGCTTTCTGTTCGACAGCTATGCCCATGTGGCCAAGGCAGTGGATAACGGCGTCGGCGACATCTACAACAAGTTGCTGCAGGAACGGACCGGTTGTTCGGTCATCGGCTGGGGCTCGCATTTCAGCGCGCGCAGTGTCTACACCAAGCCGCCGATCAAGGACCTGGCGGCCATGAAGAACGTCAAGCTGCGGGTATTGCCGACTCAGGCGTTCATCGAGACCTTCAAGCTGCTGGGCGCGATTCCTACCCCGATTGCGTTCAACGAGGTTTACACCGCCGTGCAGACCGGCGTCGTGGAAGGCTTCGAACACGATGCCGCCAGCGTGCTGGCCAACAAACTCGATGAAGTGGTGCGCAATTGCTGGCAAACCAATCACTTGTTCAGCCCGTGCATCGCCGTGATCGGCAAGCGTGGCCTGGCCAAGATTCCTGCTGACCTGCAACCGGCGTTTATCGCCGCCGCCCGGGACGCCAGCATCCACCAGCGCGAAACCGCGAAAATCAAGGGCGTTGAAGCGGTTGCCGCACTGGCCAAATCGGGCATGACCTTCTTCCCGATGGCGGACAGCGAGCGTGACGTCACCCGGCAGCTGATGCGCGAAAAACTCTGGGTGCCGTTCACTCAAAGTAACCCCGTCACGGCCCCGGTGCTGGCGGCCATCGAAGCGTCACGGAGTTGATCGCGGCTCACACAGGGTGCCGCGACTTCCATTGCGCAGCTATCGACAATAACAATCAGAGATACCCGTGATGAACCCATCCTTGAGCGTCACCGCTGCAGCGGATCAACCTGGGCAGGAAAGCCCGCTGGACGCTGCGGGCCTGCTCGTACCCACTCAGGAGTGGGGATTCAATAACCGGGCGGCCAGCGGTCGACTGCTCGCCACGCTGTGCACCTTCACCGAACGTCTCTGCGCCGTGGTGTTGGCGGTGGACGTGGCGGTGGTGTTCGCCTCGGTGATTCTGCGTTACTTCGTCCACCAGCCAGTGGATTGGGCAGAGGAGGTCGCACGTGGCTTGATGGTCATGCTGGTGTTCCTCGGCGGTGCCACGGTGCTCGCCCGAGGCAAGCACGTGCATGTCGATTTCTTTCGCGCCTTGTTGCCCGCTGGCTGGCAGCAAGTCGCGTTGCAGATCGGCGGCTGGGCGGTCGCGGGAACAGCGGCGGGGCTGGCATTCTCTTCCTGGTTGCTGCTTGAGGATTCGGCCAATGTTTCAACGCCCATGGGGCTGCCGCAGTGGTTGAATGTATTGCCGGTGTTCGTCGGCGCGCTGCTGACGACCGTCGTCGGCGTTGCCAATGCCGTCAATGGCGCAACGCGCAGTACATGGTTGAGCCTGTTGGGTTGCATTGTCGTCAGCGCCGCCGTCTGGGGCTGGAACAGCCAATTTGAAGCCTTCGCCCTGCAACCCTGGACGCTGCTGCTGTTGGGCTTCGTCGGCGGATTGCTGGTCGGCGTGCCAATCGCCTTTGTTTTGGCCATGTGCGCGCTGTTGTATTTCATGGGCGACCCGTCGTTGCCGATGGTCATCTACTCCCAGCAAGTCATGGCGGGCATGGATCACTTCGTGTTGCTGGCGATTCCGTTCTTCGTCCTGGCAGGGCTGGTGATGGAGGTCAACGGCATGTCCGCACGCCTGATCGAGTTGCTCGTCAGGGTCTTTGGACGCGTGCGCGGCTCGATGAACCTGATCACTATTCTGGCGACGGCGTTCTTTTCCGGCGTGTCCGGCTCGAAGCTGGCGGATATCGCCGCCGTGGGCGGCATCGTCGTTCCCGCCGTGCGCCGCACGCGTCAGGATCCCAACGAAACCGCAGCCGTCCTGGCGGCCTCCGGGGTGATGGCAGAAACCATTCCACCGTGCATCAACATGATCATCATGGGCTTTGTCGCCAATATCTCCATTGGCGGGCTGTTCCTGGCCGGGATCGTGCCTGCTGTGGTGCTGGCCATGGGCTTGGCGACCCTGGCGGTGATCTTCGGGCGCAAGGTGGATCCCAACGAAGCGTTTCCCCTGCGTACGCCGTTGCTACGGCTGATGGGCGGCGCGCTGGTGGCGCTGATCATGGTGGCAATGATCGGCAAGGGCGTGACGTCCGGTGTCGCGACCTCCACTGAAGTGTCGGCCTTCGCCGTGGTCTACGCGCTGCTGGTCGGTGGCGTGACTTTCCGCGAGCTGACGCCTCGGGCAATTGCCGCGCTGTTCGTGCGTTCGGCAGCGATGGCCGCCGGCATTCTGTTCATTATTGCTGCTGCGTCCAGCGTGGCGTTCGCGCTGACAATCCTGCAGATA
>Ga0247812_10001457_pt1 | contig 13421 bp, 10 predicted proteins | sample UWRJL149409B1_FD_178011 | JGI IMG/M metagenome (GOLD analysis project Ga0247812, IMG submission 178011) | Plant litter microbial communities from Arlington Agricultural Research Station in Wisconsin, United States - UWRJ-L149-409B-1 | ecosystem: Environmental > Terrestrial > Plant litter >...
TGGACGTGGGCTACGCCTACCAGGACAACTCCAAGCGTCCGCTGAACAAGGATTTCGTGCTCAACGCCGAGCGTTATCAGGGCGCCAGTGTGTTGCTGGCCCGTGAGAACTTCGGTTGTGGTTCCAGCCGTGAACACGCGCCGTGGGCCCTGGAAGAATACGGTTTCCGTAGCATTATCGCGCCGAGCTATGCCGACATCTTCTACAACAACAGCTTCAAGAACGGCTTGCTGCCGATCATCTTGAGTGACGCTGAGGTTGATGAGCTGTTCCAGCAGGTTGAAGCGAATCCTGGCTACGAGTTGACGGTCGACCTGCAAGCCCAGACCGTGACCCGGCCGGATGGCAAGGTCTACAGCTTTGAGCTGGATGAATTCCGCAAGCATTGCCTGGTGAATGGTCTGGACGACATCGGCCTGACGTTGCAGGACCACGAGGCGATTGCGACGTTTGAAGGCAAGCACCGGGCGAGTCAGCCTTGGTTGTTTCGTGACGCGTAAATTTGCGTAAGGCGTGATGACGTCATCGCCAGCGGGCTGGCTCCCACATTGGATTTGCGGTGTTCACAAAACCCTGTGGGAGCTGGCTTGCCAGCGATGAGGCCCGACCAGGCAACACAAGGCTTAAACCCAAAAGGAAATCCCCATGACCAGCACCGCCCACAGTCAGGTTGTACAAAAGCAATTCGGTGAACAGGCCTCCGCCTACTTGAGCAGCGCCGTACACGCTCAAGGCACCGAATTCGCGCTGCTACAGGCCGAACTGGCAGGGCAGGGCGATGCACGGGTGCTGGACGTGGGTTGCGGCGCCGGTCACGTGAGTTTTCACGTCGCCTCGCTGGTCAAGGACGTGGTGGCTTATGACCTGTCGCAGCAGATGCTCGACGTGGTGGCCGGTGCTGCTGCTGACCGGGGCTTGAGCAACGTGTCGACGGTCCTTGGCGCTGCGGAACGCCTGCCGTTCGCCGACGGTGAATTCGACTTCGTCTTCAGTCGCTACTCCGCGCACCACTGGAGCGATCTGGGGTTGGCGTTGCGCGAAGTCCGTCGGGTACTGAAGCCGGGTGGCGTGGCAGCGTTCATCGATGTGTTGTCACCAGGTAGCCCGCTGTTCGACACTTACCTGCAAAGCGTCGAAGTACTGCGCGACACCAGCCATGTGCGCGACTATTGCGCCGGTGAGTGGTTGCGTCAGGTCAGTGAGGCGGGGTTGCATACCCGCAGCACCACCCGCCAACGTCTGCGCCTGGAATACAACTCCTGGGTCGAACGCATGCGCACGCCACAGGTGATGCGCGCGGCGATCCGCGAGTTGCAGCAGTCGATGGGCAACGAAGTGCGCGAATATTTTGAGATTGAGGCCGATGGTTCGTTTAGTACCGATGTGCTGGTTCTGTTTGCAGAACGCTAAGCACTGAACGATAGCCACCGGACGATAGAATTTTTCCGGGTGCGCCCAAGGGGTGCACCGACTGATGACATGAGGAAAGCATGAGCAAGCAGATTCTGATTCTCCCAGGTGACGGTATTGGCCCGGAAATCATGGCCGAAGCGGTCAAGGTGCTGGAGCTGGCTAACGACAAGTACAGCCTGGGCTTTGAATTCAGCCACGACGTGATCGGCGGCGCGGCCATCGACAAACACGGCGTGCCGCTGGCCGACGAAACCCTGGAGCGTGCCCGCGCGGCTGACGCTGTGTTGCTGGGCGCCGTGGGCGGCCCGAAATGGGACACCATCGAGCGTGACATCCGTCCAGAGCGCGGTCTGCTGAAAATCCGTGCGCAATTAGGCCTGTTCGGCAACCTGCGTCCGGCGATCCTCTACCCGCAACTGGCCGACGCCTCCAGCTTGAAGCCGGAAATCGTTTCCGGTCTGGATATCCTGATCGTTCGCGAGCTGACCGGCGGCATCTACTTCGGCGCGCCACGCGGTACACGCACTCTGGAAAACGGCGAGCGTCAGTCTTACGACACGCTGCCTTACAGCGAAAGCGAAATCCGCCGTATCGCCCGTGTCGGTTTCGACATGGCCATGGTGCGCGGCAAGAAGCTGTGCTCGGTGGACAAGGCCAACGTGCTGGCATCCAGCCAACTGTGGCGTGAAATCGTCGAAGAAGTGGCCAAGGATTACCCGCAAGTCGAACTGAGCCACATGTATGTCGACAACGCCGCGATGCAACTGGTGCGCGCACCCAAGCAGTTCGACGTGATCGTGACCGACAACCTGTTCGGCGACATCCTGTCTGACCAGGCTTCCATGTTGACCGGGTCCATTGGCATGCTGCCGTCGGCGTCCCTGGACACCAACAACAAGGGCATGTACGAGCCGTGCCACGGTTCGGCGCCGGACATCGCAGGCAAAGGCATTGCCAACCCGTTGGCGACCATTTTGTCGGTGTCGATGATGCTGCGTTACAGCTTCAACCAACAGGCTGCCGCTGATGCCATCGAGCAAGCCGTGAGCCGGGTTCTGGATCAAGGCCTGCGTACCGGTGACATCTGGTCGACGGGTTGCACTAAGGTCGGTACGCAGGAAATGGGCGACGCAGTAGTCGCCGCGCTGCGGAATCTGTAATCTCTCGGGCCCGCTGCCACTTTCAACGTCGAAAGCAGCGGCCCACTTTTTAAAGAAGGTGTAGTTGCGATGAAACGTGTAGGTCTGATCGGTTGGCGCGGTATGGTCGGTTCCGTGCTCATGCAGCGGATGCTGGAAGAGCAGGATTTCGATCTTATTGAGCCGGTGTTTTTCACCACTTCCAATGTCGGTGGCCAAGGCCCGTCCGTGGGCAAGGATATTGCGCCGCTCAAGGACGCTTACAGCATTGAAGAGCTGAAGACCCTCGACGTGATCCTGACCTGCCAGGGTGGCGACTACACCAGCGAAGTCTTCCCGAAACTGCGCGAAGCTGGCTGGCAGGGTTACTGGATCGACGCCGCTTCCAGCCTGCGCATGCAGGATGACGCGGTGATCGTGCTGGACCCGGTAAACCGCAAGGTTATCGACCAGCAGCTCGATGCGGGCACCAAGAACTACATCGGCGGCAACTGCACCGTCAGCCTGATGTTGATGGGCCTTGGCGGACTGTTCGAAGCCGGTCTGGTGGAGTGGATGAGCGCCATGACGTATCAGGCGGCCTCCGGTGGCGGCGCGCAGCACATGCGTGAGCTGATCAAGCAAATGGGTGTGACCCACGGCGCTGTCGCCGATCAATTGGCGGATCCTGCCAGCGCGATCCTCGACATCGACCGTCGTGTGGCCGAAGCCATGCGCCGCGACGCCTACCCGACCGAAAACTTCGGTGTTCCGTTGGCCGGCAGCCTGATCCCGTGGATCGACAAGGAACTGCCGAACGGTCAGAGCCGCGAAGAGTGGAAGGCTCAGGCCGAGACCAACAAGATACTGGGTCGTTTCAAGAACCCGATTCCGGTCGACGGTATCTGCGTGCGCATCGGCGCCATGCGTTGCCACAGCCAGGCGCTGACCATCAAGCTGAACAAAGACGTGCCGATTGCCGACATCGAAGGGCTGATAAGCCAGCACAACCCATGGGTCAAGCTGGTGCCGAACAACCGTGAGATGAGCATGCAGGAGCTGAGCCCGACAAAGGTCACCGGCACCTTGAATGTACCGGTTGGCCGTCTGCGCAAGCTGAACATGGGTTCGCAATTCGTCGGTGCCTTCACCGTCGGCGACCAGCTGTTGTGGGGCGCGGCCGAACCGCTGCGTCGCATGCTGCGGATTCTGCTTGAGCGTTGATCGATTGATGCAATGAAAGAGCCCGTGCCTTGAAAGAGGTGCGGGTTTTTTTATGTCTGAAGTTTCCCGGTAGTCTGGTCTGGCCTCATCGCTGGCAAGCCAGCTCCCACAGGTTTTAGGGTGTACCCGGTTTTGTGCTTGAAACCGTTCACTGTGGGAGCTGGCTTGCCAGCGATGGGGCCTTTACGGGCACCGTCGAATTGCCTGCATCCCCACCACCCGGTAAAGTGCCGCTCCCCCCGTTTCGCCAGAGGTAAAACCATGAGCCAGACCCTTGATATTGCCGTGATCGGCGCGACCGGTACTGTCGGCGAAACGCTTGTGCAGATTCTCGAAGAGCGCGACTTCCCGGTGGGCAACCTGCACCTGCTTGCCAGCAGCGAATCCGCCGGGCATTCGGTACCATTTCGCGGCAAGAACGTACGTGTGCGCGAAGTCGATGAGTTCGACTTCAGCAAGGTCCAGCTGGTGTTCTTCGCCGCCGGTCCCGCGGTCACTCTCAGCTTCGCCTCGCGCGCCACGGCGGCCGGCTGCTCGCTGATCGATCTGTCCGGCGCGTTGCCCGCCGACCAGGCGCCGCAAGTCGTGCCTGAGGCCAATGGCGATATCCTCGTCGGGATGAAAAAGCCTTTCCAGGTCAGCAGCCCAAGTCCTTCGGCCACCACCCTGGCCGTGCTGCTGGCGCCGTTGCTCAGCATCATCGACCTGCAACGTATCAATTTGACGGCGAGTCTGGCGGTATCAGCCCAGGGTCGTGAAGCCGTGACTGAACTGGCCCGGCAAACCGCCGAGCTGCTGAATGTGCGTCCGCTGGAGCCGACGTTCTTTGATCGGCAGATGGCGTTCAACCTGCTGGCTCAGGTCGGCAAGCCGGATGAACAGGGCCATACCTTGCTGGAAAAACGCCTGGTTCGCGAAGTGCGTCAGGTGTTGGCGCTGCCTTCGTTAAAGATTTCCGTTACGTGCATTCAAGCGCCGGTGTTTTTTGGCGATAGCTTTAGTGTGACCCTGCAGTCTTCGCGTGAAGTCGACCTGGCGAAAGTCAACGCGGCCCTCGAAGACGCGCCAGGCATCGAACTGGTAGAAGCTGGCGATTACCCGACAGCGGTGGGCGACGCGGTAGGGCAGGATGTGGTGTACGTCGGTCGGGTCCGCCGGGGAATCGACGACCCGTCGGAACTTAATGTCTGGCTGACGTCAGATAACGTACGCAAAGGTGCCGCGCTCAATGCTGTGCAGGTGGCTGAATTGTTGATAAAAGACCTAGCGTAAAAGATACTTGGTAACAATTTGTCGACTGAATCTGGCCGGGCGCTATGCTTGGCCGAAGTGCTGATCGCGAGTCACCCTTCGGGGCTTCGCGTGGCAAGAAAGAAAAGATCGCGCGCGACGACCCTTCGCCGCCGCGCGCAATGCCTTACGGCAGCGACTATCAACACCTTCTCGCTGGCCGAGGAATGTTCAAACAAAGGATGAGGCTATGGTTCAAGTTCGCAAACTGGTGTTAGCAATAGCGGCCGCCTCGGCGCTGTCCTCCGGTGTGGCGCATGCCCTCGGGCTCGGGGAGCTGACCCTGAAGTCGACGCTGAACCAGCCGCTGGTGGCGGAAATCGAGCTTCTTGATGTCAAGGAACTCACTGCTGCTGAAGTGGTGCCGAGCCTGGCCTCACCCGAAGATTTCGCCAAGGCCGGTGTCGACCGCCAGGCGTTTCTCAACGACCTGACCTTTACGCCGGTGCTCAACCCCGGCGGTAAAAGTATCCTGCGTGTGACATCCAGCAAGCCACTGTCCGAACCGATGGTGAAATTCCTGGTTCAGGTCATGTGGCCAAGCGGTCGTTTGATGCGCGATTACAGCGTGTTGCTCGATCCCTCCAAATTCTCGCCGCAGACCGCTGACGCGGCTGCTCAGCCTGCACCGACGCAAACTGTCGCTGCACCGGTCACCGGCGCGACCAAACCCGCCCAGTACACCACCACGCCGCGCGATACTTTGTGGGAAATCGCTGCGAAGGCGCGTAATGGCGGTTCGATTCAGCAGACCATGCTGGCCATCCAGGCACTGAACCCGGATGCCTTTATCGATGGCAACATCAACCGGTTGAAAACCGGTCAGGTGCTGCGTCTGCCGGATCAGGCGCAAAGCACCAATCTGCCGCAACCTAAAGCCATCGCCGAAGTCGCCGCACAGAACACCGCCTGGCGTCAGGGCCGTCGCTATGTACCCAAGGCGGGCGCTGGCCAGCAACAACTGGATGCCACTAACCGTCCTCGCGGTGACGGCGCGACCTCGCAAGCTCCCAAGGACAACTTGAGCCTGGTCTCGGCCGAGACGGGCAAGCCCGGTGCCAAAGGCGCTGCGGGCGATGCGAAGAAATTGAGCAACAAGCTGGCGGTGACCCAGGAAAGCCTCGACACGACCCGTCGTGACAACGCCGAACTGAAAAGCCGCATGACCGATCTGCAAAGTCAGCTGGACAAGCTGCAACGCCTGATTGAACTGAAGAACAACCAATTGGCCAAGTTGCAGGCTGAGGGCGCTGCAGACGCTCCGGTGGATGAGGCTGCCGCGCCCGCCATGTCGGCGGAACTGGCGTCCAGTCCGGCGGCTGCGACGCCTGCTGAAGCCGTGCCGACTGCACCGGTGACGCCAGCGCCGGAGGCGGCGGTACCCGAGGCCGCGCCGGCACCTGCCGAGAAGCCTGTCGAGCCGACGCCGGTTAAAACCACTGACGATCAGAAATTCAATGAGCTGCTGACCAATCCATGGTTGCTGGGCATGGTCGGCGGTGGTGCAGTCATCCTGCTGCTTCTGTTGCTGTTACTGGCCCGTCGGCGCAAAGCTCAACAGGAGGCTGAAAAGCATCTGCGCATGGCTCGCGCATTGTCCGAGGAGCAGGAATTCTCGGTCGATCACGATTTGCCGGAAAGCAGTTTCGAAGGCCTGGAAGTTCCGCCTGCAAGCGTGAAGCTCGCCACGGCGCCGGCTGTAGAGCCGACTCCAGCGCCTGTGCCTGTGCCTGCACCGGCGCCAGTGATCGCTCCGGTCATCGTAACGCCACCGATCGCAGCGCCGCTGATCTCGCCAGCCGCCGAGCACAATGATGATGTGTTGGGCCGGGCGCAGTCGCACATTGCTGCCGGTCGCCTGAATCAGGCCGCCGCGATACTGGAAGATGGCATCAAGCAGGAGCCGCAACGCAGTGATTTGCGCTTGAAGCTGATGGAAGTCTACGGGCAGCAGGGCGATCGCGATGCGTTCGTCGCCCAGGAGCGCAAGCTGATTGCCAACGGCGACAACTTCGCTCAGGTCGAGCAGTTGAAAAGCCGCTTCCCGGCCATGGCGCTCGTGGCGGCGGGTGGTATCGGCGCTGCGGCTATCGCAGCGCAAATGGATGCCCAGTACGTCAAGGACCTGATGCTGGACGAGCCAGAAGCGCCTGCGCCAGTGGTGCCGGCTGATGACAACTTTGATCATGACTTCGACTTGAGCCTGGATGATCTGGAAGCCGCTTCTCCGGCCGTCGTTTCTCCCGAAGCGGAGCCCGTGGAAGAGCTGGACGCATTCCCGTCTGACGATGACCTGAGCTTTGAGTCGGTGTTGCAGCAGCAGACTGACATCAAGGAAAACCTCGACGACCTGTCTGATTTTGATCTGGACATGGACCTCGGGGGTGAAGCTTCGCCAGCCACGTTGGCCGAAGATGATTTCCTGCTGAACCTGGACGACGATGCCAAGGATCTGCCGGTTGCCGAAGCGCCGACCGTCCCGGAAGTAGCACTGGACGATCTGGAGTTGCCGGCCGACTTCGACCTGTCGCTGGCGGACGAAATGGACGCCCCCGTCGCTGCCGACGATTTGTCCGCCAAGCCGGACGACTTCAGCGCGGAGCTCGACCGCCTGTCCCAGGACATCAGCGGGCCGACCTTTTCAGCGGAAGACGCCATGGCTTCCGCCGCTGACGAGCCTGAGTTCGACTTCCTTTCCGGTACCGACGAAGTGGCGACCAAACTCGATCTGGCCCAGGCCTACATCGACATGGGCGACAACGACGGTGCGCGGGACATCCTTAACGAGGTGGTGACCGAGGGTGATGACGGGCAGAAGAGCGAAGCAAAGGAGATGTTGTCGCGTCTGGCGTGAATGCTCGGTAAGTCGTAAAGAGAACGGCAGCCCATTGGGGCTGCCGTTTTTGTTTCTGCCGGGAGTGCGAGGGTGGTGGTGGGATGGTCATCGTCGGAATGCCGCCCAGACCAAGCCCGCTCCCACAGTGATTTGCGCTGTTCACAAAACCTGTGGGAGCGGGCTTGCCCGCGATGAGGCCCTGACATTCAACATCGTGTCGACAGTTGCACTGGCTTCCACGTCCCGCCGCCTTATAATGCCCGCCTTTGCGTACATCAGCAGGCTGTCACCCCTTGGCAAATATAGATAATCCTGCCGCCGAAATGGCGGCCGACGGCTTTTTCCGGATCGCGTTGGGCGTTGAATACAAAGGCTCGCGTTATCGCGGCTGGCAGCGTCAGGCCTCCGGCGTGCTCACCGTGCAGGAAACCCTGGAAAAGGCGTTGTCGAAAGTCGCCGACTCGCCTGTCTCGCTGCTCTGCGCCGGTCGCACTGACGCCGGCGTGCACGCATGCGGACAGGTGGTGCATTTCGACACGCAGGTCGAGCGCTCGATGAAAGCCTGGGTCATGGGGGCCAACATCAACTTGCCCCACGACATCAGTGTCAGCTGGGCCAAGGCCATGCCGGCGGATTTTCATGCGCGGTTCAAAGCCATTGCCCGGCGCTATCGCTACGTGATCTACAACGATCAGATCCGTCCGGCGCACTTGAACGATGAAATCACCTGGAACCACCGGCCCCTGGACGTCGACCGTATGGCCGAGGCGGCGCAGTATCTGGTGGGTACCCATGACTTCAGCGCTTTCCGCGCGGGTCAGTGCCAGGCCAAGTCGCCGATCAAGGAACTTCATCACCTGCGAGTCACTCGCCACGGCAAGATGATCGTGCTGGACATCCGTGCCAGCGCGTTCCTGCACCACATGGTGCGCAACATTGCCGGCGTGCTGATGACCATCGGTGCCGGCGAGCGCCCGGTGGAGTGGATGAAAGAGGTGCTGGAGAGCCGGATCCGTCGTTCTGGCGGGGTGACCGCGCATCCTTTCGGCTTGTATCTGGTGCAGGTTGAATACCGCGACGAGTTCGAATTGCCGCAGCGTTACATTGGCCCGCACTTCTTGACCGGTTTCACCGAACTTGACGGCTGACGCCCTCGAACGCATTTGTTACCATCCGGGACTTTCTCGGATTTGCCTTGGGGTTCTATCGACATGTCAGCCGTTCGCAGCAAGATTTGCGGGATTACCCGCATAGAAGATGCGTTGGCAGCGGTAGAGGCCGGGGCAGATGCGATCGGATTCGTCTTCTATGCAAAAAGCCCGCGTGCCGTGACGTTTCAGCAAGCGCGGGACATTATCAAGGCGCTGCCGCCGTTCGTGACCACCGTGGGATTGTTTGTCAACGCCAGCCGTTGCGAGTTGGGCGAACTGCTCGACGCCGTGCCGCTGGATCTGTTGCAGTTTCATGGTGATGAAACGGCGGCGGATTGTGAAGGCTGGCACCGTCCGTATATCAAGGCGCTGCGGGTCAAGGCCGGTGACGACATTGCGGCCGCTTGCGATGCCTTTCCGAGTGCCAGCGGTATCCTGCTGGATGCCTACGTCGAGGGCGTGCCTGGGGGAACCGGGGAAGCGTTCGACTGGTCTCTGATACCTCAAGGGTTGAGCAAACCGATCATTTTGGCGGGTGGCCTGACACCGGACAACGTTGCCGAAGCGATTGCGCGGGTCCGGCCTTACGCGGTCGACGTCAGTGGCGGGGTAGAGGCGAGCAAGGGAATCAAGGATCACGCAAAGGTTCAGGCGTTCATCAAGGCAGTACGCGGCACGTTGATGTGACGGCTGGCACACTGCCGCCGTCCACAGGCATGGCTGAGGGTTTTTGGGTGGTACGCAGGTCACGTTTGCTGATCCGGCCACCCAGTCGATCATCGCCGCACATATGAATTTAGCTCAAGGGCATACGCGGGGCTGCGAACCAAAGTGTTCGAGCCGCCGGTACTGGAGAAAGAAAGCATGAGCAACTGGTTAGTAGACAAACTGATCCCTTCGATCATGCGTTCCGAGGTCAAGAAGAGCTCGGTGCCTGAAGGTCTGTGGCACAAATGCCCGTCTTGCGAGGCTGTGCTGTATCGTCCGGAGCTGGAAAAGACCCTGGACGTTTGCCCCAAGTGCAATCACCACATGCGTATCGGCGCCCGCGCCCGTATCGACATTTTCCTCGACGCTGAAGGCCGTGCCGAACTGGGCGCCGAGCTGGAGCCCGTCGACCGTCTGAAATTCCGTGACGGCAAGAAGTACAAGGATCGCCTGACCGCCGCACAGAAAGCGACCGGCGAAAAAGATGCCCTGATCTCCATGAGCGGTACGCTGCTGGGCATGCCGGTCGTGGTGTCGGCTTTCGAATTCTCCTTCATGGGCGGTTCGATGGGTGCCATCGTCGGTGAGCGCTTTGTACGCGCTGCCAACTACGCACTGGAAAACAAATGCCCGATGATCTGCTTCGCGGCCTCCGGCGGCGCGCGGATGCAAGAAGCCTTGATCTCCCTGATGCAAATGGCCAAGACCTCCGCGGTGCTGGCGCGTCTGCGTGAAGAAGGCATTCCGTTCATCTCGGTACTGACTGACCCTGTCTACGGCGGTGTTTCCGCCAGTCTGGCGATGCTGGGCGATGTGATCGTCGGCGAACCGAAAGCCCTGATCGGCTTTGCCGGTCCGCGCGTCATCGAACAGACCGTGCGTGAAAAATTGCCGGAAGGCTTCCAGCGCAGCGAATTCCTGCTCGAACACGGCGCGATCGACATGATCATTCACCGTCAGGAGCTGCGTCCGCGTCTGGGCAACCTGCTGGCACAGATGATGGGCCTGCCGACGCCTAAGTTCGTTGCTGCACCTATCGAGCCAATCGTGGTTCCGCCGGTGCCTGCCAACATATGACCCAACGTACCCTTGGCGAGTGGCTCGCCTACCTTGAGCAGTTGCACCCTTCGGCCATCGACATGGGCCTGGAGCGCTCGCAACAGGTAGCGTCCCGCATGGGACTGGGCAAGCCGGCGCCTCGGGTGATTACGGTCACCGGCACCAACGGCAAGGGTTCTACCTGCGCATTCGTGGCTTCGTTGCTACGGTCGCAAGGCCTGAACGTCGGTGTCTACAATTCTCCGCACCTGCTGCGTTATAACGAGCGGGTGCAGGTCAACGGCGTTGAAGCAACCGACGCCGAACTGTGCGAAGCCTTTGCTGCAGTCGAGGCGGGCCGCGGCGACACTTCCCTGACGTACTTCGAAATGGGCACCCTGGCGGCGTTCTGGCTGTTTCAACAGGCCGGGCTTGACGCGGTGGTGCTGGAAGTCGGTCTGGGCGGGCGTCTGGATACAGTCAACGTGGTGGATGCCGACATGGCACTGGTCACCAGCATCGGCGTCGATCATGCCGACTATCTGGGTGATACCCGGGAATCCGTGGCGTACGAAAAAGCCGGTATCTTCCGCCAGGGCGCGCCTGCGCTTTGCGGCGATTTGAATCCTCCACAACCTTTGCTTGATAAGGCGCGCGAGCTGGCTTGTCCGTTTTTCCTGCGCGGGCGTGATTTTGATCTGGGTGTGACCGATCATCACTGGCAATGGCGCGGTGTCGACGCTCAAGGGCAGGTGATTGAGCTGCGTGATCTGCCATTGCTTGACCTGCCGATGGAAAACGCCGCGCTGGCGCTGCAGGCTTATCTGCTGATGGACCTGCCGTGGGTGGACGCACAGATTGTCGATGCCCTGAAGGCTACGCGGGTGGTAGGGCGTCTTGATCGCCGTCAGTTCGATTGGCAAGACAAACGCCTGAACCTGTTGCTGGACGTGGGGCATAATCCTCATGCGGCCGAGTACCTGGCTCGTCGACTGGCCAGTCGGCCACCGGCAGGCAAGCGTCTGGCCGTGTTCGGATTGCTGGCGGACAAGGATCTCGATGGTGTTGTGGGCGAGTTGAATGCTAGTGTCCAGCACTGGGCGGTTGCGCCGCTAAATTCGCCCCGGTCACGGCCAGTTGCCGATTTGAACGGGGTGTTGCAGAACCTTGGCGCATCGGTAACGTCCTATGACAGCGTGGCTGCAGCCCTCGATGGGCAGTGTGCATTGGCCACGAGCGACGACGAGATTCTGTTGTTCGGATCATTTTATTGTGTCGCCGAGGCCCTTGAATGGTTGGCCCGGCGCTCCACGGAGGAAGCGGCAAATGGCATTGCTGGATAAAGCCTACAAACAGCGGATGGTCGGTGCCCTGGTTCTAGTGGCACTGGCGGTGATTTTCCTGCCGATGCTGTTTTCGCGTCAGGATGAACAACGCCAGGTGACCGTTGAGGCGCCCGCCGCACCGCAAGCACCTTCGATGCCGCAAGTGCAGGTCGAGCCCGTGGTCGTGCCCGAGCCGCAGACGCTTCCGCAAGAGCCGGTACCGAGCGATGAGGAAATCGCCCAGCAGGAAGAGCCTTCGATGCCTATCGCTCCGACTGCCCCTGTCGCGCCTGCACCTGCTGCCAAACCCGTCGCGCCGGCGCCTGTACCAGCGATGGCGGCCAAGCCAAGCACGCCGCCTGCTCAGCCAATCACCGCGGCCCCTGGCAAACCCGATACCACGCAAAGTCGCGTCGATGCCAATGGCCTGTCGGTCAGTTGGTCGGTGCAACTGGCCAGCCTGTCGAACCGTGCCAGCGCTGAAAGCCTGCAGAAATCCTTGCGCAGCCAAGGCTACAACGCCTACATCCGCACAGCGGACAGCAAGAACCGGGTATTCGTCGGGCCGCTCATTGAGCGCGCAGAAGCCGACCGTTTGCGCGACTTGCTAAGCCGCCAGCAGAACCTCAAGGGTTTTGTAGTGCGCTTCCAGCCCGAGCGCGGTTAAAACGCGCTTATCCCTGTAGCAACAGGCGCGGCCTGCATCCGGCTGTGAAGCAGCCGTCAATCACGCTTGTACGGTGTGCCAGATAGACCTAATTGCCTGATTTTACGGCTGCTGCGCAGCCGGATGCAGGCTTCGCCAGCTGCTACAGGGGCGAGTGCGGTTTCGATAGTAGCTAAAACTATCACCCCGATTTGAAATGCACTGACAATCGCAGCTTACCGATCAGCATGGGCTCTGCTAAAATGCGCCGCCTTATCCGTCTGTAGGCTGCACTGTGCCATTTACCTGGGTTGATTGGGCGATCGTTGCAATAGTCGCCATCTCCGCATTGATCAGTCTGAGCCGCGGCTTCGTCAAAGAAGCATTATCGCTGGTGACCTGGATCATCGCAGGAGTCGTCGCCTGGATGTTCGGTGGTTCATTGTCCGAGTACCTCGCCGGATACATAGAAACGCCATCGGCTCGTGTAATCACGGGCTGTGCCATCATGTTTGTCGCCACGTTAATCGTAGGCGCAATGATCAATTATCTTATCGGCGAGTTGGTTCGCGTCACCGGGCTATCCGGGACCGACCGATTTCTCGGCATGGCCTTCGGCGCAGCGCGTGGCGTGTTGCTGGTGGTCGTGGCGGTCGGGCTGTTGAGCCTGGG
>Ga0247812_10001458_pt1 | contig 13416 bp, 11 predicted proteins | sample UWRJL149409B1_FD_178011 | JGI IMG/M metagenome (GOLD analysis project Ga0247812, IMG submission 178011) | Plant litter microbial communities from Arlington Agricultural Research Station in Wisconsin, United States - UWRJ-L149-409B-1 | ecosystem: Environmental > Terrestrial > Plant litter >...
AGTGCGCGACGAACGGGCAGTCCGGCACGACCCGGTGATCGTTACCGGTGCGAATCTGGGTGAGCGCGCCCTCGACGAGCTGGGCTCCGAGGCCCTTCTCCCGACGCGACTTGTCGACCTCGGTGTGCGTGAGGTGCAGGTCGTTGCCGCTCAGGCGGTAATCGATGTGGCCGGCGTGGTCACCGTCGATGCGCAATTCGTAGCGGTTCTGCTCGGGAACGTGAACAACTTCGGTAGTCATTCATCCACCCTGCCATCGGTTGATCACGATTGTGTCGCTCTGGGCTGTTTCCCATTCTTTTGAGAATGAATCCAACTTAGGCTTGCACCGTGGACGGATGGATCATACTCGGCGTGATCGTCGCCATTGTCGTTCTCGGATGGGTCGCGCAGCACTTCGGCTGGATCGACCTCTCCAATAAGACGCAATCCGGATCGAGTGGTGGCGTGATGGGGATCGGCGACGAGGTCTTCAACCCCACTCGCCATGAGGCGCAGGTCGAGCTCGACCGCCAGACCGTTCTTCCCGCCCCGGCCCCCGTTGCCGGCGATGGCGACAAGGGTGTGTACGGCGGCAAGGTCGAGATCGACCTCGACACGCGTAGATAAGAGAACCTTCGACAGGCTCAGGGAGCGGCGACTGCCTACGCGCTCTCGCGCACGACCATCCGCGTCGGCATGATGCACTGACGCTCGGGGGAGCCACCGCGCAGCAGCTCGAGAAGCATGCTCGCCATCTTCTCGCCCATCTCCACTGACGGCTGGTAGACGGTCGTCAGCTTGATCGCGCCGGCCGTAGCGGCCGGGCTGTCGTCGAACCCGACGACAGCGACATCCGCCGGTATCGATCTCCCGTGCTCGCGCAGCACCGACACCGCTCCGGATGCCATCAGGTCGCTCGCCGCGAACACCGCGTCGATCGTCGGGTCGAGTTCGAGCAGCTCGCGCATTGCTCGCGCGCCGCCGGCCATCGTGAAGTCGCCGTTCGCCTCGAGCACCGGGTCGAGTCCCGCAGCGCGCATCGCCTGCTGAAAACCGTTGGTGCGGTCGACTCCGGCCGGCATGTCGATCGGTCCGCCGATCACCGCGATGCGGCCGCGTCCCTTGTCGATGAGGTACTGCGTTCCCATCCGGGCCGCGGCGACGTTATCGACGTCGACGTAATAGCTCTGCTGCTCGTCGGGGCGTAACGGGCGACCGCCGAACACGACCGGAAGGGTCTCGCCGAGGCTCGCGAGAAAGTTGTTGCTCGAGTGGTGCGACACGACGAGTGCACCGTCGACATTGCCGCCCTGCAGGTACCGGATCGTCTTCTGCGACGGCTCCGACGGACTCGCCAGCTGCAGCGTCAGCACGTAGTCGCTGTCGGCGAGCCCGGTCGTGATGCCCTGCACGATCGCCGAGAAATACGGGTCACCGAAGAACCGCGCGGTGTCCTCGGGCACGACGAGCGCGATCGCCATCGTCTGCCGGTTGGCGAGCGACCGCGCGGCGCGATTGGGCACGTAGTTGAGCGCAGAGATCGCGGCGGTGACGGATGCCACAACCTCCGGGCTCACTTGGCTCGATCCGTTGATCACCCGAGACGCCGTCGACCGCGAGACTCCGGCGGCCGCGGCGACTTCCTCGAGCGTCGGAGCAGGCTTGCGCGTGTGCTGCTCGATGGTCATAGCGCGAGTCTATCCAGTGCGTGACCCGGAGAATCTCGCTACAGACCCCGGGCAGCGATGATGCTGCGGTACTCGATCGCGCTGTCCTTCAGCGTGCGCTCGAGGGTGTCGTAGTCGACTCGCACGATGCCGAATCGCTTGTGGTAGCCCCAGGCCCACTCGAAGTTGTCCATGAGCGACCAGTAGAAGTAGCCGTAGACCGGGGTTCCCCCGTCGATCGCGTCAAGAATCGCATCGAGGTGCAGGCGCAGAAATTCGACCCGGTCGGCGTCGTGTACCGAGCCGTCGGCTTCGACGACGTCGTTGTAGGCCGCGCCATTCTCGGTGACGTAGAGCTTCACGGCATCGCCGGTGTACTCCTTGTGGATGCGGTGCAGCAGTCGCGTGAGTCCCTCCGGCTGTACTTCCCAGTCCATTGCCGTGAGCGGAAGATCGCGCTGGTGCCAGTAGACACCGTCGGCTGCCGGGAACGGCGAACGCTTCGGCCGCTCCGATGGCGCGGCGGTCGACATCTCGATCTTTGCGGGATGCACGCTGACCGCTTCGCCGTGGTAATAATTCACGCCGAGGGCATCGATGGGCGTCGAGATGACCTCGAGGTCGCCCGGCTGCACGTACTTGTCGAAACCGAACTCTGCGACATCCGTCAGCAGGTCTTCCGGGTACGACCCGCGGAAGATCGGGTCGAGGAAGAAGCGGTTGAACTGACCGTCGATGCGGCGCGCAGCGTCGACATCTCCCGCGTCGGTCGGGTCGACCGGGTCGGGAACAGTGAGATTGAGAGTGATGCCGAGCTGCAGCTTGGGGTCGCGCTCGCGCAGGTTCTTCACCGTCAGACCGTGGCCGAGCAGCAGGTGGTGGCCCGCGGCGAGAGCGGCTTCGGGGTCCTGCCGTCCGGGAGCGTGCTCCCCGCCGAGGTAGCTGAGGAACGACGAGCACCACGGCTCATTGAGAGTTGTCCAGGCGTCGATGCGGTCACCGAGCGCGTCGTGCACGTCATTCGCATATTCGGCGAACAGGTAGGCGGTGTCGCGGTTCGCCCAGCCGCCCTTTTCTTCGAGGGCCTGCGGGAGGTCCCAGTGGTAGAGGGTGAGCCACGGCTTGATGTTCTTCTCGAGCAGGCTGTCGACGAGGCGCGAGTAGAAGTCGAGACCCTTCTGGTTGACCGGGCCGCCGTCGGGGCGGATGCGTGCCCACGACGTGGAGAATCGGTAGGTCTGCAGCCCGAGGTCGGCCATGAGCTCGACGTCGGACTCGTAGCGGTGGTAGTGGTCGCAGGCGACGTCGCCGTTGTGGGCGTCGATGACTGCGCCGGGTACGCGTGAGAAGGCATCCCAGATGGAGTCGCGGCGTCCGTCTTCGTGCGCCGCACCCTCGATCTGGTACGCGGCGGTCGCCGTTCCGAACAGAAAGTCCTTCGGAAACTGGCGCGTGGCCGTGGTGGTCGGTGTTACGAATTCCTGGGTCATCCCTTGACCGCTCCTTGCATGATTCCTGAAACGAGCTGCTTGCCCGCGAAGACGAACAGTATGAGTAGCGGGATCGTCGACAGCACAACGCCAGCCAGCACGATCGAGTAGTCCACGAAATAGTTTGCCTGAAGCAGCTGAAGAGCGACAGGAAGGGTCGGGTTATTGCTGTCGAGGATGATGAACGGCCAGAAGAAGTTCGTCCACGTCGCGATGAAGATGAACAGGCCGAGCATTGCGGCGGCAGGCCTCGCCGCCGGCAGTCCGACGTGCCAGAACGTCTGGATCATGCTCGCCCCGTCGATGCGCGCGGCCTCGATGAGCTCGTCGGGCAGCACCTGCGTGAGGTACTGCGTCATCCAGAACACCCCGAACGCCGAGACGAGAGCGGGAAGGATGACCGCGAGCAGCGAGCCGCCGATGTGCAGCCACTGCGTCATCGCGATGAAGAGCGGAACGATTCCGAGCTGCGTCGGCACCGCCATCGTGCCGATCACAAACACCAGCAGCGCCTTGTTGCCGCGAAAGCGCAGCTTCGCGAACGCGTAACCGGCGAGGGTTGAGATCAGAACGACGGAAGCCGCAACCACCGTCGAGACGATGATGCTGTTTCCGACGGCCTTCCAGAAGTTCAGGCCGGGGTTATTTACGACCGCGAGTGCGTTGGCGATGAAGTTGCCGCCGGGGATCCAGTTGATCTCCGGGCGCGAGATGGTCGAGGCGTCGCCCGAGCCGATCAGGTACGACCAGTAGAGCGGGAAGGCCGAGCCGATCAGAACCGCGAGCAGGAAGCCGTAGCCGAGCCAGCCGGGGCGACCGGTCGCTGCCGCCTTTGCCCGGCGACGGGTGTACCAGCCTGCCGTGCGATCGGGAACCTGGCGGCGCTGCTGCACACGCGGCGGTCGGTTCTGCGTTGCGGTCATCGTGCCCTGCTTCCGGAGTTGGCGATTCGCCTGGTGATGAACAGATTGATCAGGCCGACGGCGACGATCACGAGGAACAACAGCCAGGCGACCGCGGCCGCCCTGCCGAAGTTCAGTTCGCCCCAGCCGAGGTTGTACAGGTAGATCGTGAGCGTCAGCCACTGGTTGTCCGCTCCACCCGTGCCGAACTGGTCGTACATGCGCGGCTCGTCGAAGATCTGCAGCCCGCCGATGGTCGAGGTGATGATGACGAAGATGAGCGTCGGGCGAAGCGAGGGAATCGTGATCGAGAAGAACCGACGGATGCCGCTGGCCCCGTCGATCATCGCGGCCTCGTGATAGTCGCGGGGTACGGCCTGCATCGCGGCGAGGAAGATCAGTGCGTTGTAGCCCGTCCAGCGGAAGTTCACCATCGTGGCGATGGCGAAGTGGCTCGGCAGAACCTGCGAGTGCCAGCCGATCGGGTCGAGGCCGATCTGGCGCAGCACGTTGTTTACGAGGCCGTACTGGTCGGCGAACATGTTGCTGAAGATGAGCGCGACGGCCACCGGCGTGACGATGTAGGGGATGAGCACGCTCATGCGCCAGAAGGTCTTCGCGCGGATGTTGAGGTCGAGCACCGCGGCGATGATGAGCGCAAAGATCACCTGCGGTACGGCCGAGATCAGGAAGATGCTGAAGGTGTTGCGCAGCGCGATCCAGAACTTGTCCTGGCCGAGTACGAAGAGAAAGTTGTCGGCTCCGACGAAGTCCCCCTCACCACCGATGAGGTGCCAGTCGTGCATCGATACGTAGGCGGTGTAGACCAGCGGAAACAGGCCGACGAGCGCGAACAGGATGAAGAACGGCGAGATGTACAGGTATGGGGAGATCCTGACATCCCACCTGTTCAGCGCCTGCCCGAAGGCGATCCGGCGAATCTGTCGCTCGGTTGGAGCGGATTGCGTTGTCATGGGTGTCCTTGGGGCTGGCGCGGGCCGGCCGGCCACCGCTTACGGTGACCGGCCGACGCGCGGTGTGACTAGAGGGCTTCGACGTCCTTGACGAACTGGGCCCAGGACTCTTCGATGTTCTGCGTCTTGTCGACGTCGACGCGGGTGAGCGCCTTCTGCAGCGCATCGTTGATCGGGAAGTACTTCACGCTCTTGTAGGGCGTGACGGTGACGGCTTTGGCGCGGTCGACGAAGATCTTGCCCGTCTCGGCGTTACCGAAGTACTCGTTGGTGGCGCTGAGCAGGTCTTCCGACTCGTAGAGCGCTTCCTGGCTCGGGAAGTTGCCGGTCTTGTTGAAGGCCTTGATCTGCTGCTCCGGAGCGGTCAGCCAGTCGGCGAACTCCTTTGCAGCTTCAGCGTGAGCGCCCTGGGCCGGAACCGTCAGGTACGAACCGCCCCAGTTGCCTCCACCGTTCGGGAAGACGTTGGCGATCTTCCAGCCGGAGATGTCGGGAGCATTGCCCGAGATCTGTCCGAGCATCCAGCCGGGGCAGAGCATCGTCGCATAGGCGCCGTTGGCCTGGCCGGCGGTCCAGTCGTCGCCCCACTGACCGACGTGGGCCGAGAGGTTCTCGCTCGCCTCGAGAACGGAGGTGAAGGCTTCCTTCACTTCGGGATTCGTGGTGGCGATGATGGTGCCGTCTTCTTCTTCGTAGGCGTTCTGCACCTGGTTAATGACGCCCTGGTAGGTGCCGCCCGCGGTGTCGAACCAGGCGTTGCCGGTTGCCTCGTAGTACTGCTGGCCGACGTCGTAGTAGTTCTGCCAGTCGCCGGTCAGCAGCTTCTCGACCTCGGCTGGCTCGCTCGGCAGACCGGCTTCTTCGAAGAGGTCGGAACGGTAGCAGATGGCCTCGGGGCCGATGTCCGTTCCGTAGCCGACGAGGCGTCCCTCTGCGTCGGTCGCCGCCTCGGTCTTCCAGTCGAGCCAGCGTCCCTCGACGCTGTCGCTGTTGAGGTCGGTGAGCTTGTCGGAGTACTGCATGAGTTCGGCGAGCCAGTCGATCTCGATCGCCTCGATGTCGGCGAGACCGGAACCGGCTCCGAGCTTGGTGAAGAAGTTGGCTCTGGCGTCGTTCGACGTCGCGGCCTTGTTGTGCACGATCTTCACGTTCGGGTGGTCTGCGGTGTACTCGGCGAAGAGCTCGTCGGAGTAGCCGAAGTCATTGAACGTGGCGATCGTGAGGGTGATGGGGCTGTTGTCGTCGTCCGCTGGTGCGCTTGGCGCGCATCCGGTGGCGACGACGGCGAACACTGCTGCGCCCGCGACGGCAGTCGCGGCTGTACGGCGTGAGATTCTCACGGTCACTCCTTTGTGTGCGTGGATGGGAGAACGCCGGAGCGTCTCCGACTTTGCAGCCGTGGGAGCGCTTCCATGCGATCGCGATCAACTTAGTCAGGCGCGAGAACACCTGTCAACCACCATTTGGGAGCGCTTCCACGGCGGCCCGGCGCTCGGCATCCAAAAAACGGCCCTGCTTCCCAGTGAATTGCTGGAAAGAAGAGCCGTTCTCAGTTGGTTAGGGTCGCCCGATTATTTTTTGTCCCCATCGCCGGTGCTGGCGCTCCCTTGTGCTACCGGGATCGATCCGGTACCGGGCTCGACGAGCGCGCCCATCTGGTCGGCAGCGTTCTGAGCGGCGAGCGCGGCCGCATCGGCATCCGCGCTCTCCTGCAGTGCAGATTTCTGGCGAAGCGGGGTCGCCTTGAGGAACCAGCTCAGCGCGAACGCCACCAGCACGACGGCCAGCGCCACCCAGAAGATCGACACGGCCGAGTCGTTAAACCCCTGCAGGAACGGCGCGGTCAGGCGCGGATCGGCACCGTTGAGGAACGAGCTGTCGCCGTTGAGCGAGCCGCTGACGGCCGAGGTATCGCCACTCTGAGCGCTCTGCAGCAGCTCGAGAATTCCCGCGTTCGCGGGGTCGGCGACCACGTCGGGATCGGATGCTGCAGCCTGCAGGTTCGCGAGATTCGTCGTGTTTTCGAAGGCCGCGGCAATCGCGTTCGGAATGCGCGTGTAGAGCACCGAGAACAGGATCGCGACACCGAGAGTTCCACCGATCTGGCGGAAGAAGGTCGACGAACTCGTGGCAACGCCGATGTCGCGCGGGCCGACCGAGTTCTGCGACGCGATCGTCAACGTCTGCATGAGCTGGCCGAGACCGAGCCCGACGAGGAACATTCCGATCATCATGTACCAGACCGGCTTGTCGGCGGTCGCGAAGGTGAACCAGAAGAATCCGATGGCCATGAGGGCGGTTCCGACGCGGGGGAACCACTTGTAGATGCCGGTGCGGGCGATGATCTGGCCGCTCACGATCGAGGCGATCATGAGACCGAGAATCATCGGCAGCATGAGGAAGCCGCTCTCGGTCGGCGTCGCGCCGTTCACGAGCTGCAGGTACAGCGGAAGAGTCAGCATCGCGCCGAACATGCCAAAGCCGACGAAGATTCCGAGGATCGTCGCGACCCGGAAGGTGGGGTTCTTGAACAGCTTGAGCGGGATGAGCGCGTCGTCTCCCATGAGCCCTTCGACCACGATGAACGACACGATTCCGATGACGCCGATCACGTAGCAGGCGATGGCGCCGGGGGAGTCCCAGCCCCAGGTGCGGCCTTGCTCGGCGACAAGCAGCAACGGCACGAGGGCGAGCACGACGGTCGCGGCTCCCCACCAGTCGATGCGCACCGAGTGACGCGTGTGCGGGATGTGCAGGAAGCGCACCACGATCGCGAGGGCGGCCGCGCCGATGGGAATGTTGATCAGGAAGACCCAGCGCCATCCGGTCACAAACAGGATCTCGGATGTGCCGGCGAGCAGGCCGCCGATCAGCGGGCCGATGACGCTCGAGATGCCGAAGACGGCGAGGAAGTAGCCCTGGTACTTGGCGCGTTCGCGCGGCGCGAGAATGTCGCCCATGATCGCGAGCGGAAGGGCCATGAGGCCACCGGCGCCGAGTCCCTGCAGGGCGCGGAAGCCCGCGAGCCCGTACATCGAGGTCGCGAATCCGGCGGCGATCGAGCCGATCAGGAAGATCACGATCGCGATGATGAAGAGCGGGCGACGTCCGAAGATGTCGCTGAGTTTGCCGTAGATCGGCGTCGCGATCGTCGAGGTGATCAGGTAGGCGGTGGTGACCCAGGCCTGTGCGTCGAGCCCCTTGAGATCGTCGGCGATGGTGCGCATCGACGTACCGACGATGGTCTGGTCGAGGGCCGACAGGAACATTCCCGCCATGAGCCCGAAGATGATGAACAGGATCTGGCGGTGGGTCATGACCCCGCCAGCGTCTGCGATTGCCTTGGCTTGGATCTTGCCCTTTGAGTCGGCGCGTGACATTGAACCTCTGAAGAGTGAGAGTGGCGAATGAGGAGAGAAAAAGAAAGTGCTGCGCCGGTCTGATCGCATCGAGCGAATTTTGCGTAGAGCGCAAAGTTACACCGTAGGCAAACAGAAGTCCAGCAGGAGCGACCACGTAAGCTCGATGAGTGCCAAAAGTTCTTCGACTCGTTACGTCCGTCGCCCTGACCATCGGCATCCTCGCCGCCGCCGGGTGCGCCACAAACCACGAGGAGATTCCTACGAACACCGGATCACAGCCAACGTCGAGCGCGGCCGAGCCTTCGCAAACCGCGACTCCGCCCGCGGTCACGCCGAGCGCCGAGCCGACCGAGAAGGCGTTCGACAAGACCGCCAAATCGATCGACGACCCGGCTAGCTACTGGGTGGTGTCGAACAAGCTGCGCCCGCTCGACCCGGTCGACTACGCGGCCGATGACCTCGTCAGCGTTCCCGTCGCCTACGCGAACCCGCCGGTGCTTCGCCGGATGGCATCGGATGCCGTGGTCGACATGTTCGCCGCCTTCGAGTCGGAGACCGGGCTGCAGATGCAGTCGCAGAGTGCCTATCGTTCGTACAGCGCTCAGGTGCGCGTCTACAACGGCTGGGTCAACCAGCTCGGCCAGGAGGCCGCGGACCTCACCAGTGCACGACCCGGATTCAGTGAGCACCAGACCGGTCTCGCCATCGACATCAGCGCCAAGCCCGCGGAGTGCACGCTCGCCGCGTGCTTCGGTGACACCGAGCAGGGCAAGTGGCTCGCGAAGAACGCCTGGGAGTACGGCTTCGTGCTGCGCTACCCCGAGGGCATGACGAGCACGACCGGCTACGAGTACGAACCGTGGCACTTCCGCTACGTCGGCAAGACCCTGTCGACTGAGATGCACGACACCAAGACGAAGACCCTCGAGGAGTTCTTCGGGCTTCCGAAGGCTCCCGACTACAAGTAGCGCAGCTAGCCGCACGACCGGTCGCGGTCTAGCATCGGAGCCATGAAGCGCTTCGGTCGAATTCTTGCCAGTGCCGCGATTGTCGGCGGGTTCGTTCTCGGTTCTGCGTCGGCTCCCGCGGTGGCCGTGGCGGATGCGGGTGTGGCATCCGTCGATGTAGCGGCGGCGACCGCGCCCGCGTTCGCAAAGGGATTCAACAAGAAAGCCAAGTCGATCACCGATCCAGCGAGCTACTGGGTCGTCGTGAACAAGCTCACTCCACTGAAGCCGAAGAAGTGGGTGCCGAAAGATCTGGTGACGGTTCCGGTCGACCACGTCTACTCTCCGAAGATGCGCTCGATGGCGTCGAAAGCCGTCGTGTCGATGTTCAAGGCCTACAACAAAGCGACCGGCAAGAAGATGCAGGCGCAGAGTGCGTATCGCAGCTACACCTCGCAGGTCTCGGTCTATAACGGCTGGGTGAAGAAGCTCGGCAAGAAGAAGGCCGACCTCACGAGCGCCCGCCCCGGTTTCAGCGAGCACCAGACCGGCAACGCGATCGATATCAGCGCCAAGCCCGCGAAATGCAGCCTTCAGGCGTGTTTCGCGAGCACCTCGCAGGGCAAGTGGCTCGCGAAGTACGCGTGGAAGTACGGGTTCGTGCTGCGCTACCCGAAGGGCATGACCAGCACGACCGGGTACGAGTACGAGCCGTGGCACTACCGCTACGTCGGCAAGCAGCTCGCGAAAGAAATGCACGACACCAAGACGAAGACGCTCGAGCAGTTCTTCGGGCTGCCGAAGGCGCCGACGTACAAGTAGCTCAACCGGCGGCAAGCATCCGGGGTTATCCTGTCCGCATCGACACCCAGCGACTTACCCTCACCGATCCGCGTGCTGCCGCGAGTTTTCTCGCTGCAGCGCTTCTGGTTGCGGCGCTCGCGGGATGCACGGCTCCGGTTCCGACGTCCGCGCCGGTGTCCGATGGGCTCGCGCTCTCCGTGAGCCGGGGCTCCGTCACCGGCGGCACAGAGCTCACGGTCACCGGCGACGACCTCGACCTGGTGACGAGGGTCGACTTCGGGGAGGTGCCGGCGGCATCCGTCATTCTCACCGGTGACGAGTTGACGATCACGACCCCGGCATCCGTCGATTTTCAGGCCGGAACGGTGGATGTCACGTTCTACTCACCCGACGACCAATCGCTGACCGACACGTACGCGGTTGTGCTCGGCGGCTTCGAATACCGGGTCGAGACGCCACTCGATGCCCAGATGAACTACCTGCTCGCGCATGCCACCGAGCCAAACGCGCACGCGTTCGGGCGGCTCGACGGCACCGATTGTGTGAACTTCACCAGCCAGGGGCTGCTGGCGCGCGGGTGGACGATGAACGCGGACTGGTGGCATTCCCAGTCGCTCGGCGTGAACCAGTACGGGCGTCCGTGGATCTCGTCGACCGCGTTCATGCACTACCTGAACGACCATCCAGAGCTCGGTCACGAGGTCGCGGCCGACGAGGTGACCATCGGTGATATCGCGCAGTTCGACTACGAGGATGCCGGCATCCGCAATCACACCGGTACCGTTTCGCGCGTTACGGGGCACGGTGACTCCCGCGAGATCTTCCTCGTGCAGCACAGCGACGACGCGGCGTACAAGCCGGTCGCGTCGCTGCTTGACGCGCACGGCCCCCAGGCGAAGGTCTACTACTGGCGCCCGGTCGATCCCGCCGTTCCCTGAGCGCCTTCCCGCCGATCGGATTGCCCCAAAGTGCCCTAAAACGGGCCGGATAGGGCACTTTGGGGATACTCGGTGCGATCGCGAGGCCCGCACCCCGTTCCCTGAGCCCGCACCCCGTTCCCTGAGCCTGTCGAAGGGCAGAGACAGTCACGAGCGCGTTCGTTCTCAGGCTCAGGGAGCGGCAGGGCCCCCGCGCCTAGCCCCCGAGCGCCGCGTCGACGATTGCCTTCGCCTCAGCCTGCACGGCCTTGAGGTGCTCGTCGCCCGTGAATGACTCCGCGTAAATCTTGTAGACATCTTCCGTACCGCTCGGCCGCGCGGCAAACCACGCGTGCTCGGTTGTGACCTTCACGCCGCCGACGGCAGCGCCGTTGCCGGGTGCCTCCGACAGGCGCGCGGTGATCTCGTCACCCGCGAGCGTCGTCGCCGTGATGGCCGAGCCGTTGAGCTTGCCGAGCGCGGCCTTCTGCGCCTTGGTCGCAACGGCGTCGACTCGCTGGTACACCGGGTCGCCGTACTTCTCGACGAGTTCTGCGTACAGCTCCGACGGCGTCTTGCCCGTGACCGCGCGGATCTCGCTCGCCAGCAGCGCGAGCAGGATGCCGTCTTTGTCGGTCGTCCAAACGGTGCCGTCCTTACGCAGGAAGCTCGCGCCCGCGCTCTCCTCGCCACCGAACGCGACCGATCCGTCAATGAGCCCGGGCACGAACCACTTGAAGCCCACCGGCACCTCCCAGAGGCGTCGGCCGAGGGACTCCGCGACGCGGTCGATCATGGAACTGGAGACGAGGGTCTTGCCGATGGCGGCATCCGCTCTCCACTCCGGGCGGTGCGTGTAGAGGTACTGAATCGCGACCGCGAGAAAGTGGTTGGGGTTCATCAGGCCACCGTCGGGCGTGACGATGCCGTGACGGTCGGCGTCGGCGTCGTTCCCGGTGAGGATGTCGTAGTCGTGCTGGTGCGCGAGAACGGATGCCATGGCCGAGGGGCTCGACGGATCCATGCGGATCTTGCCGTCCCAGTCGAGTGTCATGAATGACCAGGTCGGGTCGACGGCGTTGTTGACGACCGTGAGATCGATGCCGTAGTGCTCGGCGATGAGCTGCCAGTAGTTGACGCTCGCGCCCCCGAGCGGGTCGGCGCCGATGTGCAGGCCGGCCTTCTTGATGGCGTCGAAGTCGATGATGTTGGCGAGGTCGGCGACGTAGGCTCCGCGGTAGTCGTAGGTCTCGACGGCGCTCGGCTCGGCGAACTTCACGTCGCGGTTGCCGTCGGCGATGATCTCGTTGGCGCGGTTGGCGATCCAGCCGGTCGCGTCGCTGTCGGCCGGTCCGCCGTGCGGCGGGTTGTACTTGAAGCCGCCGTCGCGGGGCGGGTTGTGGCTCGGTGTGATCACGATGCCGTCGGCCTGGTCGTCGTGACCCGCGGCGTTGTAGACGATGATCGCGAGGCTCAGCGCGGGCGTCGGAACGAAGTCGTCGAACTCGTCGACGAGCGCGCGAACGCCGTTGGCGGCGAGTACACCGAGTGCCGTGGTCTCGGCAGGACGCGACAGGGCGTGGGTGTCACGACCAATGAACAGCGGGCCGGTGATGCCCTGGCTCGCGCGGTACTCGACGATCGCCTGCGTGATCGCGGCGATGTGCGTCTCGTTGAAGGCGGAGTCGAGCGACGACCCGCGGTGTCCGCTCGTGCCGAAGACGACCTTCTGGTCGGGGTTCGTCACGTCGGGTTTCAGTGCGTAGTACGCCTCGAGTAGAGCGTGGACGTCAATCAGATCGGATGCCTCGGCAGGCGTGCCAGCGCGCGTGTTCATGGTGACCAGTCTGGCACTGACCCCAGCCGATGATCATGCGAGAAATCAGGTCGCCAGTATTTTCGAAGACGGCGTCATCATCGCGAGTGAATTTCTTTGGTCGTGTGGGCGGATGCCACGGCAATACGGCATCCGTAGCGTCGAAGTATGACTTCCCTCGCGGCCGCCCGCACCCGCCTGGCCTTACCCGTCGCGACCGTCGTCAACCGCGGGATCGCGCTCGGCGTGCTGACGACGATTCCGCCGCTGGTTCTGCTCGGGCCGTTCGGCTTCTTTCTGCTCGTGCCGCTCGCGGTTGTCGGGATCACCGCTGGCACCGGGGCGGCGCTCGCCGTTGCACTGCTGCTTCGCTATCGGCACCGCATCGTGATTGCCGCTCCACACCTGGGGCGCCTCCTGCTCGCGGTCGCCGGCGCGATCGGGGCGGCGGTCGCCGTGCTCGTTCTGCTGGCGGTGTGGTCCGACGACCTGTCCAGAACCGGAGTGCAGTACTGGGGAGGAGTAGTCCTGCTCGGGGCAGCTCTCGCGGCCGCG